>Ga0310690_10011849_pt1 | contig 10742 bp, 3 predicted proteins | sample AusTroGonzalo_MG_2_FD_207661 | JGI IMG/M metagenome (GOLD analysis project Ga0310690, IMG submission 207661) | Bovine rumen microbial communities from tropical cattle in Woodstock, Queensland, Australia - Gonzalo_04 (v2) (version 2) | ecosystem: Host-associated > Mammals > Digestive system >...
GTTCTTGTCGTGGTAGCTGGTGCTGTTGCTCTTGCGGATGGAAATGATGCTTTCCCTTGTTCCGCGCTCGTTGTATGCCTTGCGGTATGCAAGACGGTAGTCGCGGGGGACATATACACCGCCCACACCGGTGGGAGTTGCGAGCTCCAGGCCGTAGTATCCGGCTGCGTTTGCAGTCATGAACTCATCGGCGGCATCCTTTGCACGCTTCCACAGGTTGGCGTCGTAAGTCTGGTGCCAGCGCACGTATTTACCCATGTTCTCCCAGTCGTTGGCATCGGGATGCCATGCCGTGTTGGAGTTGAAGGTGGGAGATGCGGCGAAGCAGAGGATACGGAGCTTGAGTCCGATTGCTGCGGCCTTGGTCATGCGGCCGTCTTCCGCTGCGGAAACGTACCAGGGAAGAACTGCGGCAGCCTCATCGCAAAGCTTCACGATGAACTCCACGGTTTCCTCGAAGGTGTTGCGGGGGAAGTTGGGGCTCATAGCCTCTTCCGTGTCGATAGAATGGTCCACCAGCGGAACGCCGCCCACATAACGGAACATATTGGCATAGGCTACGGCGATGCACATCTTCGCCTCACCGATCTTGCGGTTGAGAGCAGTCTCCGAGAATCCCGGGGAATCCTTGGGGATCCTGTCGGCATTCTCCAGGAAGAACCAGCCGTAACGGATTGCGGTATAGTCCTTCTCGCCGCCGAAGCGGTAGGTTTCGCCGCCCGCCCCGTCGCCGGAAGTGCTGGCATTGAGGGCTCCGTTGTAATACAGGTTGATAGGACCTGCACCCTCGGAGTTCTTATTGGATGTGAAATGGTCCGTAATGGACTCCAGGATATCGCCGCCCATTTTGCTGTCGAACGACGAAATGAGGCCGTACGGCAGGTAATAATAGGCCGATGCGAGCACCTTGTCCGCGTCCTGGAGGGAACGGAAAAGGGTGTCGAGGGTGGCGCCGGAGGTTTCCGGGGCCTGGCTGAGGCCTGCGTCACCGAGTTTCAGGCTTTCACACGCTACCGTGCCCATTGCGAACAGGGCTATAATCAAAGTATAGAATATCTTTTTCATAGTGCGCACGGATTAGAAGTTGATGTTGAGAGCCAGGTTGTAGGTCTTCACCAGAGGGTAGGTACCCCTGGAGCTGGAGGACTTGGCCTCGGGATCCTGCAGGGTCATCTTGGAGAAGGTGAGGATGTTGTAGCCCGTGAACATTACGCCAAGGCTGCTGATACCCATCTTGTCCAGGAATTTGCCCTTGCGGAAAGTGTAGCCGAAACTGGCGCTCTTAAGACGCAGGTAGGAAGCGTCCACAGTCCACAGGGTGGAATCCTCGGAGTTGTAGGACCAGTTGAGCTTGGTGAAGCGCGGCAGGGTACCGTCTTCACGGCCGGGGGCCCAGGGGTTGTCATTGTCGATCCAGCTGTTGTCGGCGAACATCTGCAGCAGGCCGCGGTGACCGGAATTGGTGAAAGGAGTGCGGTAGTCGGCATTCCACACGCGGTTTACATTAGTTGCTGCAATCCAGTTGAGACCCAGGTTGAAGCCCTTGTATCCGAATTTCCAGTTGGAACCGAACACATACTCGGGACGGTCCGGATAACCGGTGTACATCTTGTCCAGTCCGTCGATCTTCATATCGCCGTTCAGGTCCCTGTACATAGGGTCACCGGGAGAAACGGTGGCTGCCGGCTGGGGAAGATCTGGATTGAGGTGGCGTACGCCTTTCTCGTCGAAATAGAAGTCGCTCTTCTGGTACAGACGCTCGTAGATGTACAGGAGGTGACGGTTGGTTGAACCGCCGGTCTGTGCCTGATAAGGCTCCTGGGGTTCCACCTCGTCCATATAGATGATCTTGTTACGTGCGAAAGTTACATTGGCGTTCAGATCGTAGGTGAAGTCGCCCTTATGGTCCCTCCAGCCGATTTCGGCCTCGTAACCATGGTTGTCCACGATACCCAGGTTCATGTTCTGGGGCGTGAAGGCGATAAGTCCGGGAAGCGAGTTAGGCTTGACCAGGATGCCGGTACGGTGCTCCTTGAAGATATCGCCGGAGAAGTGCAGCCTCTTGTTGAACAGGTCGAAGTCGATACCGAGATTGCTCTTCACAGCGGTTTCCCAGGTGATGGCCGTGTTGGCAGGAGTGCCTAGCTCGTAACGGGGAACGCCGCTGGAATTGGTAGTACCGAAATAGTATGAGCCCTGTTCGTTCCAGGTTCCCTCCATGTACATGAAGCGGGCGCTCTGGCCGAGGTCGTTACCCACCTTACCGGTGGATGCGCGCAGTTTCAGGTAGTTGATCCAGGGAATCTGTTTGATGAACTTTTCTTCGGAAAGGACCCAACCCACGGACACCGAAGGGAAGAAACCGTAACGGGTCTTGCCGGGGGCGAAGTTCTCGGAGCCGTTGTAACCGGCGCTCACGTCGATGAGGTACTTGTCCTTGTATCCGTAAGTTGCACGGCCCACGAAGCCCACATAGCCACGGGGCAGCCATTCGTAATAGGAAGGATAGTAGTCGCGGCTCTGGTTGTAAAGCAGCAGGCCGGTGACGTGGTGCTTGCGGGCGAAGCGGCGGTTATAGTCCAGACGGGCTTCCATATACCAGCTCTTGTCGTCGTCCGTGCTGGGATCCTTCCAGGCGAGAGGGGCCTCGCTGGAGGAAATCACGGTGACGAGGGTCTTGTCGAAGTCCGGGTCGCCGATAGCCAGGCCGGAATCATCGGCCCAGGATGCATACTCATAGGTGTAATGCAGGCCGCTGCCGCCGGTGCGCTTCTTGGTCATGGACATGGAGGCGTCATAACTGCCCTTCACGCTGGCGCTGAGGCCTTCCGTGATGAAATCCAGCTTCTGGTTGATGGTGAGGTCCATTCCCAGGGTGGTCTTGTACTTGTTGGTGTAACCCGTCATGTAGTAGTACTCCCAACCGTTCCACTTGGTAAGGCCCTTGGGCAGGGCGTTGGTGGAAACGCTGGTGAATGTCTGGCCGGGAAGCACGCCGGGGCTGCCCACAGGGTGGGCCCACAGCATGGTCAGGGTCCAGATGTTGTCCCTGTCGGTATAAGGCTCCTGGGTATTGCCGATAACACCGCTGATGTTGAAGTGCATGTCGGTGGTCTCGGTGAGCTTGAAGTCCAGGTTCGCGCGGTAGTTGTAACGGTTATAAGCGTAGTTGTTGTCGTAGTCAACGCCCGGGATCTGCTTGAGCAGACCGTTCTGGAACATATAACCCATCGACACGAAGTAACGCACCTTGTCCGAACCGCCGGAAATGTTGATGTTGTTCTTGGTCTGGAGGAAGGCCTTGCGGAACATCACCTCGTTCCAGTTGGTGCTGGGGTACATAATGGGGTCGCTGTTCGTGCGATAGGCCTCGATTGCCTCCGGAGTGAAGTAGTACACCTCTTCCTCAACATTGTCGTTCCACTGGAACACGTTGTAGTAGCGTGCGAAGTCATATGCGCTGCACTGCTTGATGTAGGACATAGGCATCTGCACACCGGTGATGGAGCTCACCGAAATCTTCGGCTTGCCGGCATCGCCCCGCTTTGTGGTGACGATGATGACGCCGTTAGCACCACGCACACCGAACACGGCGGTGGAGGCGGCGTCCTTGAGGATGGACAGGCTCTCGATTTCATTCGGGTCGACGGTGTTCAGGGGACGCTCCACGCCATCCACGAGGATGAGCGGGCTGGATGCGCTCTCCGACAGGGAGCCGACACCACGGATGTAAATCTTCGCGTAGTCTTCACCGGGCTGACCGGTTTCCTGAATGGTTGACACACCCGGCATCTGGCCCGCGAGGACGTTGGTAACGTCGGCCACGGGAGCCTTGATGAGGGCTTTTGTGTCCACGGTCGTCAGAGCTCCGGTAACGGTTGCGCGGGTCTGCGTACCGTAAGCCACAACGACGGTGGCTTCCAGCGACTGGGATTCGTCCTCAAGGACGATCACCAGATTGCTCAACTGCTGCCCCAGCGTGACCTCCTTGGTCATGTAACCCAGGGCAGAGACCGTGAGAGTGGGGGTGTCGGCCGGAACGGTGATCCTGAAGGATCCGTCCAGGTCGGCAGCAACACCGGTGGTCGTCCCCGTAATGGTGACGCCGGCACCGATAACCGGCAGTCCTTCTCCGTCCACGACCTTTCCGCTTACGGTCTTGCTGCGCTGCGCGTAGGCTCCGACCGATCCCAGAAAGAGCATGAGACAGCCAAGGACGGCCAGTCTTGCTAAATGAACCACTTTCTGTTTCATAGAGTTAAGTTAATAGTTATTGGTTATTGTGTGTGTAAAACAGATTCCTGTCCGTAAAGAGCCTTGCACAAGGCCCTGAGAAGGGTGTTCTTGCTGTCGTCGCAGCGGTATTCCCAGAACATTGCGCCCAGGTAGCCGCCCTGCTTCACGTACTCTCCCTTCAGTTCCACGGATTCCGCATCGTCGTAGGAAAGCACGTTCTGGCCCAGTTCATCCTGCAGGTAAGGGACCATCGAGGTGGGCTCCCACATACGGGTGACTTTCCTGGCAAGCGGTTTGCCCTTGTAGGTGCCCTTGTTCAGGATTTCGTCCATCTCGTAGTACCTCACGGAATACTCGAATATCTTGGTTCCGGCCGCGGGATTCTTCTCCGCCTTGCCGTAGAAGGGTATGCCCATGACCATACGCTCCTTGGGAACGCCGCCGTTCACATGGGCGTCGACGGACTGGTCCCAGCTCCGGTGGTTGAATTTTGCCGATTTGTGAAGCGGCGAATTGTGTCCGTTGGGAGCCGCGCCCATATCGTAGGTCATCACGTTCACATAGTCCAGATACTTCATGGCATTGGGCCAGTCCACGTACTTTGCGCTGGAGGAAGAGGCGAAGGAGATGATCTTGTCCTGCCCCAGCGTCTCGCGGAGCTCCTTGAGAACCAGGTTGAAATTGTAGGTGTCGTTGGGGTCGCAGCCGGTTTCGTTGTCGGCGCTCTGGGTGGGATACTCCCAGTCGATGTCCACGCCGTCCATCTTGTTCTTTTCCAGAAGGTCCTTCACGCTCTGGCAGAATGCAGTGCGCTTTTTGGGATCGCGGGCCATCATCGAGAAACCGTCGGCATGGCCGCCCCAGCCGCCTATCATAAGGCAGACCTTGAGATTGGGGTTAATGCTCTTGAGCGCCACCACCTTGGAGATGGGAGCCTTGGACGATTCCGTGATCACAATGCCGCCGTCGCCGGTGGAGGGGTTCTTGAACCTTCCGTGGGCGTAGTTGATGTGGGTGAGGAGCGTAACCTCCGGAAGAACCTCGGTGTACTCCGTGAAATAGGCCAGGATGATAGGGGTCTGGCCGATGTCGGTGCAATGGGTGTCGTCGGGAGTGATCTCTCCACCGCCGCCGTTTCCATTGCCGTTTCCGTTACCTCCGCCACCCTGATTGGTGTTGCCGTTGTCCGGCGAGGGAGGAGGGACTACCAGCCCGCCGCCTTTCTCCTCGCAACTGCTTGCGGAGAAAAGCAGTACGGCTGCAGCAGCCGCAAATGTCAGCAGTCTTCTCATTACTTGATAATTTTCATTGAATCCCACTTATCCCCGCCTTTGGGAAGCACGAGGACGTCGGTTTTGTTGGCAAGCGTATTCCAGCCGCCCAATACCTTATATATATATACCACCTTGAAGCTGTGGGCGCCCTTTTCCAGGGCCAGCTCCGAGTCGAGGCGGGAATTTCTCATAATACCGTATCCATTGTCGATGAGCAGACGGCCATCCACCCACAGCTGATCGCAGTCCGTTGCGAAGCGGTACACGTTGGTTTCCTTCACCTTGAAGAAACCTTCCGCCACTGCGGCGAAGAAGCGCATGCTGTCCGGCATATTGCGGTTGTAGGGCTCCAGCTTGGTGAAATCGCGCAGGCGTTCCAGCTCCACCGGCCTCCACTCCACGTCCATAAGTTCAGCCACCGACAGGTATCTGCCGTCGCTGCGGCGGCAGCGGATGCCGGGAACGACATCGGCCTCCGGGACTGCCGGAAGCGGTGTCTGTTTGCGGATATTGATGGTGCGCACGGCGCTCATCTTGCCATAGGAAGTTACGCTGGCGATCTTGAGCACTGCATTATCGGTGAATTCCAGAGGCTTGGTGTAGCGGGGGGAATTCAGGTTGGGGTCTTCCCCGTTGAGGGAATACACCATTTCCATAGGACGGGTGGTCTTGAACTCCAGGACCGCCTTGTCCGTGAAAGCGATGTTGCTGCACGAGCCTTCCACCTGCTCCGGCAGGGGGATGTGATAGTTCACGCCGCGGGCGTCCAGCCTCTGGCAGGCCGCATCGACCCTTGTGCAAAAACTCTCATAATCCTTCTGCTCCGGCATAGTCCAGGCAATCTCCGCAATCGCGAAGATGCGGGGGAACATCATGTACTGGCGCTGACTCACGCTATACAGGTATTCCGACCACATATTGCCCTGAAGGCCGATGACGAACTGTTCCTTGCCGTTGTCCTTGAGGATCTGCGGCACGGGATCGTAGCTGTAGACCGTCTCCAGCGGAGTATATCGACCAAAAGCAAGGGGTTCGGCCTTGGGGTCTCCCTGATAGGAATCCAGGTACATTCCCGCCTTACTGGGGGTCATGATGACGTCGTGGCCGGCAAGGGCGGCTTTCTTTCCGCCTTCCTCTCCGCGCCAGGACATCACCGTTGCGTCCGGGCTCAGGCCGCCTTCCAGAATCTCGTCCCAACCGACCAGGGAGCGGTTGTACTTATGCAGCACACCCTCCATTCGGCGGATGAAATAGCTCTGGAGCTTCTGCTCGGCAGTAAACTCAGAATCGCCCACCAGGCCAAGCTCCTTGATGCGGGCCTGGCAGCGGGGGCACTGCTCCCAGCGGTTCTTACGGCATTCGTCGCCACCGATGTGGATGTACTTCCCGGGGAACAGCTGTGCAACCTCCGCAATCACATCCTCCATGAACTCGAACACCCTGTCGTTACCTGCGCAAAGTGCAATGTCCGGAGTGCCCCATGTGTAGAAGGAACCCACGTATTCGCCCGTGCAGGAAAGCCAGGGATAGGCGCGGATGGCCGATATGGCGTGACCGGGCATTTCAATCTCCGGCACAACCGTAATGAAGCGCTCCGCGGCATAGGCCACCACCTCGCGGATCTGGTCCTGGGTGTAATAGCCGCCATGGATGCTGCCGTCGAACTCCGTACGCCAGGCGCCCACCTGGGTGAGGAGCGGATATTTCTTTATTTCGATGCGCCAGCCCTGGTCGTCGGTGAGGTGCCAGTGGAAGGTGTTGATCTTGTACTGGGCAAGGATGTCAAGCTCCTGCTTGATTTCCTCGATGCTAAGGAAATGACGGCTCACATCCTGATGGAAGCCGCGCCAGGAGAAGCGGGGCCAGTCCCTGATTTCCACGCAGGGGACATATCCGTCGGCATCCATCATCTGCATAAGGCTCTGCCTGGCGTAGAAAAGGCCGGCCGGGGTGGAGGCCACAGCCTTCACTCCCTTCTTGGTAACCTTGAGCGTATAACCCTCCGCAGGAATGCCGGAATTCTCGTCCAGAGTGAACTGCACCTTGCAGTCCTTTGCGCCTTCCAGTTTGAAACGCCCGTCCTCCTGCTTCATTTCCTGAGGCTGGGGGATGATGCCGATGATGGCTGCAGCTATGATGGTGAACAGTATCTTCATTTGCGTACCAGATCCATAACTATTTGACCTACTTCAGCATTGTCGTGCACTCCGGCGAACAACTCGGCCCTGGGACCGTATGCATAAACCGGTACTACGATTCCGTTGTGGCCACTCGTTGAGTAATTCACTTTGACGAGGTGCTCCTCGATGCTGCCCTTCAGCAGGGTGAGGCCGCCCGTGGCGTGATCGGCCGTAACCACAACCAGGGTCTGGCCGTCTTTTTCGGCCCATTCCAGCACTGCGCCGAGGGTCTTGTCGAAGTCGAAGAGTTCCTCGCACATCGGCCCAACCTTGTTACGGTGAGCCCAGTCGTCGATCTGGGAGCCTTCCACCATCAGGAAGAAGCCCTTCTTGTTGTCCAGCATCTCGAGGGCCTTCATCGTGCACTCGTACAGCACCGGGCCGCGTTCCGTCACCGGAGGGAGGTCGTATTCGTCGAACAGACCGAGGAAGCGGTCCCCGCGGGCGCCGCGCACGTCTTCCAGTTTATCAACATAGGTATAGCCCAGCTCTTTCATCTCATCCACGAGGTTGCGGCCGTCGCTGCGGGAAGTCCAGAAGTGCAGGCCGCCGCCGCTGATGAAGTCCACGCCCGAGCCCACATACTGGGCGGCCAGGCCTTCCTCATCCTTGCGGGTGGGCGAATAGCCCACGAAATCGGCCGGAGTTGCATCGTTGATGCGGCAGGTTACCACCACGCCGGTCTTCTTGCCAAGGCGCTGGGCCTTCTTCAGGGAAGACTCCAGGGGATTTGTATCCGGGCCCATGCCGATATAGCCGTATTTGGTCTTGGTGCCCGTTGCCAGGGCGCAGCCGCCGGCGCAGGAGTCAGTTACCAGACGGTCCGTGGCATAGGTGCGGGACTGGCCGAAGTACGGCATTGCGTCCATATTCAGCTTGCCGCCGTTAACCACCCAGCCGCAGGAAACCTGCTCGAAGCCCATTCCGTCGCCGATCATGAAGATGATGTTCTTCACCTTGCGGCCTTTGGGCTGGATCACGTTCACGATATCGTAGGTTTCGTCCTTCTGGTAGACATCGTCCTTGGAGAAATTATAGGTGGCATAGGCCGAGAGGTTGCGGTCCAGAGAATCCGGAGCGTGCACAAAGCCCACGCTGCCGTTCCAGCCGTCCAGGGAGATGCTGGCCTTTGCGCCTTCCGGCACGGAGCAGCGTACGCGGCGCTTTTCGCCGGGGAGGACGGTGAAGAAGTTGTCGCTCCATTTCACGGCGGGGATGAGCTGGCCGTCGGAATTCTTTGCCTTGAGGATGTTCTGATAGGCGATGACGTCGCTCTTGTTGTACACGGTTACCTCGAAACCGCCTTCGATGGCGTTGGTCTTGAGTTCGAGTTCAACCGCAGGAAGGGCGGTGACAAAGCTAAGGTCGGAATATGACGTCATGGGCGAGCCCCACCAGGAAGTGTTCTTCCAGTCGTACTCGTTGCCCTTTTCGGGAACAGCGTAGAAGTTATCGGCAATCACCTTGTCCTTGTGGTTCCTGAGCTCCAGTGCCACGAAGCAAGGGCCTTCGATGCCCTCGAACACCTTCTTGGGCTCACGGGCCTTAGAGGTCAGTTCGGCTTCTTCCGTGCGGATGAGCTTGGAATTGACGTCGTATACCTTAAGGCTAGCCTTAACGCCCGCCTCGGGAATTACGTCATTCACGCAATACACGGCGTGCTCCTTATAATTATAGATGAGCTGGATGGGCTTGAGGCCTTTCTTCACGCCGTAGAAGCTGGAGGTGGGAACCATATACCAGTCGTACAGCTGCCAGTACAGTGACGGCCACGCGCTGTTGAGCATCCACTGGACGATACCCGTGGAAACGGGGACGTTGCAGCGGAAGGCCTCGTACATGGAACGGGTTGCGTCATAGTCCAGGGCGTGGACTTTGCGCACGAAGTCCTCGAAGCTTTCCGGAGCGCCGTACACGCCCGTTGCAGCGGCAACGGCGATGCGCGTATCGTTCATATGGCTCTTGGATGTGGTGCAGTGGTAATTCCACATAGCATTTATCGGCCACAGATTCTCCTTGCCAAGCATCCTCTCCAGGCTCTCCGCCTGGGGGAGGTTCATTCCGGCGCCGGTCTCCGTATTGAAACCGTAGTTGCCGCCGAATTTAGTGTCGATGAACCAGTAGTCCGGACCCACATACTCGTACGGGCCGGCCATCTTGTTGCCGGAAGGGCCGCCGAGGCTCTTCATATTGCTGGCCGAGCAGATGTAAGGCCTATAGTCCAGTTCCTCGTAAATCTTGAGATATTCCTTTTCGACCGTGGGGTTGGGGATGCGGTCCGATCCGGTGAGCCAGCCGATGACCGACACGTGGTTGTGCATACGCGTAACCTGGTCGCGGAAATAGCGAACCGCAAGGGCTTCCACTTCCTCTCCGTTGATGCAGCCGAACTTGCTCACTTCCGGGAGGCCGCAGTAGTCTTCCCATTCCCACTGGCAGCTCCAGCCCACCAGGGCCAGGAGGCCCATCTGGTCGCACAGGTCGTACACATAGTCGTCCTTGCCCCAGATGTTTTCGAAACGGATGCTGTTCAGACCCATGTCCTTCACGTATTCCACCTGGGCCTTGATGCCCTCGTGGGTGTCCTGCATGAAGATATCGTCGGTCCAGCCTGCCGATGTGATGAGCACGGGCCTGCCGTTCAGGTAGAACTGGCGGTGGCCGCGTTCGTTGATTTCGCTCGTTATGGAGCGGATGCCGAAGTTGACAGTCTTACTGTGCGACACTTCGCTGCCAGCGCCGAGGAACGACACTGTAAGTCTGTACAACTCCGGCTTCCCCATATCCCAGCTCCACCAGATACGCGGTTTCACAACGTGTTTCTTGACCACGATCTTCCGTGTCTCGCCGGCCGCCAGCGATACTCTCTCCTCGAAAACACCGCCGTCGAAGATTCCGCGGACAATACCGTTCACGGGTTTGTCCAGGAGGTTGGATACAGTTGACGTGATAATCACATCGGCCTCCTTGGGTTCTGCCGGGTCAAACACGGGTTTTACATATACGTCTTTTATAACGACGTCCGGCGTGGAGATGAGCTCCACGGGACGGG
>Ga0310690_10011850_pt1 | contig 10742 bp, 23 predicted proteins | sample AusTroGonzalo_MG_2_FD_207661 | JGI IMG/M metagenome (GOLD analysis project Ga0310690, IMG submission 207661) | Bovine rumen microbial communities from tropical cattle in Woodstock, Queensland, Australia - Gonzalo_04 (v2) (version 2) | ecosystem: Host-associated > Mammals > Digestive system >...
ACTGGACGAAGGGCGGACACTATATCTGCGCATGGAAGTACGACAGCAAGAACATCTACTGCAACGATCCGTCAACGCCTACGAGTAAGCGAAAAGAACGCAAGTATCAGAACCAGAGCGACTTCCTGAAAGAGCGCAAGGATTTCTGGTGCTTCTTCCCGGAGCGTGACGCATGAAGGGCATACAGATTGCCGTAGCGTGGGCGGACATCATCATTTGCGGTATTTGGCACTCGATTGAGTACGTCATTGCTTGGGTGCTGGTCGCCGCGATGATGGTGTTCGTGTATCGCAAGAGCCACAGGTAGGGGTGATGCCGATGAATGAGGAACAGTTGCAGCGGATTGTTGAAACACAGGTACGCATGGAAGAACAGATTAAAACCCTGTTCAAGCGGCAAGCCGAGATTAAGGACTTGACCGAAACAGTACAACGGCTTGCGATCACGCTGGAGAAGCAGCAGATGGCTATACAGTCCACCGAGAGAAAGGTGGACAGCGTCAAGAGTGACGTGGACGAGATCAAGGCAAAGCCCACGAAGCGATGGGAGACAATCGTCGCGGCTCTTATCACCGGCGTCATCGGTTTTCTGTTTGCAAAATTCGGACTGAAATAGGAGGTATTATCATGAATTGGAAGGACAAGCTCACATCCCGAAAATTCTGGGCCGCGGTCGTCAACTTCGTCACTCAGCTCATGATCGCGTTCGGAGCGACCCAGAACGCCGCCGTGCAGGTCGCCGCCGTCATCATGGCCGGGGCCGGTGTGATCGCCTACATCGTGGGCGAGGGCCTTGCGGACGCCGCTGGGGCGCAGGGCGACGTGTATGTCGTGCCGGAGCAGGAACCGCCCGATTTGCCGCCTGAGACGGCGGACGATATGAATTAGGAGGCGCGGGGGATGGACAACCGGGAAAACCGGCAGCAGCTGGAATGGGAATTCATCATGGAGGGCATCACGACCAGGATGCAAATCGCGCTCGAAAAAATGGCTGACAGCAATCGCATGATGTCCGAGACCAACAAGCGCCTTTGCGGCGTGTTCCGGGCGATGTGCGTAATGATGATCGTGGTGGTACTCATCATCGCGCTGGGATTTATCGCAGATCATCAACTGTGCGCCAGGAACGGCGTGAACACCACGGCCAGTGAGGTGGTGACGGATGCGGGCGCGGGATCTGCTCAAAAGGTACAGTAACGCGGACCGCGAGTGGATGATTGATGATAAAGTCCACTCGGCCATCGGGCGCGTTGCCCTGAAGCTGGTATTCATCGACGGAAAGACGCTGCGTGAGGCGTCAGAGATCATGGACATTCCGTACAGCACCCTGACCGACAAATACTACCATCAATGGTTGCCTGAGTTGTTTTACGACTTCGGTGACAACTAATACAACACCCGCGTGGGCTACGGCCTGCGCGGGTATTATGTTTTTGGGAAAAACCCGTATAAAACCCGTATGAAACGCGGAATGACTTTTGCGCAGCTTTATGCGACAATGTAGTCATGGAGCAGCGGCCGCTCACTCCATAAATATCGAAAAGGAGTGATTCCATGGAGTACGCATCCAGGGCCGTAGGAACGGCGGGTCTGTCTCTGGGTATCATCGGCACTTCTCTCGGTGCACTGGCTGGCGCTGGCGGGCTGGCTGGGCTGCTGGGCGTTCGCCCCGGTCCGGGTGGCGACCCCGGCGACAGGCCCGTGACCCGCTACGAGATGGGCTTGATCACCGAGAACACCCAGCTCAAGGCGCAGCAGTACACCGACGCGAGGGCGAACGGCCTGCAGGCGCAGATCAGCAACCAGGCGGTGTGGAACGCGACCCAGGAGGGCGTCCTGCGCTGTCAGGCCCAGCAGCTCCAGCAGCTGTTCAGCCTGACGCAGCTGACGATTCCGAACGGGAACGTTTCGCCCGGTTGGGGTCCCGTCACCGTCATTCCCACCCCGCCTCCCGTGATTCCCGTGCCGCCCGTCGCAGAGGTGGCCGTGTCCGAGAAGGTCAAGGCGAAGGTTTGACGCTATTCTGCCGCCGCGGGGCGCTGCTCTGCGGCGGCGCATCAATGGAGGTATGAACCATGAGGGTAACCAGAAACCAGATTGTGAACGGCCTGGTGGCCTACATCCAGCAGGAGATCATGCCGAAGATGGACGACGACCGCGCGCTCAAGATTCTGTTCTCCGTGGCGGTCAACGCCATCAAGGCCAACGACAAGCTGATCGACAAGTACCTGTCGAACGACATCGTCAAGACGCTGATTGACGACGACGGCAGCGGCAACTACGACGTCGAACGGCTGATGGACTGGATTCGGACGAGCGTCGAGGAGTACGGAGCCTTCCCGGTGATCGTGCCGCCGATACCGCTGGTGTCGCCCAGGGAGATCACGCTGCGCCTGGGGCCGTCTGACATCATCACCATCCAGCGGCAGATCGAGAACGCCGCGGAATAGGAGGAGCGCCATGAAACTGATTGAAACCCTGTCCGAGAAGATTTCGGAGGAGATTTGCGACGCGAAGAGCTACGCAGAGCTGGCCATTGAGAACCGGGAAGCCTACCCAGACCTCGCGCAGACGCTGTATGAGCTGTCCGTGGAGGAGATGGGTCACATGTCGCGGCTTCACACCGCCGTGGCCAACATCATCGAGCAGTACCGGAAGGAAAAGGGCGAGCCGCCCGCTGCCATGCTGGCCGTCTACGATTACCTGCACAAGCAGCAGATCGAAAAAGCCGCCGAGGCGAAGGCAATGCAGAGCTTGTTCAAGGGATGACCCTGCTCCCCTTTCCGGGGAGCCCCCTGGAAAAACCGGCACAAAATTGTCAGTAGTAGTGTGAGTAGTAGAGCCGTAGAGCGCGAGATTTAGCGGTATAATTTTCAAGGCTCGCGGGATAAGAAAAACCCCCGAAAACTTCGTGTTTACGGGGGTTTTGGCGGAGAAGGAGGGATTTGAACCCTCGCGGCAGTTATCCCACCCTACTCCCTTTGCGGGGGCGGCCTCGAAAGCCCCAGAACGCCCGCCACACGGGCGTTTTCGCGTTTTTGGAGGGCGCGAATTCAGTAGTGGTGTAAGTAGTAAACCGGTGTTTTTCACTGCTTTTTAATCTTGTTTGCCGCTTCGAAAACGGCTGCGTCGTCGGGGTGGGCATAGCGATCCAGCATCCGGGCGGTGCTCCAGCGCATCATGCGCCGAACGGTCTGGGGCGCGACGCCCTCGGTGATGGCCAGCCGGGTGGCCGTGGTATGGCGGCAGCAGTACGGCTCCAGGCGGCGGCATCCTGCAGCCTCCAGCGCTGCGTAGTAGTCAGCATACCATGTGTCCTTTTTGCGCCGCCAGAGGTAGCCAGAGGGCTGGGCGTGGGCGATCAAATCCTCCACCAGCGGCAGCACGTCGTCGGGCAGGTAGATGGCCGATTCCCGGCGCACTTTGGTTTTCATGCCCGCGCCGACGATCTTGTGGCCTTCCAGGTCGATCAGCTCCACGCGCAGCTGCTGCATTTCCCCCGGCATCATGCCGGTGCAGATCATCAGCAGCGGGATCGCCGCGCGCAGGTCGCCGGATTCGTACAGCCGCCAGAGCGCGGACTGTTCCATGTCGCTGAACACCTGACGCTCCTTCTCCTCCAGCTTCGGTAGGACGATGTAGGACGGCAGGTCCTTCGAGCACCAGCCGTCGGCCCCGGCGAGGCTGAACAGGCGGGTCAAGACGGTCTTGCAGTCACGGGCGGTGTAGTAGCTGGGCGCGACCCGTGACACAATGTCACGGATTTCGGTGACGCTGATCTGGTCCACAGGCCGCCAGTGCATCGCCGCCAGCTTCTTCCACGCGCCGCGATAGGCGGTCTGCTTCGACTTCGACAGCTTCGCCAGCTCGCCGCGCTCGTAGGTGTCCCAGTAGGTCTGGAGCTGGGGCGCGGTGGCGGGGCGCTGGTAATCGCCCTGCTTGAGGGTTGGGCAGTAGTCAAGGGCGTCGCGCTTTGTCTTGAAGCCGCCGCGGGTGCGCAGCACCGGGCGCGCCTTCTTGCCGTCCGCATCCAGCTTCCAACCGATCACAACCTGCGCCGTCCAGTATTTTCCCCGCCGGAAGGCCGAGCCGGAGCCGTTCGGACGGGTTCGCGGCTTGCGCTTAATCTGGGTAGGCTTAAGCGATCGCCCGCAATATGGGCAGTAGAGCGCGTCTGGCGGTGTGTCGCGCTTGCATTTGGGACAAGTCATCGCTGCTCCAGCTTCTTATTGAGACGGTCGAGCTGGCGAATGATGATCCAGTTCTGCTCAATTAAGGCGCGGAGATATGACATCTTCGCCACATCCACACCGCTGCCAGACAGCGATGTGCCCAGCTCAATCAGACCGTTGCCCATCAGAGCATATCCGATATTGCGGACGGATTCCAGATCCTTCGGGTCGAGATATTCCAGTCCGTACTTCTCAAGCATGGCCTGGGTTTTCCGTGCGGCCTTGTCCTCTTTCGTTTCCTTCGCTCCAAACAGTGCCATAGATCATACCTCCTCGTAATTGTCCATATAGCTTCCAAAGTTTACCAGGGCTGAATCGTCGTTCGCCGTCAGGATGGTCTGGCAATCGACGAAATTTTGAACATAGGCGGCGAACTGCTCCCGCAGCATGCTGTTCAGCTCCGGGGCGACGTGTACGCCGTGGGATTTCTGCATGCCCACCAGACAGCGCTCGTAGCAGCCGGTGATGAGGCCGAGGGTCTCCACGGTGATAGGGATGCCCGTCTCCTGGATGGCGCGAATCAGCGGACGGGGGCACAGGAGATGCCGTGCGAAGAACATAGCCTCGGCAAGGCGAACCTCCAGCGGACGGCTGCCGTCGTGGCCGAGGACGATGTGTCCCAGCTCCCGGGCGATGGCACGCTGCATGAGATAATCGGGAAGCAGCATATTATAACCCACAAAGTAACGCAGCATACCGCCGACTTCCTTCACCAGCGTGACGGCATCCTTGTTGGTATCGCCGTACTGGTCGAGCAGCTCCCGGCGCTCCATGCCGAGGCCGGATGCCAGTTCGGTGTAGGACAGCACGATCACGCCGGGAACGGCCTTGAGGATTCGCAGCGGCGCGACAGGCGCGGATGTCACGTTGTACTTGATGAGGGTTTCAGCGGCGGCGGTGGCGGCGCGTTCAAGATTCGGTGTCATCGTCGTCAGTCCTTTCTGTGAAGATATCGGGGTACATGGCCGTCAGATAATTATAAGTCGCCTGGAAAGCGGCTTTGTTTTTCTTTTCGAGGTTTCCGAGGCCCTCAGACAACACCCGCCACTCCGGCGACCGGGAAGGGGCGGTGAGCTGGTCGCTGAGCTGACGGAGCTTTTCAGCCGCGCCGGTCGAAACAGGCGAATCGTCAGCCATGTCAACCAGCTGATGAAGGGTCAAGCCCATAGCACGAGCAAGGGAAGCGACCTTTTCAATAGAAGGAACGATCGGTTTCCCGGTCGATGGGTTTTTGCCCTGCTCCAACATGGATATGTAGCCGTTTGTGATGTCCCCGCAGCGCTCGGCAAATTGCCTCTGTGACAATCCATGCTCTTCCCTGTACAGCTTCACAATTTCGCCGATGGTCATTTCGTTCACCTCCTGCTGCTGGATGTTTAATAAATTATACATCAAAGAAACAGAATTGTCAAGTATTTTAAACAAAATTCCATGCTTAATATACTTGACAGCTCAATTTATTAAGCGTATAATGGGCGCTGAAAAACGAGGAGAGGAGGCTGGGAAGGTGCTATTCAGAATTCGGGAACTTCGGGAGCGGGCTGGGATTACCCAGGAAGAGCTCTCGGTCAAAAGTGGCGTCAGCCGCGCGACAATCTGGGCACTTGAGCGGGGGGAGAACAAAGTCACGACCACGAAAACGCTGCTCCATATCGCGAATGCCCTGGGCGTTCAGATGGACGACCTTTTTTTGGCCCAGAGTGCAAAGTAAATTAAGCGCTCAATATACTGTACACAGGAGGGAACCGCATGAGGGACTTTGTCAAACGGCTGATCAGCGGCGAGAAATTATGGGCGTTCCTGTTTTCGGTGAAGTTCGTGATTTACGCCTGCATTCTTCTGATCGTAGTGACGCGCCTGGGCAAATAGACAAACCGCCCGGTGATGGCAGCACCGGACGGCTTCACGAAAGGAGATGACAATGTCAGACAAAAACACCGTCACCCATATTCTACCACAAGGTACTGAGTTTGACAAGTAGCACCGACATCACGAAAAGGAGAAGATTATGGAAAACCTCAAGACCTACGCCCCGACCGGAACGGTGGAAACCATCACCCCGGCGATGGCTGAAGAATATCTCAAGCACAACGAGCACAACCCGCGCAAGAGCGCGAGCCGCCGTCAGGTGGAATCCTACGCCCGCGACATGGCAGCCGGGAAGTGGTTCATCAACGGCGAGCCGATCGTGTTCGACGCGAATGGCGATTTGAAAAACGGCCAGCACAGGCTGATGGCGGTCATTAAGGCCAACGTGCCCGTGAACATGTACGTTATCCGCGGCGTTGACCCCTGCGTCACGACGTTCGACTACGGGATGCTGCGCCGGATGAGCCAGGAGCTGGGCGTTTCCAGAAACGTCGAGGTGCTGGCGAACGTGATCGTTTCCAACGCCTACTACCTGGGCCGACCCTCGAAAGGCGTCGTCCGCGACTACATCCTCCGGCATCTGGACGAGATTCAGAAAGCGCTCAACCTTTCACAGATCGGAGCGACGAAGGCCATCGGCTACAAGCGCGACGTGTACACCGCAATCTACCTGATGCTGCGCTGCGGCGAGGACGAGAACGAGATCGAACAGTTCATGCGGGTGGTCAACACACAGTTCATGCTGATCAACCGGGAAAGCTCCTCAGCGATCGTGCTGTACAAATACCTGAACGAGCGCAAGACCGTGACCGCCCAGCGCTATGACGTGCTGACCGGAATCGCGACGGTGATGGTGGCCTTCTCCGACTTCGCCAAGGGCAACAAGCGCATGCTGCGCTACAAGACCGTCAACACGGCCATCGCCCAGAACATGCTGACACAGGTACGCCGCGAGGACGGATTGGAGGGCTGACGATGGCTGTGGCTGATTATCTGGCTGGGCTTGCCGCCAGCGACGTGGAGATGCTGACGCCCGCGGATGTCGCGCCGGTGCTGGGCTGCCACCCCTACGCCATTAACGTGGCGGCGAAGGAGAACCCCGCGCGGCTGGGCTTTCCGGTCTGCATGGTCGGCAACAGGGTGAAGATTCCCCGGCGGGCGTTCCTCCGCTGGTTGGGATACGAGAAGGTGAAAACATGATCCAGATGGACGATGCCAACCTGCCAAGGATGAAGGATTACCTGAAACCGGAAGACCTGAATACAGATGCGTGTGTGGAGCTGGCGGCGACGGTGCTGCGTGAGCAAGCGGCTGCGCTGACCCACGCCGCGCGGAAGGCCGCCGCACATCCGACCAAGGAGAACCTTCAGCATCTGGAACAGATGCGGGAATTCTACGAGAGCGACTGGTTCAAGATACTGAGCTGCGACCTCGCCGAAGCCGATGGCAAGGAGATCGCACAGGGTATCGTCAAGCGCGCGGTGCGCGGGATAAATGTTAGAGCGTGAAAGGAGGACACGGCCTTGCGATTTGGATTCGCAATCAGGAAGGGCGGCGACCCGGAGATCGCCGATGCGCTTGAATCGGGCATCGACCATGGCACGCGCACCGCTTTGGAGAAGCAGAGCAGCGATGCCGTCAGGCGGGTGGCAATGATGCGGCACACTCCCGAGGAGTGGGAGGCAATGATCATTCAGGCCCGCTACGACTACGGGCAGGACCCGCCCACGCCGCGCTGGGCTGAATGGCTGCTGGTCGGCTACGCTATGGTGTGCATGGGCATAAGCTGGCTGCATCACCTGCAGGATCGACTGTTTGATGGGAGGACAGTATGAGAACAGGTTACGCGATCATGGACAGCCTTGGCTGGTTGCAGACCCGCACACGGGTGGATGGCGTCAGCTGCCCGGTGAGCATCTACGGGGTGGAAGAAGAACACGCAATGATCTTTCCCCGGCTGAAGGATGCCAAGACCATGCTGAAGGTTGTCAGGAAGGACCACAGGTGGCCTGATCAGGTGCACATCATCAGCGCGAGAGGACGGTTGATCGTATGAACGCGGTGAACGCTGCTATGAACCTGATCAGCAACGCGATGATCCTTGCCAGCGCGGCGCTGCTCCTGGTCGGGGGCATCGGGCTGCTGATGACGAGGACGGAAGACGAAGAAGGAGGTTTGAACCATGATAACACTGACCATTGAAATTCCCGCGCTGGATCGCCTCTGCGACTGGCTGGAGACCAGGGACAAGACCGGACTGGTGGAGCAGATCGAACAGGAGATCGTGGCGAAGCTGAAGGAAGCCGCGGGGAACGGCACGCTGGAGAAAGCCGCGAAGGCCCCGGCAGCGCAGACCGCGCAGGAGACCCGGAAAGCACCGCAGGAGCCGCCCAAGCCGCAGCCGACCGAGAAGCCGACCGCGCCCGTGGAGGCGACGCCTGATACCGCAGCCGTGACGCTGGATGCCGTACAGAGGGCCGCGGCGCAGATGCGGGACGACGGCAAGCTGAAGGCCGTGACGGACCTGTTCCCGGAGTTCGGCATCAAGAAGCTGTCCGACCTCAAGGGCGACCAGCTGCAGAAGTTCGGCGACCGGCTGCGCGCGATGGGGGCGAAGATATGAGCCACGCACTGTTATCGCCCAGCAGCGCAAACCGCTGGATCAACTGCCCGCCCTCCGCGCTGCTGAACGCGGAGGCGGGCGACCGCGACACCGTGTTCACCCGCGAGGGGACGCTGGCGCATGCGGTGGCGGAGCTGAAGGCGCGGAAGTATTTTCTGACCCGCGATCATGTGATGGTAACCGAGCAGATGCGGGAGTTCCGGGCGAACGAGCTGTGGCAGGACGAGATGGACGACCACACCGACGCCTACCTCGAAGCGCTCAAGGACATCGCCGCGACCTTCGCCGACATGCCATATGTGGCGCTTGAGCAGCGGGTGGACTTCTCCGGGTACGTGCCGGAGGGCTTCGGAACCGCCGACTGCATCATGATCGGCGGCGAGGTGCTCCACATCGTCGACTTCAAGTACGGCAAGGGCGTGGACGTGAGCGCCGAGGACAATCCCCAGCTCAAGCTGTACGCCATGGGCGCGATCGAGCAGTACATGTCCTTCTACGACATCTTCACGGTGCGCATGACCATCGTGCAGCCCCGCATCAAGCGGGAGCCGGACACCTGGGAGATGCCTGCGCGGGATCTGCTGCGCTGGGCCGAGGATGTGGTCAAGCCAGCCGCGGCGCTGGCGGCTGCCGGTGAGGGCGAGTTCGCCGAGGGCGACTGGTGCCGCTGGTGCGCCGTCCGGAGCAACTGCCGCGCGCGGGCGGCGGCGAACACGGCGCTTGAGGATTTCGGTTTCAAACAGCCGCCGACGCTGACCGACGCGGAGGTCGGGCGGGCGCTGACGCTGGGCAGGCGGCTCAAGAGCTGGCTGTCCGACCTCGAAGAGTACGCACTGACCGCCTGCCTGAACGGTGCGGAGATCACCGGATGGAAAGCCGTGGAGGGCCGGGCGGTGCGCGCCTGGACCGATCAGGACGCGGCGTTCAAGGCCGCGAAGCTGGCGGGTGTGCCGGATGAGATGCTCTACAAGCGCGAGCCGGTGTCGCTGGCGCAGCTGGAGAAGATCATGGGCAAGAAGGAATTTGCGAAGGTTTTCACCCAGCCCAGGGCCATGTTCGTGGTCACCCCGCCCGGAAAGCCCACGCTGGTGACCGCGGACGACAAGCGCAAGGCCATCACCAACAAGCCGGACGTCGAGGACGACTTCGGCGACGACGACGAAGAATTACCATTTTGAGGAGGACTTGGATCGTGAGCAATCTGAATTTCGTTACCAAGACCCGCACTCGGCAGAGTGAAATGTGCGACGTAGCGATTCGCCTGAATCGCAATGGTCTCAATGCCGCAGGAAACCCTAAGTATTCCACGGTGTTTCGGTTCTCCGCAAACTCCGTCAAGAAGATCGTCACCAACACGCAGTACGCCGTGTACGCCGTCGACAAGCAGAGGGGCCGGGTCTATTTCGCTGAATCCGATGCGGTAACTGGATTCAAGCTGGTGTGCCCCAGCAAGGGCAGCGAATGCCGCCACATTCAGAGCCATGCGAACGACTACGAATTCTGGGGAGATCACGTCGGCGATTACAATCTCCTGTTTGATCGCGACGAAAAGCTGTACTACTTGGATTTTAGCAAGAAGCTGAAGTAAATCCGCATCTCAAAAAACCACGAGTTTAGCTCAAATTTGAGCGAAAGTCACCGACCAATTAAGGAGGAATAAGATCATGGCTACCACCAACAATCCCACCCACGTTGTGACCGGCAAGGTCCGCCTGAGCTACGCCCACCTGACCCAGCCCTACAAGAGCAAGCTGGCCGATGAGAACGACAAGGCCAAGTACAGCACGACGCTGCTGATTCCCAAGACCGACACCGCCACCAAGGCGAAGATCGACGCCGCGATCAAGGCCGCCGGGGAGAAGGCGCTGGCCAACGGCAAGATCAAGAAGGGGACCCCGATCGACAAGCTGCCCACCCCGGTGTGGGACGGTGACGGCTACAAGGCCGACGGATACACGCCCTTCAGCCCGGAGTGCGCGGGCATGTGGGTGCTGTCGGCCAGCAGCGCCGACCAGCCGA
>Ga0310690_10011851_pt1 | contig 10742 bp, 7 predicted proteins | sample AusTroGonzalo_MG_2_FD_207661 | JGI IMG/M metagenome (GOLD analysis project Ga0310690, IMG submission 207661) | Bovine rumen microbial communities from tropical cattle in Woodstock, Queensland, Australia - Gonzalo_04 (v2) (version 2) | ecosystem: Host-associated > Mammals > Digestive system >...
TGCCATAAGGGTTACCTTGGACAAGTAGGTGTCAATCTTGCCAGTCTTAGGATTCAAGATATAAGCACCATAGCATTCAATGTCAGGAGTCCTGCGGGTTACGCGGATACCCAGATGATGTTGAGTGATAATCTCGACGGCAAAATGGTTCTCCAGAATTTCTATATTGGGGTTGCTGCGAACAGCCTCCATAAGACCTCGCTGAATCTCAGCACCTGTATCATCAGCATGGTGCAGAATACGGAACTCTGAGTGCCCGCCCTCGCGGTGAAGGTCAAACTCACCCTTCTCGTTCTTGTCGAAATGTACACCCCACTTTACCAGATCCCTGATTCCTTCCGGGCCATTCTTTACTACCTGCTCCACGGCAACAGGGTCACTGATGTAGTCTCCTGCTATCATGGTATCCTCTATGTGTTTCTCAAAGTTATCTACCAACAGATTGGTAACAGAGGCGATTCCTCCCTGAGCCTTTGCTGTATTTGCTTCTTCCAGGGTAGTCTTGCAGATTAAGGCAACCTTTCCCTTTCCCGCATTGGCAACCTTCAGCGCATAGCTCATTCCTGCAACACCACTTCCAATTATCAGAAATTCAAATTTCCGTATCATGATAATCTGCTTTATTTTAAGCTATTTCCGCTGCAAAAATACTCAAAAAGTTGTTTAGTTGTACGTTTTCCAGTTTTTTTATTTAACTTTGCGATTGATAAAGAGCATTATACGATATGGTTTCAGGTATTAAAGCAAACAAGAGCCTACTTCTAATAGTTTTTCTTTTTATTACTTGCATTTGCCATTCACACCGCATTTTGCAAGTTCCATATACAAGTCCTATTCAAATAACAGAAGATGCAAGGAACATAGAGAAAGCACCAGCGGGGACTTGGAAAGGCAATATTCAATTCGGTCTGGATTCTCTAAGCCAACTTCCCTTTTTTGAGACAACACAGTTGGGGCTTTATGTTTACGATCTTACGGACAATGTCCCTGTTTATGCCAAAAACGCAGCGCAGCGTATGCGTCCCGCCTCTAACCAGAAACTTGTTACCAGCATCTGCGGCCTGCATTATCTGAGCGGGAACTACAACTTCCGCACAGACCTGTGTATAAAGGGAACTGTTGCGAACGGCACATTACAGGGCGATGTCTATGTGGTAGGTGGTATGGACCCTATGCTGTCTGCCTCCAATCTGGCTGATATGGCAGCTGCCCTGCACAACGCAGGAATCAGTAATATTGCAGGAAATCTGTATACCGACCTCAGCATGAAAGATGACCTACCTTACGGATGGGGATGGTGTTGGGACGATAAAGACGGCTCTCTTTCTGCCTTAATGGTAGATGCAAAAGACAAATTCAATAGCGAATGGAACAAGGCACTCTCTAAGGCAGGAATCAGATGCAGCAGGTCAGCCATCCGACAACAGCAGCTTCCTGCAGACACCAAGTCGGTCTTTTGTGTTACTCATACCATTGATGAGGTACTGCAACCGCTTCTTAAGAACAGCCATAATATTTATGCAGAATGTCTGTTCTATCAGATTGCTGCCTATTCAGGACAAAAGAGTGCAGGAAGAAAACAGGCAGTAAAACTTATTAACGACTTGATATTGAAACTTGACATGCAGCCTGACCAATATCAGATTGCCGACGGTAGCGGACTATCCCTATATAATTATGTAACACCCGAATTATTGGTTGGGCTTCTGAACTATGCCTTCAGCAACCCTGGCATATTCCAGCATCTGTATCCGGCACTACCCATAGCGGGAGTAGACGGAACGTTAAGCAAACGTATGCAGGATTCTCCCGCCTATAATAATGTTCATGCCAAAACAGGAACCTTGTATGGTATATCCACTCTTTCCGGTTACCTTACGGCTAGCAATGGACATTTATTATCGTTCTGCATAATGAACCAAGGCATAAATACTGCCAAATCAGGAAAAGACTTTCAGGATCAAGTCTGCATTTTGCTTTGTCGATAGAAAATATACTGTATTATCAAATTAAATTATTTACAAAATGAAGAAATTGTTTTATTTTATCATTGCATTGATACTAAATACCGGCAATGCAATGGCATTCGAGAACGAGCCAGAGGAGGGTCTGAGCTGGATGGGCCTCTTTGGAATGAACATTACCAAAATCCAGAACAACGGTTACGGTGCAAAAGTTGGTGCTATGATGGGAGTTCGTGCTGACTATGTACTTCCCAAAGCTCACGGAACCTACATTACAGCAGGGATTGATTGGTCTATGAAAGGTGGAAAGACATCTGTTTTATACGACAACAACAATATCGAAGCCAAGGGTTCTCTTAAATATGCCCTACATTATATCGAGGTTCCTGTTCGCGTAGGTTTCCGTTATAATCTTTCAGAGGATCTTGGCTTTTACGGAGAACTTGGCCCTTACTTCTCTGTTGGAATAGGCGGACGCCATAAATGTAGTATTGATGCTGATGGTGATGCTGCAAGAGAACTTGAAGATGAACAGTCTTTCAAAGCATTCAAGAATTATGGATACCCCATACCATCATTCCAGCGCTGGGACGCAGGTATTGGTTTCCGTATTGGCGCAGAATACAACCAGCGTTACAACCTGTTAATTGGAGCCGACTGGGGATTAGCAGACATCTTCCGCGGAAGTCTGCGAGATGAATATTTCAACCAAACAGGTGTACGCTTACCCAAGCCTCGCAACTTCAACTTCAGTTTTACTCTGGGCTACCGATTCTAATACGTCATCATTTGATGATTATGATGCGGGTGACAATGGCTTTGTTGCCCGCATCATTGTTTGCTACCACATGATAGATGCCGGATGCTACACGCTTACCACTCATGTTACAACCATTCCAGGTAACAAGTCCGCCAGAAGAGACACCTCTCCATACTAACTGACCGCTAGAACTCAAAATCTTAACCTCGGCATCCATCGTCATTCCCTTGATAGCAATGGGACCTGTGTAATCTGATCTTACAGGATTCGGGTATACCAAAACATCGTCCTTCACCAAGTCTTCGGCAGAATCTATAGCATCGCTCATATAGCTGCACAATCCATTTTCCGTTCCAATGGCAACCTCGCCCGTAATGGAGTTAACGGCAATATCCTGAACGGCATCGCTTAACAAAGGAGAGTCTGCTGTTGTAAAGTGATGAATAGTCTCTTGCCCGTCAGCAGAAACAAGAAAAACGCCATTATTCTGAGTACCCACCCACTTTCTGTTGGCACCATCAACGGCGATGCATGTTATAGGCAATCCACTCAACAGATAATCTGCCAATCCGCTACCGTCATTACGATTTACCTTAACCTGTGTGAAACGGAATTTTTTTTCGAAGACTGTTGTCGGATCATCAATTACAAAAAGTCCCATATTGGTACCAAACCAGATTCTTCCATCCAAGTCCTCACAAATTCCATAAAACTCATCCGGAGTATAAACAGTCTCATCCTGATTCGTAATTTCCTTATGCAGGATATATTCATCGTTTTTAGTATTAGCAAGCGAACCTTTGGTATCTATGCAGAAGAGACCTCTCTTATCCATTCGCCTGCTTGTCAAAAACACCATTCCCGTACTGTGTAAAAGAATATTATCACAAAGTGACGCATTCTTTATGGGCTCATAATATAATGCTTCCCACTTCCCATTGGGCTTCATCACACGTACAATGGTATCTGTCTCTGAGTTAAGCATCCAGAGGTTGCCTTCTGTGTCATATTTCAGTCCCGCACATGATACATAATTCATGTAGTATTTACTCATGGGCAGAATACTGTTCAAAGGGCTGTTATCACAATTATAAAACCTGACAAACTTACCATTGCGATACTCAAAGAGCCCATTTCTGTGAAGAGAAGCAAAATGGTGCGTGGGGTCATTGGGATCCTGTACCAGATTTGTTGTATTAGCCAGATACAGGTTTTGGTAGTTTTCCGGAATTTCCGTCATTTCCTCAAAGTTTGTCCACTGTCCATCCTCCATATACATTGCCGTTGGCAACTTGAAGAAATCTCTACCTGCAACCGTATTTATACCTCCTGCTACCAGCAGACGGTTCCCCACCCAACCCAGTCTATATGAGAGGTTGCGTACTGGGCTGTTGGGGATTATTGAAGATACTGACACCTGTATTTGCTTGTCGGCTATCTTATAGCCTTGCAAACCTTTATACTTGTCACTTACCCAATAAGTACCACCCTGATAAGTTACATCACTCCACGTATTTTCCTCTTTGACAATAGTGTAAGCCGGCAATACAGAGGAATAACGGATATCGTCTGATTTCCCCCAGAAGAGCATACCGTTTGCCTCACTCAGGAACGAGATGGTGCTTTTATCGTTACAGACCTTTTCTGCCTTGTGAGCCTGCTGAGGGTCTATCTGATAAAGAGTATCATTGCATACACCCACCAGTTGATCTCCATGAAATAGCAGCCGGCTCCACTTTACAAAGTTATGATGTCGTGTCCAGTTAGTCTGTAGCTGCATATTCGTTGTTTTAGAACATACAAACAAGCCTGTTGTGGTAGCAAGGAATATTTTCTCATCATTCACAGCAATGCCTTTTGCCTCAAAGCCTAACCTGTAGGTGTTTCTGAAGACACCTTCTTTCATGTCTACCTCTATAAACCCGAAACCTGTTGAAAGATAGGCCATAGAGCCATAGATACACATATTACTGATTTCCTTTCCAATAATAGATTTGTCCTTCAATGCCGAAAGGTTCTGAACATTATCATCAGCATCCAACAGGTCTATATTACAGTTTGAATAAATCAGGATTATTTTTTTTGCTTCCTGACTATAACCAATATCAACAATGTCTACATCATTAAGAATGCCAAGGTTATCATAAGTCCTAACCTCAGAATCTTCTGTATCATAGGAATAAAGGTCACCATTTGCTACCGTATAAATAGTTTTTCCCATAGTCACGCTCTTTGTAGCATTGTGGTAACTGAGGTAAACCTTCCAGGAACCTATTTGTTCCGCTTGCAGGCAACTGCAAACGACAAACAGCAGCAATACTGCCAGAAATGATGATTTCTTCATATATGAATAATACTTTAGATTATTTATTTTTCAAAAATTCAACGAGTTTCATAATAGCTCTTCCCCTGTGGCTGATAGTATTCTTAGCTTCAGCAGACATCTGAGCAAAAGACAAACCGCCAGCCTCAACGGGAGCAAAGACAGGATCATAGCCGAAACCACCCTCTCCTACCTTCTGCATCAGTATTTCACCCTCGACAATTCCTTCAAAAAGATGTTCCTCGCCGTTCATAACCAAAGCCACAACAGTACGGAAACGGGCAGTACGGTCTTCCGCTTCTTCCAGTCTGTCAAACAGGCACTGGATATTAGCTTCTGCATCATGACTCTCGCCATAACCGTTCATAGCACCGAAACGTGCCGAATATATGCCAGGAGAACCCTCAAGGGCTTTCACCTCCAAACCCGTATCGTCTGCAAAGCAGTCCATCCCATAATGGTCGTGAATATATCGGGCTTTCTGTAAGGCATTGCCCTCTAACGTATCCGCTGTTTCAGGAATATCCTCATGACAACCTATTTCTGCCAATCCCTTAACCAGAAATTCATCACCCAATATCTGCCTTACTTCCTCCAACTTATGGGCATTGTTGGTAGCCATTATGATTTCTCTCATCTCTTTATTTTATCAAAACCTTCACCAAAAACGCCCTCCACGTTACCCATCGATACAAAGGCCCGTGGGTCAATCTGCCTGATAAGAGCAAAAAGGGAACGACTCTCATATTTCTTTGCCAGAATAAGTAATACCTGACGTTTCTCCTTACTGTAAAAACCCTCGCCATAGAGGACTGTCACACCACGCTCCATCTTCTTGTTCACCTGCGTAGCTATATCATCATACTTATCGCTGACAATGATGAACTGTACGCTCTGTCTGAGACCGTTGGTGACGTAATCCAAGAAAAACATAGAGATTAGCATGGTCAAGTATCCTACTACCACCGTTTCCAGATTATGCGAGATAAAGTAACTGCTACCAATGATGCAAAGATCAAAACATAGCATCAGTCGCCCCAACGAGATGTTCCAGTATTTGTTGATGCTACTGGCTATTATATCAACACCTCCAGTACTTCCGCCTGACAGAAAGACAAGAGCCAATCCCAATCCTTCCATAAGGGCACCTATCACACAGGCCATAAACTTCTGATCTCCAACAATGTGCATCAGTTGCTCATGTCCCTGGGCATCAACGGTAGTTATATTCTCTTGAAATATGTTAATCAGAAACGATATGATAAGAATAGCTATGACTGTGTTCAGACTATACTTCCATCCCATTATCTTGGCCCCTATCATTATCAGGAATACATTCATAACCAGATAAGAAAGACTGGGATGAATGCCTACGGTATAGTATATAAGCGTAGAGATACCATTCATGCCACCGCTTATAAGTTGGTATGGCAGCAGGAAATACACGTAACTTATCACATAAATGACAATACCTAATAGCAAAAGCAGGTAGCTACGGCATATGCTCCAGATATCTGTCTTTGTCAATTTCATTATCATGCCCTTATAGCTTTAAATCCATTACCATATACACCCTCTGCCCTACTCTGCGAAACAAAGGCTGCAGGGTCTGTTTCCTGTATCATCCTCAGAATTTTCACAGATTCACGTTTATGGACTATGGTAATTAAGACTTTTATTTCTTGATGACTGTAGAATCCTTCTCCATCCATAGAGGTCACACTGTGACAGGTCTCCGTTATGATGCGCTGGCTAATCTCTTTCGGCTTATTGGTAAAGATAATGAACTGGATATCTTGTCTGGTACTGTTGATAAGCATATCCAACGCATAAGTGTAAACGACCAATGTTACGTAACCGAATACCACCATCCTGACATCGTGGAAGATAGGCCAGCAAGATGCAATAACCAAAAAATCCAGAATAAGCAACGCACGGCCAAAGGATATGTTACGGTATTTGTTCACCAATGCAGCTATGATATCCCATCCGCCCGTGCTTCCTCCCGAGAGGAATACTATGCCAATACCTAAGCCATTCAGGATTGCACCCAGAACACAGGCCATAGAATCCTGACCTTCGCCTAAAATCTGCATCAAATTGCCGGCATCATCTGTCATCATCTGCTGTCCCAACTCCAGATAGGTTGAAAGGGCCAATACCGCATAGGCAGTCTTAATGGTGAATTTCAGGCCTAAAAGCCACAGGGCAAATATCAACAAAACACCGTTAGCTATCAATATGGCATACTGAACAGGAAAGCCTGTAACATAGTACAAAATGGCAAACATACCCGTCATACCACCCGTTGTGATGTGGTAGGGGAGCAGGAAAGCTGCCCAGCCTAAGGCATAGACGGCCATTCCTGTGTTTATAGCCAGAAAGTCGACAAGGAACTCCCAGATACGTTTCAACTTTAGTTTCTGTCCCATATTTATTATACGCTAACCTCTAACCACTAACCGCTAATTATGCAGGCTTCACCACGATGTTTACAATTCTGCCAGGGATTGCAATGGTCTTCACAATCTGCATACCCTCAAGATGCTTCTGGGCATCAGGGGCAGAAGTTGCCATCTGTACCATCTTGTCAGGTGTGGCATCTGCAGGGAAGTCCATAGCAAAACGGACCTTACCATTGAACTGAACACCTAGTTTCATGGTGCTCTCCACCAGGTATTTCTCGTCGAAGGCGGGCCACTGGGCATCGCAAACACTTGTGCTGTTACCCAAAGCCTCCCATAATTCTTCTGCGATATGAGGAGCAAAGGGTGCTATCAACACAGGTAATACAGACAACGCTTGCTTGCTGCGGCACTTCTGGCTTGAAAGTTCGTTAACAGCAACCATGAAGGCTGATACACTGGTGTTGTATGAAAACTCCTCAATGTCAGACGTTACCTTCTTAATGAGCTTATGCAACGTCTTCATGTTATCGGCTGTAGCCTCTGAGTCATCTACGGCCAAATTACCTTCCTTATCCCAGTACAGGCTCCAGAACTTCTTCAGGAAACGGAAACATCCATCGATACCTGCAACATCCCAAGGCTTAGACTGCTCTATGGGGCCTAAAAACATCTCATACAGACGCAGGGTATCCGCTCCGTAATTCTCGCAGATATCATCGGGGTTCACTACATTGTACTTCGACTTAGACATCTTCTCGATAGCCTGACTTACAATATACTGACCGTTCTTATTCAGAACAAATTCACCGTCGCGGAACTCGGGTGTCCATTGTCTGATTTTCTCAACGTCCAGCACATTACCACTTACCATGCTGATATCGGCATATACGGGGTCGGCCTCTGTGCCTTGATAGTAGTACAGGTTCTTCTTCTTGGCATCATCATACTTCTCCTCCAAGAGGTCAAAACTGACAAACTTATTGGTGTTACGTAAGCGATATACAAAACTTGACCAGCCCTGAATCATACCCTGATTGATAAGTTTCTGAAAAGGTTCTTCTTTCTTGCTAACACCTATGTCGAACAGGAACTTGTTCCAAAAGCGGCTATAGATAAGGTGACCCGTAGCATGTTCGCTGCCACCTACATAAAGGTCAACATTCTGCCAGTAGCTGGCAGCCTTCTCGCTTACCAGAGCCTCATCGTTCTTGGGATCCATGTAGCGCAGATAGTAAGCGCTTGAGCCCGCAAAACCAGGCATAGTGTAAAGTTCTATGGGGAAGACGGTCTTATTATCGATTGCCGAACAATTGACCACACTCTTCTTCTGTTCGTCCCAAGCCCATATCTGTGCGTTGCCCAATGGAGGCTCGCCTGTCTCTGTGGGCAGGAACTTATCTACCTGTGGCAACTCAATGGGAAGACATTCCTCTGGAATCATCTGGGGAATGCCGTTCTTGTAATATACAGGAAAGGGCTCGCCCCAATAGCGCTGACGACTGAAGATAGCGTCACGAAGACGGTAGTTCACTTTTACACGTCCCAGATTGTGAGCCTTAACAAAGCGCTTGGTCTCGGCAATAGCTTCCTTGATGGTCTTGCCATTCAGATTCAGGCTCTCTCCATCATATTTCACACTCTTGTCGGGACTGACGGGTGAGTTCATGACAATACCCTCCTTGGCATCGTAGCTCTCTTCGCTTACATCAGCACCCTCAACCAGAGGAATGATAGGCAAGTTAAAATGCTTGGCAAAAGCATAGTCACGACTATCATGGGCAGGTACAGCCATGATGGCACCTGTTCCGTATCCAGCTAGCACATATTCTGCTATGTAGATGGGGCACTTGTCGCCCGTGATGGGGTTGATACCATAGGCTCCGCTGAAGACACCTGTTACGGTGTGGTCAATCATACGCTCACGTTCGGTACGGCTCTTCACATACTTGATGTATTCATCAACAGCAGCACGCTGGTCAGGTGTTGTTACTTTGTCTACCAGCTCACTCTCGGGAGCCAACACAAAGAAGGTTACACCAAACATAGTATCAGCACGGGTGGTGAAGATTGTAAATCGGCCCTTCTCCGACTCCCCCGAAGGGGAGAGAACATAAGGTATCTCTACCTCAGTACCCTCAGAGCGACCAATCCAGTTCTTTTGTGTCTCCTTGATACTTTCACTCCACTGAATAGTCTCTAAGCCATCCAACAAGCGCTGGCTGTATGCGCTAACGCGAAGACACCATTGGCGCATCTTCTTCTGCTCAACGGGATAGCCGCCACGTTCGCTCACACCGTTTACTACCTCATCATTAGCCAATACGGTACCCAATGCAGGACACCAGTTCACCATTGTCTCGCCCAGATAAGCAAGACGGTATTGCATCAGTAGTTCACTCTGCTCCTTCTCGTCAGCGGGCCATGTGCCTGCTGCCTTGAATTTCTCGATGAGTTTCTCAATGGGCTGTGCCTTCTGCAGGTCCTCGTCGAAGTATGAATTATACATTTTCTGGAAGGCCCACTGTGTCCACTTATAGTAATCAGGGGTACAGGTACGCACCTCGCGGTCCCAATCGAAGCTGAAACCTATCTTGTCCAGCTGCTCACGGTAGCGGTCAATGTTGGCAAATGTAGTCTTCTCGGGGTGCTGACCCGTCTTGATGGCATATTGCTCAGCAGGCAAACCATAAGCATCGTAACCCATAGGATTCAGGACATTAAAGCCCTGCAGACGCTTGTAACGGGCATATATATCGCTGGCAATGTAGCCAAGGGGATGACCAACGTGCAGTCCTGCGCCGCTGGGGTAAGGGAACATGTTCAGCACGTAGAACTTCTTACGGTTCTCATCCTCAACCACTTTATACGTTTTGTTGGCCACCCATTTCTGGTGCCATTTCTGTTCTATCTCTCTGAAATTATACTCTTTTGCCATATTATAAATAAGGTGTTTTTTCTTTTTCCGTGTGCAAAATTACGAGTAAATGAGAGATTTTCCAAATTTATTTAAGAAAATCCGAACGAGAGCATCTTCGGTGATAGTCAAGAGCACGAAATAAAGAAAACCCCGAAAGCTTTTTGTCAAACTTTCGGGGGCCACTTATCTATAAACGGGGAAGTCATTCTTTATTTCTTACCTTTCTTTGTCTTGGCAGATGCTACAGGAGCGGGGTTCACTTTATCAATGAGCACACGGAACCAGTAGCCACCGATAACACTGCGAGCCTTGAAGCCTGTCATATAGCCAGTCTTAGTGTCGCTCCAATCAGAGATGGGCACACGGCTTT
>Ga0310690_10011854_pt1 | contig 10739 bp, 10 predicted proteins | sample AusTroGonzalo_MG_2_FD_207661 | JGI IMG/M metagenome (GOLD analysis project Ga0310690, IMG submission 207661) | Bovine rumen microbial communities from tropical cattle in Woodstock, Queensland, Australia - Gonzalo_04 (v2) (version 2) | ecosystem: Host-associated > Mammals > Digestive system >...
TTAGAGGGTAAGCCAAATCTACCCTGTAAACAATATTTACTACTAAATCTTCGTTAGAGTGAAACTTCACTTGCGGGTCATTACTTGTCTTAACGACTTTTGAGGAAAATCTAACCTTTTTCCCCGGGTCCGCCATTCCAAGCATTTTTGAGAGGGCATTACGCATCTTGCCTTGCATCCTCGTCGTATCTGCTTGCCCGCTTGGCTTTTTTACACCTACCATGGAACCTACCCTGGCAAGTTCATAAGAAATATGGTGGGCAATCAAAGTATGATAGGCAATATTACCAAGTTCAAGGACGACAAAAATTATCATCATAAAGACCGGTAATACTACAACAAGTTCAATTGCTGACTGCCCACCTTTATTTCTAAACATTTCAAAGAACTATATGTTGGATGCACCGCCGGAAATTTTACCTTTAATTTGTTCAAATAATTCCGGCATATAATTTTTAATTAAAGCACCAACGGCAAATACCACACCGATGATAACTAAAAGCATTAACATATACTCAATGGTATTTTGACCTTTATTATTTTTTACATTTTCAACGGCTTTATTAAAAGCCAAGTGAATTTTTGCGATATATTTCATATATCCTCCAATTTAATTTCAAATTAACTACGAATCAAGTTCATACACTGATAAAATTACTTTTGCCCCATTTTCAAACTGACGCGGAATAATGTGGCTGTAAAGTTGATAAAATAATATAAAAGCAACAAACAAAGCTGCAGTAGTTAAAATGTACTCCACCGTTGCTTGCCCTTTTTTATTTTTTACCAAATTGCTATTCATAAAATACCTAATTAAAATTGTAATCTTACAGATATTTGATGTGCCGTCCCTAAAGCACCGGACGGTAACATCGCATAATCAATACCTAAACCGTAACCCATAACTTCACTGCTGTAAAAGCCGAAACCTAAAGTAATTTTTGAGGTATCGGTTAAACCGATTTTATCTGCAATATCGCCGTCTTCCGCATAACCGGTATTTTCGCGGTTATAATAGCCGACGCGTATATCAAAAGTTGCGACCTCAACAAGTTCCTCAGGAATATGTATTGCCAAACCTAAGCCGTAGCGGAATTTATCATCAACATATTTAACGCCTTCACCTGAAATTGTGAAATATTTCGTATTTAATGCCGCACCGCCGCGTACAGCAGTAGGAACTTCATCTTTATTACCTAAATTTTGGCCCATAAAACCCAAAATTACAGTATCATTTCTGCCAAATCTTAAACGCCCGCCGACATCAAAAGCCGGGTTAATGTGTTTGACATTAAAGTTCGTTTCGTTTATATACTTTGCCGTAGCACCCAAATCTAAGAAACCAAAGAAATTCCTTGCCAAACTTACTGTGGCAACAAAGTCCTGTATAACTTGGCCGGTATAATCATATGTTCCGCCCCATTCATTACGGAAATCCAAATCACTTAAACGCAAATAACGCAAGGTGACACCTAAATTTGTTTTACCAAGCGGTTGAATATAGGCAATAGCACTATCACCAACGCCTTTGAACCATTGTAAATGGGAAACTTGAAATTCCCTCGTCGTTGCCGTTGCCGCACCTGCGGGGTTCCAAAACAAGGCCTGAGTGCCGTGTGATAAAGCGGTAAATGCATTACCCAAAGCCTGCGCTTCCGGTGCACCGGTGCCAAGTTTCATAAAAGCACTTGCGGAAGTACCCGCATTATCGTTAATATCTGCCCACGCAGCAACTGCGCTGAACATTACAACAAATATAAGTGTTAGTTTTTTCATTTTCTAATCCTTTTACCTCTTATGGTATCAAAATCTTTATTACTTTTTGGCTCTTTTTTGCATTACCGCGTGTCGGATCTAAGGTCATGATTGCATAATATAAGCCGCGGGCTACTTTCTTGCCTGCATTATTATTTCTATCCCATTGACATCTCAAAGCAAAGTTACGCCCTTTTGCATTACTGCCAAGCAACTGCGAATCTGAACCTGTACCGCGGTTCCAATCCGGACTTAAGCCGCCTGTACCGTTTATTTCCTCTAAACTCGCGGTTGTACCTACGGCGTTTACACATTGATAGCCGCTATCTCTAACCAAGTCACCGGCTATATTGTATATTTTTATATTTACCGTACCGGGTGCAGGTACTTTTGTTATTTCAAAGAACCCTTCATTATTCTGCATTGGGTTAGGGTAGAACATTGTTACTTGATTGCTCTTCCAATCCAAGTCCGCATACCAACTATCACCATTGGCTACGTTAATTACACCCATATTGATAAATTTATCCCAATCCATTACAACTTCAGATATTTCATCAGTATCAATAGTTGTACCGAGTATAGGGTCACCTGTCACGCTGTCCATTTGGTAATTATCAAGCACCGTTACGTACCTAAACGGATATATACCGTCCGGAACTTTTTGGCCGGCATAATCGGTACCGTCCCATATATTTTCTAATCCTACCAAGTTCGGGCTTACACCTATAATGGATTTTACCAATACATCTTGTGTGTTTGTTGAATAAACTATGGTACCATCTATCGGGTTTGTTAAAGTACCGCTGCTATATTCTTTTACAACCGTTCCCGGTTTATATATCTGTATGGCTGTTTTCATAGGTACAGATACTTGGAACGCAAATTTCCCTTGTTCGGTATTTTGCTTTGATACATCCCATATATACCTATCAAATACTTGGAAATTGTTTACACCCAAAGTTCTGTTTTCTATTGTTTCGTTCAAGCCCAAATCTGTCTGCCCGTTATTTAGGTACGGTTTCCCTGTAAACCTTATTTGATAGTTTGCAGTTCTAACATATTTGCCTTTACTGTCTTTACCGTCCCAATATAAGGTATTCTTTACACCGGCGTCATATACCATATAGGTGTCTAATTGACCGTTTGTAAAGTTTGTTTCAGTTAAGGTGCGGCAGATTGTTCCTATCGGTGTTGTAGAACCTAAACAAACGCCTTCCGCAGTGCTGATTACTTCTATAGTAACACTGCTAACGCGGTTTACGCTAAATAGTATTTCATAAGGTGCTAATTCTACGGTAGCACTGCTATAATATTGGGTTGGCTTTGTTGCATTTATCTTAATGTCACTGAAATATACAGGGCCGCGTGATACTGTGATATACCCTGTTGCTCTATCGGTTGCGTATATACTGTCTTTAGGGTTACCTTTTACAGGATAAGTATATTCACCGTCCGGAGTGCTTTCATAATATTCAGTTGCGCCGACATTTGCTTTTGCCGTAATTATATAAGGATATAAACCGTCTTCTGCCATTTCATTTTGGTTATTGTTCGTTTTATAGCCGTCCCAGAAATCTGTTATCATATACCCTTCGCCTTGACGGGTTCCTTTGAAGGTTTTAATTGGTGTAACAGTTGCTGTAGGGTTATTTATATCGTGTATACAACATTCTAAATTTGAACAAGCAGGACCTACCGGCATAGGTGGCCAAGGGCAGGTGCCGCCGGTAGGGATTAATACGTTTTTATCGTAAATATCTACTGTGGCGTCCATACTCTTTGATAAACTGTAACTTATGCCTGCTAATCCTTTTAATGCGCCTGTGCTGCTTTCAAGTAAAGGTGTTGTTGATACGTCCACTACCCTAAACATATCTACGGGGAACTCTATTGTTCTGGTGGTCATCTTAGCCGGGAATAAACTGTCTTTGGCAGTTATACGTAACATATATGTACCGGCGGTGACATATCTACCTTCATCGTTTAAGCCGTCCCAATAGTATACGTTTTTGGTTAATGCTTCTTTTATTTCGTTTTCTGCTATTTTCTTTACTAAATAGGGGGCACAATCACCGTTACAAACACCGGAGGTTGCCGTACCGCTTGCAGCAGTTGTATAAATACCCATATCTATATAACTGTCCCTGCTTAAACTATAACTAAACACAAATGGGTCTAAACCGCTTGCCGTAGGGCTGCTGCCTATTGTGGAATAGGATACTGCATCTATTGTTATTTCAGGGTATCCCCTGTTTACAGGGAGTATACCATTATAAATCATATAAGTTTTAACACCGTTCCACGTAACACCGTTGATTTCCTTTGTAGTAGACGGGAAATTACCGGTTAAACTTGAATCTGTCCCTGCTGTGCTGCCGTAGGGAATTTCTGCCCAAATTAAATATACATAATCGCCGTCAGGCATCGCACCGCCGTAGGAGTAACCTGTTGTGGTTGTTGCGCCGTTTGGTGTTCCGCATGCGCCAATGCCTTCTGTTTGATCCCAGCACATACCGTCCCATTTGCTGTTTACGTTCACTCTGCCTGCTTTTTGTTCTGTATAACTTGCTACCCTTAAACCGTTGTGAACTGTGGTATTGTTTAATTTAACTGTACCTGAAGATGGGTATATTACAGAATTGTTATTACTACATATACCTGCGCTTGTTTCACTACATATATTTAAGTCATTAAACGTTGTACCGGGGGTATATATTTCAAAATGCACTGTTGCAGCCTCAGTTAACATATAACTTAACATAGCATAACTGGTGGATTGTTTATTTAACCCTGTTGATACTATGTCCGTTATTTTTAACGGGTCTAAACTTAATTGACGTGTTACTGCTCTTGATAAATCATAATTACTGGAACCGCTCCACTCATCTTTGCTTTGTGCTTGTATGCTAACTAAATAGTTACCGTAGGGTAATAATCTGCCATCGTCATCCCTGCCGTCCCATGCGTCTTCATTGGTTATTTGGATATCAATGGAAGAACCGCCTTGGAAACCTTCACCGTCACGCGGCTGACCTTGCACTAAATGGCGGACTATTTTATTTGCGGTAGAATCTTCATTGGGGTCAATAATATTAATATATGTTATTGCGTCTTTACTTAATCTGTATCTTAATCTATATGGTTGTGAAATTACTGCCGGGCTTTTACCAACTAAAGTTGGGCTGCTTCTAACGGAGTGTACGTTTGTGACATCTACTTGTATTGGGATTTGGCTGTCACCGGGGTATACTATCATATGTTCAATATTAACGTCACTTGCTATTGATACGCCGTCACCGGGGTAATTTGTTTTAATTGTTGTTCTAAAACCGAATTGGCCGTTTGTTTTACCAAATTCGCCGTCTATTTCATAACTACCGTCCCATGCTGTGCAGAAATTCAAACGCGTTATACCGGCTTCACAGGCGGCTTGATCAGCGAACATAGACATATCCCCACAACCATCACCAGCATCTTGAGGGCAAGGGGAAGCACTACCGCATTTTTCACAACAAGATTTACATGTTTCAGGTTTAGAAGTGCACTCATCACCGTAGACCTTAACACCTTTACAAACGTTTTTTATAAGTTCCCCATCAGGATACATTGCAATAGTTCTAATGGGTGGTGTGGAATCGGGGCTATATGGGTTTGCACCGGCTTGATATTTGAAGATATCAAATAAAATTGATTGTATCGGGAAATCCCCGCTTGCGACAGAGGCAAGAGTTGTAGAAGAACTTTGGTTTGGCCCTGTTGCGCTCATTTCCACTTTTCTAACGGGGTTTGAGCAGGTTACTATTGAACATAAACTTAAACAATGGTTTGGATACGGTGGGTCAGCAGTTGTGTCATCAGGGTAAATATTATCAAATTCAATTAAGGCGGAATTTATCCACGGGTCTTTAGAATTTAGAGGGGCAATCTGATCTGTAACAAAAGACATATTTTGAGGATTGGACGGATAAGGTGTTGTGGTTGCCGCGGGTTCAACTCTGCATTGGAAATTGGCCCCCTGGTCTAATTGTGTATCTTCTTCCGTATCTATATCGTAATACACGAAATTATCTGTTACCATTGCAGTTTGGGCAAGAACATTTGCTGCCCCGAAAACTGCAAAACAAAGCACTAATAAAACACGCGCCATGTTGAAACTGAACCTACTAAATATATTTTTATTATTTATCATTATTAACACTCTCAATTAAAAATTTAACAAAAAATCTTCTTTTCCAAAAATCCTATACTACTATTTTCTAAACTTTTGAGCAAAAAGTCAATACCCTTTTTCAATTTCTTCTGTTTTTACTATTTGCTTTGCTCCTTTTCAATTTTTGCTTTCTTCTTTTTTGCTTTTGCAAGGCCCTTCTTGCTTTGTTTGTTTTTGGGGTTTAATTTTAGGGACTTTTCAAAATATAAAACGGCATTATCATAATCGTTCAAGGCAAAGGAAACTTGTGCTTTATGAAAACAAATTTCTTCATCATCAGTATCCGGAAGGGAAAATAAAATATTTGCTGCTTTTTCATATTCACCCGTCTTAAAATAATACCAGGCAAGGGAATCCTGATAAGCAACTTCCTGCGGCTTTAACTGTAAAGCCAAGGTTATTAAATTGTAACCTTCAGGCCAATTTTTCTTGCGGTTTTTATCAACAAAATAATAGCCCAAAAAGTTTGCCGCTTCTGCATTTTGGGGATTAATTTTAAGCAGGCGGCGCAAAAGTTCTTCCATTTTTTTATAGTTCTTTTGCTGGTAACTTAAAGTGGCGTAATTAAAAAGTATGGGCTCATTTTCAGGCGCGGCTTTTAAGGCATTGTCAAAAACTTTTGCCGCCTGTTTATATTTTTTTGCGTCAATTAAAGCCAAGGCATAATAATAAGCAATTTCTTGATTACCGTGAAATTTTGTATAAGCATTTGCCATTAAATTTAACAATTCCTCTTGTTTGGAAAGCATACTCAAATAATAACCGGCTTTAATTTGGAGGGCTGGGTTTTCATCAAAATCACGCGATTGTTTAAGGTACTTTAAGGCGCTTTCATAACGCCCGGCGCTTTGTTCGTGAAAGGCAAAATAACGCGCAGCATAAGGATTTTTTGCGTCAATATTTTTGAGCATTGTAAAATATTGTTCTGCCTGTTTGTCATCTTGCGCGGCTAAAGCATCACTCGCTAAATCTTCCAAAATTTGCTGGGTGGCAAAACCTTCTTGTACCATTTCCCGATAAGTGTTATAGAGGGCTTGTTTATCTTTTTTGGCTTTGTAAATTCTGGTTAAGGCATCATAAATTTCCGCTTTATTTTGGGTACGCAGCAAAAAACTACGCAGGGTGGAAATCGCTTTTTCTTCGTCGTTACTTTTCAAATAGATATCAGCAATTTTTAAGTTAACAAAAGTTGCCGCCTGCGGGTATTCGGTTTCAAGATTTTTTAGGAAAGCAACTGCCTTTTCCTGGTCTTTGCTTGCCAAAAGCCCACTGTAATGAAAGGCAAGTTCCAAATTTTCCGGGTTAAGTTTTGCAGCTTGTTCAAGATATTTCAAGGCCTCGCTTATAGCGCCTTCACGTAAACAATAATCGCCGAGCAAAGTATAAATTTGCCAAGTTTTGTTTTCAATATTTTCAAGTTTATTTTTGCAAAAATTAAATTCTTCTTTTGAGTAGTCCAAAACTAAAAAACAATATTCTAAGATTAAGGTCGCATCTTGCGGTTTTTCTGTTAAAAGTTCCTTAAATGCTGGCAGGGCTTCGGTATATTTTGCTTGCTTTTCCAAATTTATTGCGGCAACAAATTTATTATAAAAATCCGCTTTCTTCTGCGCGTCTTCACTTAAAGAGAAGGTTCTTTCCCACGCACAACTTACAGACGGCAATAAGCAAAGAAATAAAAATAATTTTATTTTCATAAATTAAGTTTTAACAGTAAAGCATCCTCTTTCATATTATAAAATTTTTTGCGGGTGTTTACACAGGTAAAATTAAATTTTTTGTAAAATTCCTGCGCTGAGATGTTTACAGAAGATACTTCTAAAGTAATATTTTTTACGCCGTTATTTTTCAAAAAATCCAATGCATAGGCAAAAATTTCTGTGCCTAAATGTTTGCGCTGCATAGACGGTAAAATAGCAAAATTTGTAATTTCCGCGCTTTCAAAAGTATAACGTAAAGCGCAAAAGCCAAGTGCGGTTTTTTTATTATTTTCATTGTCTGTTAAGATAAAAATTTTGGATGTTTTTTGTGCAACTTCACTTTCAAAATCATGAACGCTCCAAGCGGCAGCGGTTTTTGTTTGAAGGCAAATTGCGGCAAGTTCTTTTGCTAAAATCCCGCCTGAAAATGTGCTTATTTCCCGCATAATTCAAAACGCGCCGGCTTTAGATACAGCGGCGTTAGAACGTCTTCTTTAGTTTGTGTGCCTAAATATCTTTTTGCGGCGGCAAGCAAAATTTCAGGTGTCAAGAAATTTGTTTTTGAGTAAAAATATTTTTTACCGAAATATTTTTTTAATGGCTCTTTTGCGCCTGCCCAACCGGCCAAAAATAAAGGTTCTTTTTGGGCGGCAAGTTGCTCTTGTAAGGCTTTAAAATTAAGCCATTTAGGCGCACTTTCACCTTGAATAAAAGCAAAATATTCTTCCCTAAATGCGGGTAAAATTATTACGGTTTTACCGAGCGGATTTTTTGCCTTCCACTTTATAAAATCCGCACTTTGTAAAACGGCCGCCCCAAGCGTTTGGAAAACATCTGCGCTTGCAATATTTGTGTCATTAATTTCCGCCAAAACCGATGCTAAAGTAACACCGATTCTAATCCCTGTAAAACGCCCGGGGCCTTTGATAAAAAAGAAATTCTGTGTCTGCTTAAAAGTTTTGCCGGCTTTTTTGTAAAGACGGTTTAAGAGCGGGAATAAAAGTTCTTCTTGTTTAATGCCGTCTTTTGACAATGCATACATTTTGCCGCTATCATATAAAACCGCTGTTAAAGGGGCGGAGGAACTATCAAGCAGCAAAGTTAAACCTAAATTATCTTTATTTATTTTTTGCATATTTTTGTAAACCCTCAATTATTTTTTGCGCTGTTTTACCAAGTGGTTTTAAGGCAATTTCACGGCGGTCACCTTCAAGCAGAGCAACTGTTATCTCAAGCCGGCTAGACGGGAAAAAGTTTTTTGCCGGCTCTGCCCACTCAATTAACAAAACGGCCTTTTCATCCTCAAGCATTTCTTCAAAGCCGAGGTTGAACATCTCCCCCTCTTTTAGGCGGAACAAATCAGCGTGATACAAAGTGATATTTTTATTTTGATATTTTTTTAAGAGGGAAAAACTTGCACTCACCGGCAATTTTTTGAAGCCGAAATTTTTAACTATTTCCTTTACCATTACCGTTTTACCGGCGCCGATAGGGCCTTCAAAAAACAAAATCTCCCCCCCTTTCAAAAGGTGCGCAATACGGCGGGCAAGTTCTTGCGTTTGGGCAATATTAGAGGTTTTTACAGTTAAGTTTTCCATTTATTTAACCTCTAAAATATTGTAATCCTCGCCGTTAAAAACGGTTTTGGGGGCGCTTTCATCTAAAGTGATTTCGCCGTCAACTATGAAATGATATTTATATTTACCCCTAGGTAAAGCGAGGGTTAAAGTAAAAATTTCAAGTTCTTTACCGCTTTTATTTAAGGTAAGAGGGTAAGCGCCCCAAGCATTAAAATCCCCTTCCACAGAAACTTCTTTTGCTATCGGGGAGGCAAAGGAAATAGTAACTTTTTGCGGTTGCAAAATTTCCGGCTCTTTGGGGGTTTGCGGAATGCCATAGGCCTCATACTTATTCCTTACAAAAATTTCCGGTTTATAAAAATTTTCAAAGTGATGGAAACTGACCATAAACACCACCGCCAAAGCACCGCAAAGGAGCCCGTAAAAAAATAAAGCGGGGATATTTAATTCACTCCTCATCAAAATACTCCCTAACGAAAAATTTTGCACCGAGTTTCTCTGCTAATTCTTTTGCTTTTTGCGTGTCAATGCCTTGATTGCTTACGACGGAAACTGCCACCTCTTTAATATTCTTTGCCGCACAACGCACAAAATCTTGCATTGCTTCAAAAGATTTGTCTGCGTACTTAGGTGCAGGGCGCACTATTTTGAGCCAATTTTCATTATCTGTTGCGTTCAAACTGATATTTATTTTATCTATGTAGGGCGCAAGTTCTTTTGTGATATCACGCCCCCAAACAAGTGAGCCAAGCCCTAAAGTATTTAGACGGAGCGGGTAAGAATATTTTGCTTTTAATTGTTGCGCGGTTTCAAGCAAGACGGGGAGTGCCATAGTCGGCTCCCCATAACCGCAAAAGACAATTTCCTTAGGCGTAAAACCTGCCTTAATTTGTTTATCAATTTCAGCCAAAACTTGTGCGGCGGCGGGTTCTTTGCCGTCTAAGTCAAGGTTATAACCGTGGAACATTTTTTTACCCTTGCTTTTTGCGCAAAACACGCAAGAATTAGGGCAACGGTTTGTTAAGTTTATATAAAACGAACCTTTGAATTGATAAACGATAGTCATATATAAATTATACAATTTTAATTGGTATAATAAAGTATGGCAAATTTACTTTTACTTTCCTGTTGCGCGCCTTGCAGCGCGGGCGTAATTAAAAAACTTGCTGAGGAAAAACAGCAATTTACCGTTTTGTTTTTTAACCCTAATATTGCACCGCAAGAGGAATACCAGCGCCGTTTAAGTGCCAACAAAAAAATATGTCAAAATTTCGGTATAAATTTTATTGAACTGCCCCCGAATCACGACGAGTGGCTAAAACAAGTTGCCGCCGGCTTTGAAAATGAGCCGGAGCGCGGTGCGCGTTGTAAAAGATGTTTTTTATACCGCTTAAGGCAAGCGGCAAAATATGCAAAAGAAAATGGTTTTGATACATTTAGTTCCGTTCTTGGTATTTCGCGCTACAAAGATTTAGAAAGTGTAAACTCCGC
>Ga0310690_10011855_pt1 | contig 10738 bp, 14 predicted proteins | sample AusTroGonzalo_MG_2_FD_207661 | JGI IMG/M metagenome (GOLD analysis project Ga0310690, IMG submission 207661) | Bovine rumen microbial communities from tropical cattle in Woodstock, Queensland, Australia - Gonzalo_04 (v2) (version 2) | ecosystem: Host-associated > Mammals > Digestive system >...
GTTTTATACGATATTTCTTGCCTTGAATAGTAATACAATCGTCAACGCAAAAATTATCATAATCGGTATATATCTTCACCCATTCCCAATGCCTTTCTCCTTCAGGTTTTATTTCTAGGTCTATTCCCGAAAGTGGCTGTATCATACCGTGGAATCTGATAACACTATAAGTTTCCACAACGTCGCCGTCGTCCATTAACTTACCTACTTTTGTCGCTGTTAATGTAGATAACCAACCTTGGACAACGTCCGCAACATTTGGGACGTTCATTTTTGATTGCGATAATGTTCTTTTGTTTGCGTTATTAATCAATTACTTTTTTAATCCCTCATATGTAATAGAGCGTTCCAAATCTCCGCTATCGACCAAGATTAAATCTGAACCTTTTTTTCTTTTCCTGGTTTCTTCTTTGATTTGAGCCCACTCTCCAAAGCCGCCTGTTTCGAAAGCTTCGTGGATTATAGCCACAGCAGTGTCTCCAATATGTCCATTGATTTCGTCAATATTCATACGCTGAACAGACGACTTAAATTTGCTATTTTTAACCAAAGTCTCTTTCAACTTTTTTTGTAACGGCATATGAAGAAAACTCCTTGCAGGAATATTTCTTTTTTCGCTACCGAATTCGTGGATAGCTCCCAACGTTGCTTCCGTTAATTTTTCCTTTTCGTCGGATTCTTTTCCGTCAGAACCTCTAACGGCTTTCGTTCCGTCCGCCCCAAGAATTCCAACCTTAACTCCAACTTCTTTTTTTATTTTTTTTAAAATTTCTTGAAGTTTTTGGTCGTCTATTTTTATATCAACGTCAACGTGGTCTTTCATATCTACCTTATAGTCGTTCCCCCATAAACAAAACCAACAGCCCCGATAGTCCTTGGATAAACGAGTGACAAATATTTAAGTCCAAAATCTGTCGTGCTGTAATAGTTTAGCGTCGGGTCGTTCAAGAATTTTGTTGGAATTCCATAACTAGCCGATACGTCCCCAACACTTTTGCTCGCCATTAAATATTGCCCCACCGAGTTAATACCCGCCTGTGCCATAGCCATATCTTTGCATAAATAATGTGCGACTAGATATAAAAAAGCTATTTTCCCATTTTCCTCGTCAAACAAACGAATAGGGAAATTAACTTTGGCTTGCCCAAATGCTTTTTCTATATCGGCGTCTATAATATAATCGGTGTTTGTCAAATCGGACAAAGGAGCGTATGGGAACTCCCTCGAAAAGTATGTTTTAAATTCTTCAACTGTGATTTCGTCTATATAGCTCATTTCAATTTATAAAAAATGAGAGGAAGATACTACTTGCGGCATTAAGTCGTTTGTAGTATCTCGCCCCCCGCATTATTAACCTTTATTTCTTTTTTCTAGTTGTTTTTGTTGTAGTAGTTTTTTCTTCGCCGCCGCCTACTATTTCATCTTCAACTAGTTCGCTTTTAATTTCTTCAACATTTTCGTTAACGATAATGTCAAGATTTTTCCAGCTGTTTGGATAAGATTTAAGTAGGTTTTGTGCGGTAATATCGTCGACGTCAACTATGCCGCCAACTCCTACACTTATCTTTTTAAATTCTTTGTCTGTTATAACAAATTTACATTTTGCAATATTCAGTAGTCTCATAAAATCCCCTCAATTTTAGTAGTCAAGATATAAAAGTTCTTCTGGACGTAATACAATTGTTCCCGCATATTGTCCGTATGCTGTATTGTAGAAATTGAAGTTATCTGCTGTTCCGAATTGTGTTACAGTAAAGTCAACAGGGATTGAGGCATACATAGTATCAGGATTCTTGTTTGCCAAAATATATCTATTGACATTTGAACTTGTATTCTTATTCATTTGTGTTTTATTCAAATATGCTAGAGGAAGAATTTTAAAGTCGCTGATTCCATATCCTGATAGGATATTAGAGAAGACTTGTGTTAAGTATTCTAGTCTAGTTATATTTGGGAATGTTGCACTAGCTGCTTTTCCTAGTCCTAGATAATCTGAACTTGGAATATAAAATCTGTTTGGCATAGCTGTGCAATTTGTGTTTGTATAATATGCGTCAAGTAATGTTCCGACAAAAGCTTGGAATTCAGCGTCGGTCATACTTGAAATTGCTTTTGTTATAATAGTAGTGTTTGTTGTTACACTTGTGTTATTAATTAATCCTGTTACGTCTGTATTAACTTTTGAGCCATACATAGTAATCTTTTGGATTCCTAAATCCCACATTTTCTTTCTAGATAAAGCAATTTGTTCGATTAAGTCGAAGTTCATAGCCGAGAAGCATTGTTGAACATCAAAAACATTATATGTTGATTTAACCGCCCAGTTAAGAATAGGGAATCTTTTTTGTCCGATTGCAATATCTGCGTTATTTAATCTTGCCTCGTTCCCTGTGTTAATAGTTCCTGTTTCGAAGCCGTTAGAAACATTAGCAACTGCGTTATGCAAAATTTCTTGCATAAAAGCCCCTGTTCCCGTTTGGAAATCAACGAAGTCTGATAAAGAAATTTCATAAAACTTTTGTTGAATAACTCGGCTTGAAATATCGGTTAAAGTTGTAACAACATATTTATATGCTGAAGCGTCTGTATTAATTGCGTTCAAGAATTCTTGCGTGTTTCTTGTATTACATATTGGATTATATTTCATTGTTATCTCCTTTTTCTATTTTATAAACATTTAACTAGCACTCGGATTAAATCTCCATCTGCTGCTGCTGCGTCAAGAGCGATACCAATTTTTGCAGCTGCTGGGTCTTCGTTTCCTGCAATTGCTGCAACTTTGTTGTATGCACTTCCTGCGGCTTTAACGTCAGCATATTGAGTAATAGCTGCACTTGCTTCCATAGTTATTACAGAATAATCGGAAGCGATTTCAACTAAGTCTCCTGCTGCGTAACCATTGAGCTTGTGTCTGAAAGGGATAACTCCGAAAACCTTATCGTCTTCTCCCGCACAAGCAGTAACTGTGATTTGCCCCGCAACTCCAGAAACTAATTTCACTGGCTGTCCAGGAGTAAGCGTGCCGCTCAAAGATTTATATACTTGACAAGTAAAAACATTAGATGTTGGCAAATATTCGACAACACCTTTCGCTGTTCCAAGTTCAAAAGAGTTTAAATTAATTGCTGTCATAATTTTTTCCTTTTATTAAAAATTAATTTGATAAACTATATTTTTTGTTGCTCTCCGCAATCCTTTCAGCCCTTGTTTTATATTCAAATTTCTCAGGTTCACAAGATTGAGAAGCAATCCTCAAGCTATTAGATTTGGAATATGAAGAAATTTTATTTTCCTTTTCGTCTTTTGGTTCATCTTCGTTTTCCTTATCTTCTTCGTCTTCGTTTTTTTTGTTTTCTTTTGCTTCCAACATTTCTTTAACAACTTTTCTTATCTTAGTTATTAAATCGTCGTCAGAATCTTCGTTTTCTTTTTCTTCTTCATCTTCGTTTTTGCAAGCATTATCTTTTTCGTCTTCGTCTTGCTTTTCTTCTTCGTTTTCTTTCTTCGCCTCCTCGTCTTCGTTTGCTTTATTTTTTTTGCACGAATTTTTGTAGGCGTCGATTAAATCTTTGAGTTCTACTTCGTCTCCGTCAACATCGATAGTATCGCCCTCATTGATTTTTTGTTCTTTTTTTTCTTCTTTTGTTTCTTCGTTTAATTTATTAAGTTTGAAAAACATAAAGTCCTCTCCTTTATTATTAAAATTGTTAACTAAAATTTTGGCGTCGGGATAGCGTGGATTTTCTACTATCGCAAGGTGAGTAAAATAGCCGTTGAGAATTTCTGCGTCATACTCAATACCACAATATCTGCCGCCCTCTCCAAATTCTGTTACTTTATACGCACTCGAAACCTTGTTATTTCCATTTTTTATATTTTCATAGACTTCTTCGTCGTTAACAATTATGTCGCAATCGAATTGTCCAGTTTCCGAATTATAATATGAGTTAATAACAGTTCCGACTGATATATCTTTAATGTTGTCTTTTGTAACTTCCTGGTGGTCTACAATTAATGGCTTTTCTACTATCGAGGGAATAATTTTTTCCAAGGTTTCTTTCCTTAATAAATAAGTTCCGTCGTCCACATCGGTATATCCTACAAGCCCTCCGACCATAACATTTTCAACTTTTAAAATTTTGGGATAAAAAATATTTTCTTCTTGTTGTTCCGTCATTAAGTTTTCCAATTAATCTCTCCTTTGGTTTTTACTTTTACCATAGTTTGTATTGTGTTGACAAGGTTTTATTCGTCAACAATTATTCTAGCAATACAGCGACAGCCAAAAGCTTCTCCTGGGTTTCCTCTTGTTCCTATTTCGTCAATAATAGGCGGCGACAAAAAAGAACACCTCCTGCCGTTTAATTCCCTATGAAGCTTTCTTGTCCTGGTATCGATATGGGTTTGCCAAATATAATCGGTGTAACCGAGATTTAATGCCCTATCTTTTGCAATTTTTGCTTTGATTAATTTGGCTTCTTGTCTAGCTAGAAACATAGCGTGCCGCTCGCTTTCCCCGAATTCTTTCATTAGAACTTCCGCTATATCTTCCTGTCGCAAGCCCTCCTCCATTGTTAACTTTAAGAGTCTTTTCCTTAATCTTTCCACCGCCCTGCTTTCCATATTTTTAATCGGATATAAAGTATCTTCCAAATATTCTTCTTTAAATTGTTGCAGGGTGCTTTCGTCGACTTTTTTAACTATTCCCAAATCCGCTTTTCCGTCTTCTTTCTTCTCGGGAATAGCCACGAGGGATTTTTCCATTAAATCTGAAACGACGGCGTCTACCTTTTCCTCGGGAATATTCCAAGCTTCTTCTTCTTGAATTTGCCGCTTTTTCAAAGCCAATAATCCGTCTAGTCTTTTCATATTTTGAATTGCTTGCTCTGTTTTAACCACCTGCACCTGTAAAATATCGGGATATGCTCTTAGGTCAATTTTATATCCTCTCGTTGACGGATTCCATTTTGCGTTTATCGATTTCAGAGCTTTTACTATCCTGGCGTCAGATTTCTTTATTTTCGCATTTCCTCTTGAATCTACATAAATATTCCCACTATTGATTTCTCTTAAAATTAACTTAATATTTGACGAATTTGATAGGGCATTGAGCATTTCTCCGCCAAAAGAGGTTTTTATGATTTCTAGTGTTTCCTTGAAAATAAAATCGTATATATGCCGAGATATGTCTCGTGCAATATCGTCGCATAATTTTTTGCTTTCTTTAATTTCTCTACTATACTTCATTTCCTGTGTTTACATTTTGCATAGGGGAAACTCCCTCGCCCGATAACTCGGCATAATCTTCGTCTCCCTTGATTTTTAATACTTGATTTATTACATTTTCTTCGCTCAATAAATCATATAATTCGCCTTTGGTAATCAGCCCCAAATTATACATATCTCGATAACGATTATATTTGGAAGTCTTTAATGCTTCTTCTTCCGTTTCTTTCATTATTCTTAAACTTTCGAACTCGATATCTATATCGTCGGGAATAAAATCAAAGACCGATTTACAAAGAATTCTGACTATGGTTTTAATTATATTTTTTGCGGGAGTTCTTATGTCTCTTTCTATCATAGAATTATAATTTTCAATATCGTCGTCGCCGCTATTAAATCCCGCCGAAGACATACCAAATATTTTCGTGACGGGCATTTTCATTGCGGAAGCTATATCAAATCTAGCTTCTTTTAAAACTTCCGACACGCCCGACATCGAAAGTTGTTTTTGGTCGAATTTATCCTCTCCGTCAAGAATTAATGCATTTAGATAGGATTTCATATAGTTGGTTAACATTATTCTCTTTTTTATATCTTCCTCTTGACCTGCGGCTACCGAACCTGCATAATTATCAATCGAATAGACATCTAGCTTCGCCTCGTCCAATAATTCATAGATTACATTTTGATTTTTTAGAAATTTATTCATAGGAGAAATTAATCTTTCTAATTCGCTCATTCCCCAACCTTGCAATTGAAGTTTTTTAAGACTTGGAGCTTCTTTACCTTTTAATCTTAAAACTCGACTTGGGTTAACCTCTACTCCGTAATAATTAAAATTAATATCTTTCCACCTGTCTCCGTTTGGAGTCATTAAATCTTGTTGCATAATATATGGATTGTTGGCAAGTTCCCAACGGTCAGCGGCATAGAATTCTATTTCCCTGCCCTCTCCGATAGTTTCTATGTCTAGCGGCTTCGCAGGGTCTTCGCCCGCAATATTAACTATCACACCTGCCCCGCCAAATAATCGACACCACTTTAAAGCATTAACCAAAACATTGACGGCGTCGGTTTCTTCTATTTTCTTTTCTAATTGTATTATATCGTCGGCGTCTAATTGTGAAGATAATATTTTAAAGCCGCCACGAAATCCGTCTTCGACAGGTTGGTCTATCATAGTTTGAATAATGCCGTGTTCGACATACATTTCGTTTAATAAAGCCCTCAAATTTGTGATAAGATAATATCGGTTATTATAAAACATTGGATTTGCGGATTGTATCGGTGCTGTTCCCATAGCCGAATTAACTCCGAGAGGCAAAGCGGGAATATCGGGAAAAATTTGTTCTCGGGCAATATTCGAAACTAAATTTGTTAATCCGTTTTTCAATTCTTTTTTATATCTTCTTTGTTTTCTCATTATAGCATATCCTTAATTGTTCCTTTCATACCAAAGTCGGAAGAAAGGGCATATCGCATTGCGTCGATAATATGGTTATCTCTATCAACTACCTCAGGCAAAATTTCGCCAGTCTTCTTATCTTCTTTATACCTATATGCATTGAATTCAGCAAGACTATTTATGCAATTTGGGTGAATTTTTACTTTAAATCTTTTTATGAAATTTATTCCTTGCTCCACGCTGCCCGCTCCTTTTTTGACTGCCCTGGCATTAATTCCTTTATATCGGAACTCGGTTATAGATTTTGGTTCAGCGGAATCGCACCAAACGACATTATTTTTGACAATATCTTTTACTTTTGGAATTGCTTCGTCGTTAGTAAGGTGTCGCTCGTATATTTCCTCGCAAACATAGATTATTCTTCTTGGGAGGTCGAGAGCTAGTTTAACGCAAGCGAAAGGGTCTTCTGCGAATCCCCAGTCTATTCCATAACGATATGTTCCAAAACTATCTATGTCGAAATTTTCTACTGTGTAATTATTAAAAACTGCCCCAGTGAGCACTCCCCAATTTCCCTCTAAATATACATTTCGATAATATGGGTCGGTCTCCGATTCTAGTCTTTGAATATCGTCTTGTGTTAAAAAGGAGTTATCTTTATATGTTGATTTTAAAATACTTTTTTTCCCGTCTGTTATGAATTTTTTATCGTCTTGCCAAAAGCCCTCAAAAAATTCTTTATATATCCAATGGGTTTTTAAAATGGGATTAAATGACATTGTTATCCTTTTAGTGAATTTGGTTTCTCCTCTTAATCTTGTTTTTAATAGTTTGAAATCGTCGTAAGATGTCTGAGTTGCCTCCTCTATCCAAATATCCGTTAAAACACCTGACGCTGGTTTAATAGATTTAATTTTCTCGGGGTCGTCTAGCCCTTTGAAGATTATTTGTTTGTTGTTAAGTAAACAGGTTATGGTGAAATCGGAAGCGGACACTTTAAAATGTGGGGTCAGTCCCATACTAGAAATTTTTCCTACTATTTCATTATAACAGGAAGATTTTAAGGAGTTGGAGGTTTTTCTAACGACCAGGGTGTTTCTTCCGTCTAATGTTCCCAAAACTACTCTTTGTGCTATTGCGTAAGATTTTCCGCTACTAGCACCGCCGAAAATGATTTGGATAGGGCAGTCGTTATTTTTAAAGACATTTTCCCTATAAATCCCGATAATGTCTTTTCCGACTCCGTGTAATCTTATTCGTTCCATTGTTTATCTTCGTCATCGAGATAAATATGTAAAGTTCCCTCGTTGTCTACATTTGTGACTTCTTGTTTTTCTACTGGTTTTTGTCCTGAGGTATCTCTTAACACTTCAAATGCTTTAACCAAATCTGCAAAGGGTGCTTCTTCGTAATTTGCTTTTGCGTATATTTTAGAGAGAAGCATAGCCCCCCTTGTTACTTGTTCGTCTTGGAGGTTATCTATTTCTTTTTTGAGTAATTCTGCACCTCTTGGGTCTTTAATAGAGGAGTTAAGAATAAGAGAGGCGAGGGTTTTTAGTTGTTTATCGGCTCTTTTTTTGATACCGCTAGCGATACCGCCTTTTCTACCGCACTCTCGTGCTTCTTTCGTGCTTTTTTTGAATTTATGTTTTTCTATGTTTTGTGGGTTTGCCATAATTTTAGTCTTCTAATGTTTTGATTAAATTAAAGTTTTTTTTGAATTTAATAAACTGATTCCAAATACAAGAGGAAAGTTCTATGTAGGACTTTTGTCGCTCTGGGAATGTATGAATAGCACAGTGGGATTCTGATAATAGGAAGATTGAGGTATAACCTTGGGGGTGGAAATGGTATTCAAGAGTTCCTATTATTTTGAAACCTGAATTTTTGAGTAACTTACCTATGTAATGGTTTAATTTTTGAGGATTTGTTTCAGTTACCCATATTTTGTGGTTATAAATCTTGGCTTTCATTTTTTGTATCTTCCTCCTGTTTTAAGTTTTCGAAGTTGTTTTTAATTTCTTTTGTGTCTCCTTTATAGAAGACTAGGACGTTTTGGTGGACTTTAACGACTTTTCTTGATTTCATATTATGTGCGGCACGCAAGTGGGCAGAGCCGACTACATTAATGAGGATTATTTCGTTATAAAGTCCGACGCCGTTTTTTTTGAATATTTTAACTATATCTTGTGGAAAACAATAATATTCTCCGTTTTTCTTATTTCTTACGTCGCCGCAGACAACGACAGCGAATCTGTTGTTTTTTAGACATTTAAGAGCTTCGCTGAAAGCGGTGTCTAGGATATTAAGAAAATCTTCATAGGTTTTTTGATTACTAGCGTCTTTTGGGTCGTCGCTATAAACTTCGAGGTCGAAGTATGGAGGGCAGCTGAACAAGAAATCTTGGCTTTCAGGTTCTAGGTGTTTTGCCACATTTCGTCCGTCGTCGCATATGTATTTTGCGTTGAGGTTGAATTCTTTAACTCTACTATTATTGAAGTCTGCCTGTTCTTTTCTTAATTCTATTCCGACGAATTCGTTACCGAGATATGAGGAAACGAAGCCAAAGACGGTGTCCCCTGCAAAACAGTCAAAGGTTTTTTGTGTTTCTTTGGTTTTATTTGGGACGAACCAACGGCAAAGGACTTCTGCCAAGACGGAGTCGAGCAGGGATACTTCTAGCATTCCAGGAGTAAGACTTGGCGGCGGCAAAGATTTTGCGTTTTCTCTTGCCTGAACTTTATCTCCTATGAAGCTATTCCAAACTCTTTTTCTTTCTTGCCAGGTGCCTGACCTTGTGTCTAATATACTGAAAGGGGACACTAGGAAGCTTCTTTTGAGAATTCCCTCTTTTTCTTTGTGGGTTTTATATTTAAAGCCCGCCATAAGACCGTCGAAATCAAAAGCGTCTAGGTTGAAATCGGGTATGCTAGAAAGTTCTTCTGCGAGTTTATCGAAGTTCCACTCGGCAAATTCTGCTGTTCTATTATCTACAAGTCGAAAAGCGTCTATTTGTTCCTGGGTTAAATCGTCGGCTACTACGCAAGGGACTTTTTCGAGTCCTATTTCTTTTGAGGCATAGTAACGAGTGTGTCCGCATACGATAACATTATTTTTATCTACTACTAGAGGGACTTTAAATCCGAACTTCAAGATAGATTCTTTGACGGGAGCTACCGCCTTTGAATTGTTTCTTGGGTTATTTGGGTATGGTTTGAGTTCTTTAAGGGTTTTTTCGATTATTTGCATTTATTTTAATCTCCTATCTAATAATCCAGCTTTTACTAAAAGTTCTTTTGAAATATCTGTGAGATAAGTTTTTATTCCCTCTGGGATTTCTTTGGTTTTGGCGAGGGCGTCGGCTTCTCTAATTGTGTTAACAATTAGGTCGAGCAATAGTTTTTCGTTTGGAGCTACCTCTTGGAATTCGAATGCTTTATTGAAATTGAAATTGACCTCGTCGTTTTTTTGGAGGGGAATAATACAAGTTTCTGTCAAGCCGTCTATCATATCGTGAATATTTTCACTGATTCTATCGAAAAGCAGGTGGTCTCCGTAGTAATTTGTGCCGCTTGCGTTCCAATGCAACATTTTGGAAATTATATAAATTAAGTTAAGATTATTAGCGATTATTAACAATTTTTCTTTCATACTTTTATCCTATCATAAAAATTAAAATATAACTACTTTTTTTTTCTTCCTCCCATTCTGTATTCCATAAGATTTTTAACTCCTATTTTTAGTTCTTTAAGGACGACGTCTTCTTTATACAAATCGAGACCGAGTTTTTCGCAAATCCATTTATATGAAAAGGGTCTCATAGATTTTGAACAAATCCAACGCAGGGCGTCTCTTTGATAACCTTTATCTTGACCTGTGCGGCAATTGAGAAGATATGCGTCTTTTATGGCTTGAATTATAATCCAAATCAATAATCTTTCTTCGCTATTGAATTGATATTCTTTGCCATATGTCGCTTGATAATATCTTTTCATATTTCCCGAAAATTAATACCTCCATAAGTCGCAAGTAATAATTTTTTCTTCAGATTATAGACGGGAGTTTTGAAACCTTTTACGTCTTCGACAATGAAGTCTTTTAATTTAT
>Ga0310690_10011856_pt1 | contig 10738 bp, 11 predicted proteins | sample AusTroGonzalo_MG_2_FD_207661 | JGI IMG/M metagenome (GOLD analysis project Ga0310690, IMG submission 207661) | Bovine rumen microbial communities from tropical cattle in Woodstock, Queensland, Australia - Gonzalo_04 (v2) (version 2) | ecosystem: Host-associated > Mammals > Digestive system >...
GCTGCTCTCCGGCCGCGCCGAAGTCACCGAGGCGGAGGTCAAGGCCAACGGCCTGCAGAGCAAGGACGAGCTGTGCGTCTCGGAGGCGATCGCCGTTCTCACGGCCGCGTTCCAGCATCTCTCCAAGCAGATCTGGTACGGCACCGGCTCCGACGCCAAGGGCTTCCTGGGCGCGACCTCGCTTGTGGACGCCGCGATGGTCACGCGTGCCGGCAACGGCACGGCGAATGCCAACACGTCCGTCTGGTTTGTCGGCAACGGCGCCAAGACGAAGTGCGGCATCGTGTTCTCGAAGAACAGCGGCATCCTCGCCGAGAAGGACGTCGAGTTCATTCGCGGCGACATCCAGGTCAAGGAGACCGTCACGATCAACGACGAGGAGAAGGAAATCGTCACCGGCGTCGAGCCCGGCTGGATCGGCGACCTCACCTCCTACGCCGCGCTGCTGCTCTCCAACAAGAAGAGCCTCGCCCGCCTCTGCAACGTCACCGCCACCACCGGCCTCACGGACGACATGCTGGCCGACAGCGTGGACGCCTTCACGCAGATGAACGACGGCGTCAAGCCGGACGGCATCTTCATGTCCTATGGCGCGCGCCGGATGCTGCGCAAGAGCCGCAACCTCACGCTCCAGGCCAAGGGCATCACCGTCAACAGCTACGCGGTCACGCCCGAGGACTTCGACGGTATTCCGATCATCGCCACCAACGCGATTATCGATACCGAGGCTGTCGTCGCGGCGGCCTAGAGCCTTACACCACACCGGCGCGGCGGTGCCCTTTCTCACCGCCGCGCCAACTTCACAATCTTCTCAAACCCTCAAACCTCTAAAGCCATGAAAAAGTTTGCCTTTTTGATTTTTGCGATGATGGCGGCATTGGCGTCCGCCTATCAGGTTACGGAGCTGCGCGATCCCGTATCCGGAGAAGGATTTACGGCAGGTCCGGGCGGCAAGCTTGTCGCCGTCCAGGCGTTCTCGACCAACGCCACCGGAACGATCGCAATCAATACCGTGTACACGGCACCGGTGTTTACCAACGTCGTGACGATCGAATCTTACATCGCCACGAACTACACGATCGTGTCGTCCAACCGGCTCGCGTCTCTGATGCGCACGGTACGTCTCAAGGTGCAGGACGGTCCGGCTGTCGTCACCACGAACGTGTTTACTCACGCCGTGGAAACAAACATCGTTTACAAGACCATCGAGACGAACATGCCGAACCAGGTAGTGTTCACGAACACGCTTGCCGCTACGGACTTCGGTCAATTCACAAGGGACGCATGGGCCTTGGCCTATCCGTTCGACTCGCTGCTTTCCGTTTCCACGAACGTCGTCGCCAAGGCGGAGACCAATATCGTGCCGATGGTGCAAGGTAACATAGTCGTGACGAATTCCATCGTGTCCGGCTCCTGCTCAAACCACGTTTACAACGGTTCGCCGTCCGGTTCCGTATATCTCAAGTTCCAGGAGTGGGTGAATTTCACCGGTACGGCCACCGGCGGCTGGCTCCGCCTCGTGTTCGAGTAACCACTAGCCACTAACGACCAACATGCCGTCCATCTTCGACAATCCTGCGGCCTTCGCACCTTTTTACGACCAGCTCGTTGCCGTAAAGGGTGCCGCGCAGAGCGGCACCTTCAAGGCGTGCATCTTCGAGAACGGGCTGGACGATCCGATCTCGGACGCATCCATCGCCGCCGATCGGCGCGCGGTGACGGTGCATATACCGAAGCTCGGCCCGGGCGGATGGAACTGCGAAGAGGCGCCGGCGGTGGAGGACAAGCTCACGCTCCTCTCCTGGGGCGGCAGGCCCTGCATGGACGAATTCGCCATCTCCGAAGTCAAGGACTTCAGCGACGCGTACATCCTCGAGGCGCGGGAGGTCGAGCGATGATCACGCCGACGCTCAATATGACTTACGGCGGCAAGCCGATGGAGGTCTTGAACCGGCTGCTGGAAGCCCGCGAGAAGTGGCTGTACGAAGGCTACAAGGACGCGACCGTGGCCACCGCCATCACCGCTCTCACGTCCATCCGCGCCGCCACGAAGCCGTGGAAGGGCAAGATCGGCATGGGATTCTTCTGCACCGTGACGCGCCGCGATGATGTCCACCCGGCGTTCTGCGGCCACAGGCGCTGCATACGCGAAGGACGGTTCCGGCGCAAAGGCGCGCCTCGCGTTGACCTTGGCCGCAACTGCGTCCAGCTGGTGCCGCCGGGCGATATGATGTGGCCTCAGGCGTCGGTCTTCCGTGTCGAGATCACGGACGAGCAGCACGAACGCTGGCCGAAGCAGCCCGTCTTGTTTTACGTCGTCGCCATGAGCGAGGCCGCCGTGAAATCATATCTCGAGCGACGGTTCAAGAACATCGCCAATCGCCAGAGCGGACTGGCCAAGACCGTGCTTGGTGTTGCGATGGCCAAGCTCTCGACGCGGCCCGCCGCCAATGAGAAGGCTGGCGCGCACGTCCATGCCATTGCTGAAAAATACGGAGTCGTCGCTCAAAGCGATTCTGGCGACCGCTTCTCCGTGCGCGTCGAAAGCAACCTTTCCTACGCCGTCGATGCCGTCAAGGGCGGACAGTCCGGCGTGGATGACGCCTTGAAGCGGGCGGCGAACCGCATCACGGGCATGATCAACCACAAGGCCGGGCTTCCGCTTGAGGAGAAGCTCACCACGCCATTCCCGGAGGTGAAGAGGAGATGAAGCCCTGCATCGAGAAGCTACTGGAGGCGAACATCATCGCCGCCATCGAGGCGCTGAACATTGACGACCTCGAAGTCGTCGGCACGTGGAATGTCGCGCCGGACGAGACGTCCGCCACGAAGGCCCGGCTCGCCGTCAAGGTTTCGCCGCGCGGGTATTCGCGCTTCACGATCTCGGAGGCCGTGTTCGCGGCAAACCTCGAGCTCTCCGTACGCGTGGACACGGACCGCGACGGCGAACTTCTCGCGAGCGCCTCGGCGGAGATCCTCGCCCTGCTGCACACCTGGAACATGAACAAGGCCAACGAAGCCAAGACGGCGCTCGCCGTCGACGGCTTGCTCTCGATCGGCGGCATCCGCCTCTCGGCGGGCAGCGGCCCCGAGCGCGAGGGCAAAAACTGGTACATAGACTTCCCGATCGAAATCGTCGGGTTCGTAAAGACAACAACAACCACACAAGGAGAATGATCATGGCATCGTTCACAGAAAAGAAAGACTACTATGGCCTCACGGCCAATTCGGCGCCGCTCGCCGTGATCACGGACGACGACGGAGCCTCGAACGGATATAACGAGTACGTCGGCCAGAACGGCGCGCTCATCGACGACATCGCCTACGGCGACAAGCTGGCGCCGTCGAACAGCCTCGTGCTCACGGACGACTGGGAGATCGAGGACGACACCGTCAAGCTCGGCGGCGTCTCGACGGTGGACACGAAGAAGTTCGTCCTCGAGGAGCTGAACATCGAGACGCAGGCCGGCGACCTTCCGAAGATCTCCGCGAGCGGAAAGCAGGTTCAGGCCGACGCCGCGACGAAGCGCTACTTCGCCGTCCCGGCCGAGACGATCGCGAACGACGAGTCCGCCCAGATCCTGTGGGACGCGTTCTCGCTCACCGGCAGCGGCTGCCATCTGCAGAGCGCGAAGTACAAGCTCAAGGCGAACGTGCCCACGTCCGACAAGAACGGCTTCCCTCTCGCGTTCGGCGTCTCGCGCGGCGTGATCGAGTGCGCGGTGGAGATCGTGCAGTGCGACTCCACGCAGCCCACGCTCACGGCCGGCGAGGACTGGTCGATCTCGTCGAAGCTCAAGTGCTCGAACCCTGACAGCGACTGCCCGACCTGGACGGCCACCCTCCGCCGCTTCATACCACTGACGGTCGTGTCCGCGACACCGTCCGCGACACCGTCAACTTAATCGCCGACTACGACGAGATAAGAGTCTTGCGCCATGGTCTCCCCCACCGCCATATCCGACATTCGCCGCGCCCTTGCCGACGGCGTGCCGCTCACGCCCGAGGACATCATACGTCTGAACGCGCTCGGCCTTCGACACGACTACTCGAAGGACGGCGCGGATCTGTCCATGTCGCCGCGTCTCGCGTGGCTGGGGGACGTGGCGTTTCGTGAGCCCGCTGTCGGCCATGAACTATGGATGGACGAAGCGGCGGACGTGTTCAACCTCGATCTGCGCGAGACGCGGTTGAAGGTTCGCGCGTTCTGCCTCGCGACTGCGCCAGACGCGCTGCCGGACACGGCAGACCGCAAGGCGTGTGCGGACGCCGTGCGGAAGTTCTGCAAGGAACGACTGGCAGACTATACGCTGGGACAGGTTGAATCCGCGCTCGTCTATGCCGAATACGGATATGACGTCACGGCGATGGTGCATGCGGAACCGCCGCAAGAGCGACGGAACGCGAAGCGGCGCATTCGCCCTGATGGAGAATGGTCCTATGCGGTCGGCACGTTGCGGCTTGGCATGTCGCTCAAGCTGGGAACACCGTCGGACCTGCGGAGAATGACTCTCTCCGGTCTCGAATCTCTCATCGACGATGCGTTCCGCGACGACCCGAAGATCGGCAAGAGATATCGCGAAGAGACAAGGACGAAGGCATTTGCCGCCTACAAGCGCACGCTTGACGCAATCATCGCGGAACGCAAGGCCGCGTCAGATCCAGCGGAGACACACGCCGAACACAAAGATGAAGAGCATGGCAGCGGTGATGACCAGGCAGACAACCAGGCCGCATCCGTTGCAATCGACATAACTCCCATCTCCGCTCATAGCTGAAGGATATTATACCATGGCATCTGGGAAAATAGAACTGGAAATCGGAGGAAAATACGGCGCATCACAGATGTTCGCCCAGGCGCAGGATGACGTCAAGAAATTCGGCAGGGCTCACAAGGACGCCATGGACGCCGGCAAGAGTGTCGCAAACGAGCTGGCCGGTGTTTTCGAGGGGCGGCTTTCGGGATCATTCAAGACCGCCTACAACCTTCTCGCCGACATCGGGCGCGGCGGACTGTGGGGCGCAATGTCTTCCATCGCGTCCGCGACAATAGGATATGTCGTAGGAAAGTTCAAGGAACTGAGCGAGGCGGCGGAAAAGGCAAAAGAAGCTATTACGGCGGTATTCCGCAAGGACATCAAGGACGCCGCAGACGCCTCTGCCGAATCGTTCAAGAAATCGTCGGATGCCATCGCTGACGCGAAGAAGGAGGCGGCGGACGCGCTGGACACGCTCAACGGCAAGGTGGCCGAGACGGCGGCCGGAAAGGCCGTAGAGATCAAGCTGGCCGCGCTGGGCAAGGCATCCGTCGAGCTGGACGCGGCCTCGACCGCGCTGGCGAACGGAATGAAGGAGACTTCCGTCACGATGTCCGCCGCGCAGAAGGCCGTGGCGGACGCCGATACGAAGTACGCGCTTGCAATGAACGCGGCCACGGCGACGGTCGAAAAGGCGAAGAACACCCGCGATGCGGCGGAGAAGGCCGCCGGCGAGGCCACAGCCGCGACCGCGAAGGCCGAGACGTATCTCGAGGAGCAGGTTCGCCACCGTGCGGAGATGGAAACCACGTGTTCGGAATATCTCGATCGGCGCAAGGAGCTTCAAGACGTAATCGCGAACGCCGAAACGCTCTACAAGGACGGAACGATCACGCTGGAACAGTCAAACAAGATGGAGCTCCAGGCGAAGAGCGCGTTGATCAAGCTTGAAGAGGAATACAAGGACGACATCGCCGCGCTGTCGGCAGCAGACAAGGCCGTGGCCGATGCGCAGAAGGCGGTGGAGACCGCGCGAAAGGAAGAGGCCGAAGCCTCTCGCGCAGCCCAGCGCGCCGGTTCGGCTGTCACGGCCGCCGAGGATTCGCTTGCGCTTGTGGAGGCGGAAGGCGAAGTCGAGCGCAAGAAGGCGAATCTGGCGCTTCAAAAGGAACGCCATGAGCTGGATGAGCGCCAAAAGGAAGAGGAAAAAGCCAAGCAGGCGGCAAAGGAAAAGGCCGAGGCAGACATACGACTTGCAGAAGAGTCCAAGGCGCGGGCGGAGGCGGAGAAGGCCGCGAGAGAAGCGGCCGCGAAGGGACGCGAGGCTGCCACTAACGCAGTCAATGCCATCAAGGAGCTTGGCAGCGAGATCAAGGAGATTCGTGCAAGCACGAGCCGAGGCATGAGGGCTGACGCAGAACATACCAACGGGGTATTTGGGCCCTACCAATACAGCGTGGACGAGAACGGCAACATCGACAACTTCATTGACTTCCAGCGGTCCAAGCGTTTTGCCGAGCGCGGTGCCAGAGACGACCAGCGCGCCGCGCGCCGTGACGATGCGTGGGAGAGCAGAATGGAGAAACTTCAGAGAAAAGATGCGTCGCAGCTCACCGACAGCGAGCGTAGAAAGTTGGCGGACTGGGACGACTACAAGAAGCAGAAGACCGAAGAATCGGAGCTGGACCGTGCGATCAACAAAATAGTCGGTGCTGACAACAAGTCTCTTTCAGACCTCTATGACACCATAGACAGTGCGGTGAAGGACTTGGGCCTTAAATAGGAGGGACATCGAGATGTTCGTATATTGGTCGAAAGAGAACAAAGTCACCACAGAGGCCCTTTCCGTCAAGAACGTAGTGTCGTTCCTCGGATACCGAAGGGCGACGCTGAATCCCTTCTACCGTTGTGTTCGCATCGTCACCAAGAGCTACAAATACATCGGCATGACGGAGGCTGCCGCCAAGGCTTGCGCGGCCGCGAAGCAGGCGCAGTACACCAGGCGGATCTTCCATCGGTTCACGTCCGACGGCGTCGAATTTAACAAATGGGACATGATATGCGCGGCCGACGTGAAGATGTCGCACGACGAAAGCGGACTCTGCTCTGTATCGATCAACGTCAACGAAGAACAGGAACAGTACGTGGAGGCGCAGAACAACGGATATTACGATCCGTATGCGCACGGCGTGTTCGACCTCACGTTCGACTACGACGAGGACCCGCCGGAAGGCGAGTGCCTGCGCGTCGCATCAATCTATCGCGAGAACGGCCGGCTGAACGTAGCCTACGAGGAGGACATTCAAGGATTCGACCGCACGTCGAGCCAGTTCCGGGTCGAACATTCCACGGATGGCGGCGCCACATGGACAACCGCAACGCCGACATCAAGCGCGAAAAACCTTGTCGTATTCAACGCACAGGCGTGGGAGGCCGGGCTATATCGCGTCTGCTGGGGGTCCGTTGCATCCAACAGCATTGCGACGCCAGCGACGCAATACACGCGCACGCTGACGCTGTCCGAGCCGACATACGACGGATCGTGGCGCATGAGCTACGCTCAAGACTTCGCCAACTACAACGCCGCCGAACTGATCGTCCAGTCGCGTACGCCGGCACAGAGCACCTGGCAGAACATCACGGCCCAGTGCGCCGTGACCTCGGGAAGCGTGATCGTCCTGACGGCGGATGAGACGGCGGAGCTCTACTTCAGGATCTCCTATGACGGAGTGGCGTCCGCAGCCGTGCACACGCCTTACCATCCGGAAAGCGACAAGGGCGACGGATCCATGCTACTTCTCGGCGCCTATCACAGCCCGAACGACGCAAGCCAGCTCTGGAACTTCGTCGTAGAACATTCGCACGACAGCGTGGACGCGTCTCTGTTCGCGATCAAGTGCTCCGAGGACGGCATGGCCTGGTCCGACGGGACGATCACACCATCCAATCAATCTGGCAGCAAGGTATTTGGCACGCTTGGATGGAGCGGGCACCAGACATACTACGCCAAGATTTTCTACGACGGCGTTCAGGTGACTGACGCGTTCCTCCTGCCGTACAAGCAGGAAACGGATGACGGCATCTGGCATCTCGGCCTCGCCGCAGAAGTGTCGTACACCTATATGTTCTTCGGGCTGCGCGACGACCTTGTGACGGCCTACGCCAACGCAGGCGGATTCCCGTATTACCTCATCGAGGTGGATGTGTCCACGGACGGCGGCGAAACGTGGGATGAAGTGGAAGGCTCCGCGACAAGCGGGGGCAGTTCTCACGGCGGGATGTTCCTCTTCACCAACCAGATCCAAGACACCGATCCGCGTCTCTTCCGCATTCGCATCGACGATTCGGTGCACGTCACCACAAACCTAAAATATCCTCTCGCATAGCCATGTACACAAAACCTTCAGCTTCCATCAAGTTCGAGAAGGGCAAGTCCATCTACTCGATTGCGGGTTTTTCAGCCTACATGAACTGGATGTGTTCCGCGGTATTCAACATGCTCTCCGACGCGGACGCAAAGACCGGCAAGAACGGTCTCAAGATCGACCTGACCGTGCCTGACAAGCCTAAGTTCAAAGTGGTGTATGTCTGATGATAACCAACTGGAAATACACGGATGTCCCAAACGGCATAGACCTCACACGGCCGCTGATGCCCGAGCGGCACGAGGTTGCCGACGGAGTCTATGGCGTCGATCCGGCATGGCTGCACGAGGTGATGTCCGTCTGGAAGGCCATCCACGGCACGGTGCCCGTGAAGGAGAAAATGCCAGAGCGTCCTTCTGCCGACTGGCACAATCGGCTTCGCTACATGGCCCAAGGATTCGGAGACGGCGTCCTGAAATCAGCACCGACGGCTGCATTCGCCAGCGAGTCGGATCTTGAGCGGCTCGCAGGATTGTCGCCGGCAGACATCCCTGACCTTGTGTCTGCCGGTGACGAGGTGAAGAGCACGGACATATCTGGGTTCTTCGATTGGATGAAGCTCGCCAAGTTCATTTGGAGGCGCGTTGAATCGAATGTACCGACGCTGGGATATGTCGAGTCAGGATGGCACATCGACAACTGGGACGACGATCCTGGCTATCACACAATGCCCTTTGCGCCCACGATATACAGGTGGTTCTGGCAATATTCAGACTACTCGGGCACGGAGTGGGAACATCTGTCGGGCGGATACAGCGTCCGCCACACGGCAAATGAGTTTACGTGCTCTTCGGTCTGCAGCGGAGTCAGGTCGGAGTGGATAGAGTCCGTGTCCGTGTTCGCTGGCTTCAGCGGAAGCGTTTACGACACCGCCGGCGGCGGCCAGAGCAAGAAGATTTACATTCCGCTTTCTGGCGTTGCAGTTTCGCAGACAGACGAAGGGCTTGCCGTCTCGGCATCGGTATCGCCGGATGCTGCAAGGTCCGCTCTGGGAATAGCAGACACGCCCTACAGCACAGGCAGTTCAAGGATTGTTTCATACACGATCGGTTTTTACGGAGAATTAATTGTGTTCCTTAAACTCGCAAGCGATTACCGCCACCCATAGGAGATACGATATGATAATTAAACTCTATCCCGAGAACAACGCCCTCCCGATCGGCCCTGCCGTCAACCGGGTGGGCTCGGCGCTTCCGCTGCGCATCGTCGGCGTGCCGTCCGGCGCCACCGCCGTGGCCGTTTCCGTGTTCAATGCCGACGGGGCGGCGTGCAATCTGGACGCGACGCTGCGCGGCGGCGAATGGGTGGCGACCGTGCCGGCGTCGCATTTCGCCAGCTGGGGCAAGGTCGCGCGCGGGCTGCGGGTGGCGGTGTCATTCCAGGACGCGACGGAGGCGACGCATACGGTCGTGTTCGTGGGCGACATGCGCATCGAGCGGACGGCGGCTGGCGATCCGGAAGGCACGGGCAAGCCGAAAGACACCTATCATCGGAGCGAAATCATCGACGGCGTGCAGCACTACAAACGCGAGGTGCTTACATATTCCGAGCGCCAACAAGCGTGGGGCGCCGAATACGAAGGCGACTATGTGTTTGTCGGCGGCGATTTCGTTCCGTTTTCTTCGGAGGTCGAACCATGAAAAAGATGATTGCGATGATCCTGGCGGCCGGCGCGATGTCCGGATTTGCGGCGCCCACGGCTAACGAGGATTTTGTCGTCGCGGAAGACGCGAAGACCTACACGAACGCCGTCCAGGCGGCGAAAGAGTACACCGACGCCGCCATCCAGACGGCCATCGGCTCTATCCCTCCGCCGGCGCCCTCGATGACTACGAATGCCGTATGCAACATCGTGACGAACGAGGTTGTGGTTGACTATACAGAATGGGCCGTCTCACCAAGTCAATACGACGGAAAAGAAATCTCCGTATTCAAATCTGGCGACGGGTGGGTTCCGTGGGTTGACTATGGCACCGAAACTGAAGCGCAACTTGCGCCACCGATTGGCGATGATGCTAGTTTAAGCCTTATGTGGCCTCAAACTTCAATAGGCGAACCAATAACCGCCACCCGCCAGCCGATTACGCAGAACGCCCTCGGCCATGCCCGTCTCGTTGACCTTCCACCGCTGACCAACGGACTTCCCACGATGGCGGACATTCCCTCCACCAACGGATTCGTCACGGCGGGAACAACATCAAACATTGTAGATTCGGCTCTTGATTCGTTTTCCTCGACAGGAAGCGTGAAGTATCTGAGTTGGCTAGACGAAGAAGGAAATTGGAACAACAGTCCTCTTTATTTTAAGGTCGACACAGGAAGAGATATTTTTTCTGTGTGGTTTCATTATTACCAAACGTGGTTTGACCTTCCAACGAAAATACAGATGTTAGATGCTGTTTACGCCGCCGCGCAAGCGAACACGAACTACACCGATTCGGCTATTTCCTCTGCCGATACCACCTATAAGAGTTTTGCACTTACATCGCCAACCAATGTAAATCAGTCGGTCCAGTTCCTGAACATCGCAAGCCTCACACCGTCCACGATCGACAT
>Ga0310690_10011858_pt1 | contig 10737 bp, 18 predicted proteins | sample AusTroGonzalo_MG_2_FD_207661 | JGI IMG/M metagenome (GOLD analysis project Ga0310690, IMG submission 207661) | Bovine rumen microbial communities from tropical cattle in Woodstock, Queensland, Australia - Gonzalo_04 (v2) (version 2) | ecosystem: Host-associated > Mammals > Digestive system >...
TCATGTTGATCTCCTTATTCATCTCAAGCACCTGAGCGTACTCAGGCTTTGATGTATACCCGGGCATCCTGGGCGTTCCGTTAAACGGCTTAAGAACCTTGTCAACAATCTTAAGCGGCACAAGCCTTGACTCGTCAATGATAAGAACGTGGCTTCGCCCGCCCCTGGCGCTGTCCCTCGCGGTGACAACCTTGATACACGAGCCGTCCCTGAACAGCACGCTGCAGTCGTCCTTGCCGGTGTTGATCTTTAAAATCTCGCTTCGCAGCATAGGAGAGCGAGGCATCAGCTCATCTATGATCTTACTGACTATTTCCTTGCCTTGCTTGAACGTATACGAACACACGACTATCTTGCTCCCCGGGTACAGTATCGCCCTCGTCACCGCGAACACGGCAACCAGGTACGTCTTGCCCAGAGAACGAGCGGCAAGAAAATAAAAATTGTCAAAGAACATCATCGCCCACAGCAGCATCTTCTGAAACAGCTTGATGGGTATCCCCAGATATTCCTCGACAAATCGGTGCGGGTTCGCACGGTAGTACGAACACCTTTCGTTTATTATGTTCATTACGGTCTCAGTTCTGTCCTGCAAAATCTGGCTGTCAGACTTCGCCCTTGCATTATCCGCCATCGCCGTTGCCGAAGATTTCAGAATAGATGCTGCTGGTTTCATCGTCACCGTCGTATTCGCGGCGCTTAACCTCGTACTTGCTGATTTCCTTCTCGTACTCGGCCGTGAACACGTTGGCCTTGAGACCTAAAGCCTTGGTGAGCCATCCTGTAAACCAGACCCTTATATACCTGCCTATCCCGTCAACGTCCTTGAATTCCTCGGACGGCTCCGAGATGGGCTTCTCCATTTCCCATTTTTCTATCAGCTGGCCGAACGTCAGCGAGTCGGTCGCCGCGTTCCCGACATTCTGCTTCGGCTGGAGGTTCGCCGAGCACATCAGCACGTCAAGCGTCTTGAGCCTCTGCGAGACGTCCCTCCCGGCCTTCCTGTCCTTGTCTATGCCGAGCAGCTCCGAGCATATCTGCTGCACGTATGTCTCCTGGCTCTTGGTCCCCACCTGTGTCCTGGCCTTCCAGTCGTCATACTGGTCCTGAAGGAACAGGTAGTCATCCTCGGAGAACCCGCGTCCGAAAACTTTCCTTATGTCAGCACGGACAACCCCCTCGCTGGGGTCGCTCATCGCCGACGCCCCCTCGAAGACGCTGTCCGCCCAGGTCTTCTTGTTCGCCTTTGCCCATGCATGCACCTGGCTGATCATCGCCTTGGCGACGCTCGCCCCGCCGACGGCGTTCTCCCTGAAGCTCTTGAAGGCCTCGTCGCTGAACGGGATGTCGATCATATGGAACACCCTGAGCAGCTTGTCCCTGTTGTCAATGCGTATGCCCCGCTTCTTGTCATAGTCGGTCGCCATGTCGGCGAGGCAGTCAGCACATATCGGGAAGAGCCCCGCCTTGAGCTCGCCGCTCTCATAAAACGCGTCGGGGGAACGGTACGTCCCGCACCCGGCGCAGTATACAGCCTCGTTGTTCATAATCTTGCCGAACTGGTCGGCAAGGTCTGCGTACTCAGCCCTCACCCTGTCCGGGGAGAGCCTCTTTATCTGTGCCTGCGTCTTCGGCGCCTGCACCTTTATCCTTGTGAACATTGCCTTCCTCCATCTCCCCGGCAGCTATCAGCTCGCCAGTCTCGGGATCGACGAAGATCCCTCCGTCCGCAGCGCAGTACTTCATGAGGACACCTCCTCCTCGGCGATGCGGCTGAAGCTGAACTTCGGCTTCATCCTCTCGGGGATCGCCTTTACCACATGCGTGTTCGGGTCACGCCTCTGAGTCGCCCTGTAACGGACCATCCTGAACGTGCCAAAGTTGGCGAACTTGATGCTGTCGCCGTCCTTAAGGGCACCGACGGCAACGTCCCTGAACGCCCCGAGAACCTTCCATGCCGCAGCCCGGCTGATTCCTGCCTCTTCTGCAGTCTTAGCTACCAAAGTCTTGTAATCCATCTCAATTTCTCCTTTTAATCAATCATTAAAACCCTTTCATCCATCCGTTTCATACTACATCTGTAGTATACCGTACTATACGTCATTCTGGAGACGCCGCTTTTTTATCAGCATAGCCTAGAAAACACTTCAGAAAGCATTTTGGGTTAACTTCGTACAGCGTCCTGATGAGCAGGGGCCTGTTCCTGTCCAGCCTGCTCCGGCTGTTCCTGGTCTGCTCGGAGACGTGGAACGCCCTGTCTATCAGCCACGACATCAGCCCGGCGTAGCGGCACGACATCCCCGACGCCCTTATGTCCCTGACAAGCTCCTCGAAGTCGTCCATCAGGAGGAGCTCGCTGTCCTCGTACCACATGGACGCGTCGGCCTCGGCGTCATAGACCTTCAGGGCATACTTCTCTATCATCTGCTCGATCTTCCTGGCCATCTTCCTGTGCCCGGCGAGGGCATGGCGGACAATGAACCTCCCGGTCGGCACCGTCGGCTCGTCACTGCGGTACTTCCTGAGCTTCAGCCCGTACAGGTAGTTCATCGGACACGTCAGGGAGCTGTTGACCTTCCTGGCGATCCTCTCCTTGTTGTCCCTCGCCCTCTGCATCCTCACCTCGTCCGTCCTCGCCTTCCGCTTGTCCTTCTTGGTTATCTGCCAGAAGCTGGGCAGCCCGTTGCTGGCGATGTCCATGTCCGCCTTGATGCGGGCTATCTCAGCCGGGATGTCCACGTCGAAAGACCTCTTCGCCGAATCGATGGCCAGCTGGGCGATCACGCTCAGTATGCAGACATAATCCCTGTAACGCTGGTCATCGAAGTTGTACGTATACGTCAGGGCGATCTGAGCCAGGTTGCTCGACTGCCCGATGGCGACCTGGGAGGCGGCCAGCCTGTTGTCCACCTTCGCGAAGTCCCCGGGGCAGTTGTCGTATATGTTCTTCTCCTTGGGGATCTTATTGACTATCGTGGGGTACTCGGACATGCACCTCCTGGCATGGGCAACTATGTCAGGATGGTTAGTGGTGTATATCGAGTCGCTGTCCATGTCGCTGCCGTTGTTCCTGTCCTGGAAGCACGTATGCTGCATGTTGACGGCGATACACAGCTTCCCGAGCCTGAAGTACCTGTCAAAGAACGGGTGGTACACGTTGTGGAGGCAGCCGAGGTTGTTGCGGCTGTTAAAGGGCGACCTGAACTCCGCGAGGTACTCCCTGTCCCTGAACCTCTCCGTCCAGCACTGCATCGCCCCCTCCTCGGCCTCGAACGTGGGGTCGTCCCCGATGTCCCTGCCGACGGCATGGAGGAGCATCGCATACGGCGAGCCCACGATGGTCAGATTGTCGGCGTTCTGTATCACGCGGCCTGACTTAAAGCTCATCACATATGACGCCAGTATCACCTGCTTCCTGTCCCGGAAATACTCGCTGTTCACGAATGCGGGGCACTGGCTCGTTATCGCGAGGAGGGCCTCATAGTCATTCGAGAAGTTCGCATTCTTACGCAGGAACCCGAGGAACTCCTGGTCGTCCCTTTTCAGCTTCTCAATGTACGAAACCGACTTCTGCGTCACCTCGGGCATCGTGTCCATGTCCAGGGCGTTGACCATCTGGTAAGACATCCTCTGCACGTCCCCGAGCTTGCTCTCATGGGTGGTCTTCACTATGCCCCACATGCTGTCGTTCTTCCGTATCCACGACGCCCAGTAGTCGAACGAGACGTTAAAAGTACAAATATGTTATCGTATAGGCTCTTTATCCTATACTTCTTATGGTTTCCCATAAGTTCAGACTATATCTTCACCTTCAGCATTACCTGTTCAGGTGTCGGGTATTCGTGGGCGGATTATTGTTTGACTACTCACCGCCTAGTCGTTGAACCTTCTAAGTTACTCTTATGTCTTTCGCTTAGCTTGGTATATGGTTAACATAAAATAAATTATGCAGAAAATTTAAAATAATATCCTTTTGCTATTTTGCCTGTGTTACAAGCAACTGAAATATGTCCTCTGGAAATATTATATTTCTCAGACACAGCCCCACCATATGGTAATGTTTCAATATATTCATGATCGGCATTATATATTTCAATCGCCTTGTAACGTTTTGTTATACGTTTAGTTGCAAGCCCATTATATGTATTATTATATTTACAAGTACACCATTCCAAATTATCTGCATTATTGTTATAGGGGTTTTCGTCTTTATGATTTACCTGAGGCAGATTATCTGGATTAGGAATAAATGCTTTTGCTACTAAACGAGCCACGATAAGACGGCACATTGTTGGTCCAGCCAAACTTACCATTACCTGAGTATATCCATGATGAGTATTGGTTGATAATTTCATAAAATGTTCTTCAACATGACGAGATATACCTTTAGAATTTACATAATCCCTTTCGATACTTTTTACTCTGCCGTAATTACTCACTTGATAATTCTCATGTCCTTCAATTGTTTTCCAGATTTCCATATTTCCTCCTTTCTGCAATATTTATTTTTTAGCATTCCACTATTAGCCCGATATTTTTTGAAAGCCATTTCTGACTAACCGACCTACTTCGTTAAGCCATTTCATAGTACTCTCAGTGCATATCAGCTTGATGTCGGCCACCCTGACCTCACGCCCCCACATGTCCCTTACGGTGGCAGTGTCGTAGTCCCCTCCGAACTGCTCGTGCATGAACAGCGAGATGTTGGTGTTGAACGCCGCGCACTTTGCCATGTGGTTCCTGAGGAGGATATACCCGTCAGCCCACGAAGGGAATATGCTCATGTCAATCAGGGCCTGGCCGTCGAACACCACGTTCTTAAGCCTGCATCCGGAGCTGACCTCTGCGACGCACTGCCTGCCCTCGCCCAGCCTGACGAGGACGGCGTCAGCCTCCGTGGACGACTCCAGGTCCTTAAGAACCAGTATCTGCTCAGGCTTAATTTGCAGCTTGCTAACGATGCCCGAAGTAATGAGCGACGAATAAGCCCCCATCTGCACGATGGGAGAGTTCTTCTCGGGAAGCTCGATCCCCATCCACAGGTACTCATGGGCCTTGTCATACAGGCTGTCCCTGATGAACATGCACGTCCCCTTCTTCGCCTTGCCCGGGGTGCGGTACAGCATCCTGTAGTGCACCTCCTCGCCGTCAGGGTACCTGACGTCAACCCCGTTCTCGTATGCGAGCTCCCTCAGACGCTGGCGGCTGATCTCCACCGCCTTGTCGCTGTTCTCCTCTATGCTCCTGAGCAGCTTCTCGCTCCTGACCTTCTCCTTGAGCTCGCCGTATCCCTTTGTCCTGTATGAGAACGCCAGGCAGATGATGTCCCTGCTCCCCATGTCCATGTAGTCCTTGAACAGGCTGTCCACAAGCATTGCGTCAGTCGAGTCAGGCTGGAGCCTGAAGCCCCACCAGTGCTCATAAAGGCTTGCCGCCTCATAATTCTTTATCCGTATTCCATTCACATTATATCCCTTTCTTAATAACCCCTATGGTACGAGTATATGGAAGATATTTAATTAAGTCAATAGAACTTGATTATCAATAAAATATAAGCATGTATTATTAATACATATTATTTAATAATTATTTAATGCTGTGATTATATATAAAAATATACTCAAAAGACATTACGTGTCTTGACACGTAATGTCTTTTGAAAGAAGTGTCTTACGATAGTAAGACACTTCTAAAATATAATCAATCAGGCATAATATATAATTATTATAATATATATATAATATAATATATATAATTAAATAAATATAATATAATAATTATATAAAAAAAATATTATTTAATAAAAAATAATAAATTTTTGTATATATATAGTATATTTATTTATATATTTAATATTATTTTTATTATATATATAATATATTATCTTGCATATTTGATATAAGATTTATTATATATATAGTATATTATTTATATATATAATATTGTATTTTTTTATATATGTGATATAATATTTTTTATACATGTAATGTAGTATTTTTTATATGTGGTATATTTTTAATGTGCGATAACAAGTAAGGGATATACGCTAATGTTTATAATCAAGGTGGGGCTGAAGACATGGTGCTGTGATATGAGCTTATTAACAATGATGATGGGATAATAACTGGTTATAAGTACAGTGAATAGAATGATGTATAATTATGCATTAATTATGTATAATTATACATCATTTTTTTGTGAAGTTAAATGTTTAAGGGTGGTGTCGGAACATATCAGCTAGGGTCGTGCTAGGTTTTTAGAGGGGTTTTGGGTTAAAAATACCCCCGGGTAAAAGCCCCACAAGCCAACAAATAGCTGTTTGTTTAGGTGTATACTTAAAGCGTAACAGGAAGCCACCTAGCAAGGGCTGAAAGTTGCAAGGTACTTTGAAAATTGAATAGGGGTGACCGGGACTGTATAATTATACATAAATCTCAAAATTATGGAGGATAAAATTATGAATAAAATACAGTTCAATTCAAACAGCTTAAAGAGTTTCAGGCAGATATGCAGCAAGTATCACAATGCACGTCATGAGTTAAATGACTACATTGCGACGCATGATGAGGATTTAAAGAAGGCGAAGGAAGCCCTTGAGACGGACACAAACCAGCTTTTCACTCTCCGCTATGGCAAGGAAGAGGATAAGAGGGCTATTGGACGGACTGAGGACGAAGTGAAGAAGGCCCTCTTTGAGTCAAAGGAGATTGTTGACACTCTGACTAAAAATCTGGAAGCAGCTCGTGAAAAATGCGCGAATGCGTGCAAAGCCGCTGAGGACTTAGTTTCTGACAGCCTGTACGAAGCATTCAAGACCGCTAAGACTGGGCGTGAGTTCGCCGGGGCTATTGCGAAGTGGCTCATTGCGAACGGCGCTATGGACGCAACACCTGAAAACTGTGAAGGTTACGCATTTTGGCTTGGCAACCGCTCTGGCAAGAACAATGCAAAAAAGGCGGCTGAGGTTGGGAAGCTGAGCAAGTGCATCAGCAAGAAGCAGTTTGTGACAAACTGGCTTGGTGCCCTTGTGGATGAGCTTCAGGACGAAGGCATTATAAATGCGTACAAGTACACCTTCCAGCCCAGAAAGAAGTAACTCGTACCTGGTCCCGGTCTACCCCTAGCTTACAACTGAATAACCCGTCTGAGCGGGGCCGGCAGTCGCACGGCAAGTCACCTTAGGCTCAGAGCGTCGGGGAGGACTGGCGTAAAGCCCTCCTGCCCCGGGTGGTGGTATAAGGATGGGACTCACTGGATGTCACCGGAATTAGCCGGAACGTATCCAGCCCGTCGTGGCTCCGGAATGTCGACACAATCGGGTGCACGTATTACGTCCACACTTGCTAACGTACCATCGTACTGCAACCCGTTAACCTGCACAGATATGCCCTGCACCCATGCCGGCAAGCATGGAGGCAGGGTCACCGACCGAACATTGACAAACGCCTTGCGCGTATGTAGCGACCGCCCGCGGTGGGACGGCGTGAGCGCATGACCATGGGGACGCCACCTTGGCGTATGGGACGCACATCCCTGGATGACGCAGGAGATCTCCATGTGAATTTGCTATAAACTGCCCCGTAGTGAATACAGGGCGACCAGCCCGACAAGGGCGCGACCGGACATGGTGCGCGTTGCGATAGTCGAACGGCGTGCGGCATCCTAATCTATGGGATGGGATGTGGCTGCCACGTAGCCGGGAGAGCGGTGTAGTTTGGCCCCTCTTGGTCTGTAGGGAAGAACCCCCGACGTGTAGGCGTGCATATGGATGATGGTGCAAGGCGGTAAAGGGCTGGTACGCAGCGACGGCACAGGTGCATCCTGAAATTAGGGTGCTATGACGAATTAAGTTAGGTGCCAGGCGTGGTTCAGCCACGGTGTGACCCGGTGAGAGTCCGGCACGCAATAAGCTACGATGACGCTTTGCGTCAGCGTTCTGCGAAGGTGGAATGTGTAGGCAGGCACGGGATGGGTGTGGCCCCGTCCTAAGACAGCGGCATTGTATGCCCTGGGAGTTCCCTGACCAAGCTGTCGCAGCCTTAACAGGCTCAGGTGAAAGACCTGCCCATGGCGAACCCGTAGGCACAGGGGGGGAAGTGGGGTCACGAGACGACAGAGCAAAAAGCCCAGACGCGTCTCTATCAAAAATAAGTGGGAATAATATGTGCTTGGGGCGGCAAGTAATTGTCAGCGACCCTGGTGAGGGGGTCGGAAGGACGGCACGGTGACAGGGGAGCAATCCCCGCACGCAGGAATCATGGGGACAGGTGGACAAGTCTGTCCTTTTTTGATGCCTTGACCATCGTTGTGGTGAATAACGCCACTTAAGCAGCGGGTTCGAGGTCCCGCAAGCCGCTCTTTGCGCCCGTGTCTCGGGCGTAGAATATTTTAAGGAGGACAGGCTATGTCAGTTATAATAACGAACGCTAATGTCCGGTCGTACCTTGACCGTGGCAACGGAAACCCTTTGAAGGCTGTAGAGGAGTCGCGCCGTGATTATCAGCGCGGTTTCCTGACACAGAAGGAGTGGATCGCCATTTCGAGGAAGCTCCTTGAGATGGCGAGGTGAGATTATGAATAGGGTCATGAAAGCGAAAAACGAAAAAAGGATCCGCCAGGAGATCAAAGAGAAAAAGGAGGCAGGGTACAGGGTCATGTCCCACAGGTACTATACCGAAACCCTGCCAAAGAGCGCGGAGTTCTTCTGGAAGGTAGATGTTCTATCCCACAATAAGATGTGGTGGGAGGTGTAATTGAAGAAAGGGAAAATTATGAGCAAAAGCTGGGACTATAACGGCTACGACATCGTAAGGGAAAAGGGATATTATGCCGTATACGACAACGGCTTCTTCGTGTGCAGTGCGGATACATACGAGGAGGCACAGGAAGAGTGCGACAAGCTCGATAGCGAAATCGCTATGCTTGAAAGTATATGAGCCTGAAGAAGGCAGAAGGGAGGTGATATTGTGACATTAAGGGAAAGGATTAATGTCATAAGAAAGCTCGAGGCGGAAGAGAAGTCCGCCCGTGAGCAGTACGAGGACAGGTACTCGTACTCAGCCGACATGGCGGTGCAAGGGATAATAGACCGCTACGAGGAAGAGTACCCGGGCATACTGCTGTCCGCCGCAACGGAAGAAGAAGACCGTGCATGGGCGACGGCATGGAAAACATATAAGGAGGAAGAGGCAAATGAGTAAGATCCTGGCACGATGCAGGGAGATCCTGGCCGAACGGAAATGCCAGGACCTCGAGCGGTCAGTGTCCGCCGTGGCAAGACAGATGAATGTGTCTGTCACGGACGAACAGGTGCAGAAGGCAGCCCTGTGCCTTAAATATGGCAGGGTTGTCTGGTAAGGGAAACGGCGGGCGAGTAAGGCATTCGCTCGCTGATTTTATATAGGAGGCGACAATGACAACAAAACGAGTAAAGCGAATGGAACAGCTCAAGAAATGTCAGGCATTTGATAACGCTTGGGACTATTGGATAAAGTACTGCACAGATGACGGAAGTGCTGCCATGTACTACCTAAAGGAATTGCTGTATGCAATCATTGACGGCGAGATTGACAACAAGCAGGAAGGCACCGCATAAGGGAAAGGAGCGTCAAATGAGATTAATTATTATCTTACTGTCACTGATACCAGTCAAATTAAGCGGCACAGTAACGGATATCCACAGCGATGTTGTCGCTGTGGCCATAGGAACGGAAGCATACTGTTTCTATGGAACGGATTTTGAGGTGGGTGACACGGTCGTTGTCACTATGTATAAAGAACAGATCATTAGCGCGGAGGTGACTGAATGAGCATATGGACGCATGTTGCGGGAATTGTAAGAGTCAATGATTTCAGGTTCGATGAATCTAAAATTAATTGGAACAAGGTTTTCGGAAGAGAAATCAGATTTGATAGTTCTGACAGAACTTGGCATGAATACGCTAAGCATCCTGAGAAGTTCATGCCTTGTGGCTCTGAGGGGTCACTGCAGAGAAGCGTATGGGTCAATCCTGATAACAGTCACGTTGCGGCTTACACAATATCTATTTTTGGTGACCTAAGGGATTACTCAGATACAGATAAGATCATTGCATGGTTCAAGGAATCATGCGATAAGATGTGGGTAAGACAGGCGTGCATAACAGTTCAATGCGAAGCTGGTGATAAACAAACATACACATACAAGGAGGTGACGGAATGAACAGAACGGACGCAAAAGCGATCGCCGATAAGCATCCAGGGCTTGCGGCGGACTTCCTGATGCGCTACGTGGAGGGAAGGGAGACCCTCGAGTGGACGGTCAACGCGCTCGTTATGCTCTACGAGCTGACCGAAGCGAAGAAGATCGAGCTGGAAGCCCGCAATGAGTTCCTCATGGAGGGCATCAAGAAGGCGAAGCAGATGGATGAGGAGCTGCTCGCTTGTATCAAGCAAAATGTAAATTACGCCTTGACAAAACAATCAAACAAGTCTATAATTACGCACAGAATGTAATTATAGACAGAAAGGAGAAAATATGGAAATAATAAAAAAAATGTTCAGGGCGTTGCTGTGCATGATCAACGTAGTGCTGGTCATGAGCGGAATTATTCTGCTGGTAAGCGAGGCGGAGACGCTCGCAGACCAGCTGAAGGTATGGGGAATGGCGGCAGGGATGATTATATTAGCCGTCATCATAGGCATGATAATAGGAGGAAAGAAAGATGAGTGATTTAATTAATAGCTCAATAGAGCTAC
>Ga0310690_10011859_pt1 | contig 10737 bp, 11 predicted proteins | sample AusTroGonzalo_MG_2_FD_207661 | JGI IMG/M metagenome (GOLD analysis project Ga0310690, IMG submission 207661) | Bovine rumen microbial communities from tropical cattle in Woodstock, Queensland, Australia - Gonzalo_04 (v2) (version 2) | ecosystem: Host-associated > Mammals > Digestive system >...
TCGACGGTCGCTTCCTCAGTTCCATACCGGTCTCGGAAGAAATCACGGTTCCGCCGGTCAGCACGGCGATATCCTGCAGCATTTCCTTGCGGCGGTCGCCAAATCCGGGAGCCTTGACGGAAACGCAGGTGAATGTGCCGCGTAACTTGTTGACAACCAATGTGCTCAGTGCTTCACCTTCCACGTCTTCCGCGATAATCAGCAGCTTTTTGCCAGTCTGGACAACCTGTTCCAGCACGGGCAGCACTTCCTGAATCGCGCTGATCTTCTTGTCGGTGATCAGGATCAGCGGATCGTCCAGAACCGCTTCCATCTTTTCAGTATCGGTAACCATATAGGCAGAAGAATATCCGCGGTCAAACTGCATGCCTTCTACGGTGGTCATGCCGGTTGTCATGGTCTTGCTTTCCTCAACAGTGATAACACCATCCGCGCCGACGGTTTCCATAGCGTCGGAGATCAGCTTGCCGATGGTTTCATCAGCGGCAGAGTTGGAAGCAACCTGGGCAATCGCCTGCTTGCCGTTAATGGGCTGGCTCTGCTCTTTCAGGCCTTCAACAGCAGCTTCCGTAGCGGATTCGATGCCCTTTTTCAGGATCATGGGATTCGCGCCTGCAGCAAGGTTGCGCAGTCCTTCACGAATAATCGCCTGGGCCAGCAGCGTCGCAGTGGTGGTTCCGTCGCCGGCAACATCGTTGGTCTTGGTGGAAACTTCCTTCACCAACTGAGCGCCCATGTTTTCAAATGGATCTTCCAGTTCGATTTCCTTGGCAATGGTCACGCCGTCGTTCGTGATCAGGGGAGCGCCGTATTTCTTATCAAGGACAACATTCCGGCCTTTCGGTCCTAGGGTAATTTTCACGGTATCCGCCAGGGCATTAACACCTTTTTCGAGGCTGCGGCGGGCTTCTTCGCCGTATTGAATCTTCTTGGCCATAATTCTCAAACTCCTTTTGTTCTGATTATCGTTTCATTATTCGACGATCGCGAGAATATCATTCTGGCGTACAATCGTCAGTTCCTCACCGTCAACCTTGACTTCAGTGCCGGCATATTTGGAAAATATGACTTTATCACCGGGTTTAACATGCATGGTGATTTCTTTTCCGTCTACGTTTCCTCCCGGACCTACGGCAATAACAATCGCCATCTGGGGTTTTTCTTTTGCGCCACTGGTCAGGATCAGGCCAGATTTAGTGGTTTCTTCTGCTTCACAATTTTTGATGACAACGCGGTCACCCAACGGCTTCACGGTCATGAACGGTTCCTCCTGTCGATCTGTTTCTTGTTTTAGCACTCGATGTGATTGAGTGCTAACAACCAGAGAGTAATATAATGCTTTTGTACTTTTCATGCAAGCTGAAGCTTGATCGTTTTTGTGTATATTTCTATCTTTTTCTTATGTTTTCTTATATTTACTCTTGTTTTCTTCATTTCTCTGTATTTCATACCTTCAAATCCTTATGATACAATTCATATTATGTATCATTGAGGTGTTTGAATGAATCCGATCAGCGCATCACTCCTTGCCTGGTATGATCTTAGTGCCCGGGAATTGCCCTGGCGCGGTTTTCATGATGCCTACCGGACATGGGTCAGCGAAGCCATGCTTCAGCAGACGCGTGTTGAAACGGTTCTTTCCTATTATGAACATTTTCTGAAACGTTTTCCTGATCTGCCTTCCCTTGCTGCCGCCCAGGAAGCAGAGGTGCTCAAGGAATGGGAGGGATTGGGTTATTATTCCCGTGCACGCAATCTCTGGAATGGTGCGAAACAGATTATGAACGATTATCAAGGCATCATTCCGTATGACCCGGCCGTCCTGAAAAGAATTCACGGTATAGGGCCTTATACAGCCGGTGCGATCGCTTCCATCGCCTATGATGTCCCTGTTCCTGCTGTGGACGGCAATGTCATCCGCGTCCTTACACGTCTTTTCGGAATCAGGGATAATGCTATGGATACTGCTGTCAGAAAACATCTTGAAATACTGGCTTCATCTTTGGTTCCTGAAGAACGCCCGGGTGATTATAACCAGGCCGTTATGGATCTTGGCGCTACCGTCTGTATTCCCGGAACACCCGATTGCACCCGCTGCCCTCTTTCGGACTTTTGTGATGCGTTCAGTAAAGGAGATGCTTCTGAACTACCTGTTCTGCCGAAAACAATTCCTCCCAAAGTCATCTCTTACGCCGTCCTGCTGATCCGTTCCGGCGACCGTGTTCTGATGAGACAGCGTACAGAGAAGCTCTTGCAAGGGCTCTGGTGTTTCCCGATGATTGAAGGAGATTATTCCGCGGATCAGCTGCATCTTATTGCCGAAAAGAAGCTTCTTCTTTGTCTTGACCCTCTGAAGGAGGCCGGATCAGCCCGGCATGTCTTTACCCATCGTGTCTGGCAGATGCATCTGTATGAAACAGGCGCGGAAGCCTCTGCCTCCGCACCTGCAGGTTATCAGTTTATTGCGCTTGATCAGTTAAAAGAACTGGCTGTACCTGTGGCCATGAATGCCGCGCTGCTTGTCCTCATGCGTCAAGCATAAAAGCCTTATAAGCTTTATAGGCTTCATACAGATCAGCTTTGGAGATCACTTCCATCGGCGCATGCATATTCAGCACTGCCACGCCGCTGTCGATCACTTCCATACCGTACAGCGCGCAGATATAAGCAATTGTTCCGCCGCCGCCCTGGTCTACCTTGCCCAGTTCCGCCGTCTGCCAGCACACTTTGTTATCGTCCATGATTTTCCGAAGCCGGGCCATAAACTCCGCGTTTGCATCATTGGATCCGCTCTTTCCGCCGCGCCCCGTAAACTTGTTGAAACAGACGCCTCTTCCAAGCCATGCGGCGTTTTTCTTTTCATATGCGGATGCGTACAGCGGATCAAAACCAGCGCTGACGTCACAGCTCAGCATTCTGCTGTTTCGAAGGGTTCTGCGCACATTCAATTCGCTGTATTCGCCCTGCAGTTCAAGTATTTCTGCAACCGCGTTCTCCAGGTAGTTGCTCTGCATACCAGTCGCTCCTACACTGCCGATCTCTTCCTTATCGACCAGCATGCCACAGCAAGTATATGCCGGGATACCGGAAAGATTCAGAATTGCTTTCAGCTCAGCAAAAGCGCAAACCCTGTCATCGTGGCCATAACCCATGATCATACTCCGGTCCAGGCCGAAGTCCCTTGCCCGGCCGGCAGGTACAGCTTCTATCTCCGCTGAGATCAAGTCTTCTTCTTCAATGCCATATTGTTCGTTCAGGATCTGTAAAAGCCTGGCTTTCACAGGTTCTTTTTCTTCATCTTTCAGGGGCTGTCCGCCCAGAATGATGTCGAGGTTCTCACCGGTGATCGCTTCGGACAGTTTCTTGCCCATCTGTTCCTGGGATAGATGAATCAGCAGGTCGCTGATTCCGACAACGGGATCATCTGCCTTTTCTCCGATGCAGATGCTGACTTTCGTTCCGTCTTTCTTCACCACTACGCCATGAAGCGCCAGTTCCCTTGCTACCCATTGGTATTTTTTAATACCACCGTAATAGTGTGTATCTGCCAGCGCAAAGTCTGCGTCTTCATACAGCGGATTCTGTTTCAGATCCAGCCGCGGGCTGTCTATGTGTGCGCCAACAATGTTCATACCCTCACTCAGTGGTTTCCTGCCGATTTTAAAGATGAGTGCAGCCTTGTCCATCTTGTTCATATAGACTTTATCGCCAGGTTTCAGCTTTTTTCCGGCTATGATGGCTCTTTCAAGCGGCACATAGCCTGCTTTTTCCAATGCCGCAATCGATTGTGCTGCGCATTCACGCTCAGTCTTTCCCGCATCGATAAAAGCCTTGTATTCAGCGGCAATTTCCTCCAGCTTCTTCATTTCAGTCTTATTATAGGTTTTCCAGGCATTCGGTCTTTCCATATCTTTCACACTCCTTGCCTGTTATCTTATCATCCTCCGATGGAAAAAACAACTTTTCACCTTTTATTCACAGATTCATCGCCTGATCTTGAAAAAACTGCTGTAATATCGGCATGGTAAATCATAGTCCGGGAGGTTTTTTATGTCCAGAATGATCGGAATTGATCTGGGGACCACCAATTCCTGCGTCTCCTTTATGGAGAATAGCCGGGCAGTCGTCATTCCCAATGCAGAAGGCGGCAGAACCACGCCATCTGTTGTCGCTTTCACAAAATCCGGCGAGCGCCTTGTCGGCATGGCCGCAAAACGCCAAGCGGTCACAAATGCTGCGCGTACCTTTTCTTCCGTAAAGCGGGAAATGGGATCGGACACCCGCTATCATGTGGACGGTAAAAGTTATTCGCCCCAGGAAATCTCCGCCATGATCCTGCAAAAGTTGAAATCCGATGCGGAGAGTTATATCGGAGAGCCCGTGACCGACGCCGTTATCACCGTTCCTGCCTATTTTTCAGATGCACAGCGTCAGGCAACCAAAGACGCGGGAATTATAGCCGGCCTGAATGTCATGCGCATCATCAATGAACCGACTTCTGCCGCCCTGGCTTATGGTTTCGATAAGGGACAGCCCTGCAAGATTATGGTCTATGACCTGGGCGGTGGCACCTTTGACGTCAGTATTCTCGATATCAACAGCGATACGATCGAAGTTCTGGCAACAGCAGGAAACAACCATCTCGGCGGTGATGATTTTGACCAGTGCGTCGTCGGCTGGCTCCTGGAGGAATTCAGGAAACAGCATCATACGGATCTTTCCAATGATCCGATGGCCATGCAGCGTTTATCGGAAGCTGCGGAAAAAGCAAAGATTGAACTGTCCGCATCTTCTCAGGCAGAAATCAATCTTCCCTTCCTCGCTCAGAACGCTTCCGGCCCCATGCATCTTGAAACGACCCTGACCCGCGCACGTTTTAATGATCTGACGGCTCATCTGGTCTCAGCCACCCGCGGTCCGGTCCAGCAGGCCCTGCAGGACGCCGGTGTCAAAGCTTCCGACCTCAGCCGCGTGCTTCTGGTCGGCGGTTCCACGCGGATCCCCGCCGTTCAGGCGGAAGTCCGGAACCTGACCGGCAAGGAGCCGTCCCGTGATATCAATCCGGATGAATGTGTGTCGATGGGCGCCTGCCTGCAGGGAGGTGTCCTGACCGGAGCGATCAATTCTATTGTGCTGATCGATGTAACGCCTTTATCCCTGGGCATTGAGACGCTGGGAGATGTGTTTGCGAAAATCATTGACCGGAATACGCCTCTACCCTGCCAGCACTCCCAGGTGTTTACTACCGCCGCAAATTTCCAGACCAGCGTGGAAATCAATGTCCTGCAGGGTGAACGGGAGGTAGCCTCAGCCAATAAATCCCTGGGGAAATTCCGTCTCAACGGTATACGAAGGGCCTTAAGGGGCATTCCACAGATTGAAGTGACCTTTTCCATTGATACCAACGGCATTGTCCATGTGACAGCGAGAGACCTCGCTACCAACAGTTCCCAGGATATTACCATCTCCGGTTCAGGAAACATGAGCCGGGAAGAAATTGACCGTGCAATCCGTGACGCCCAGCGGTACGCCGCGGAGGACCGTCAGCGCAAGCAGGCCCAGCAGCTCCGCGATACGGCCGAGAACCTTCTGAGCCAGGCAAAACGAGCCGGAAAGAAGCTGAAAGAGGAAGACAAGGTTCGTTTGAATGCATCTGTTACTGCTCTTGAAGATGCCCTGAAAACAAATGACGAGTACAGGATCAAAACCGCCTCGGAAGACCTGGACAGGGTCCTGCAGTCCGTTGGAACCTATACTTCTGCGCCTGAAGGTGAAAACGATGACGGCGCTTACGACGCCTGAGGTGATACGCTGTGTTCGGATATATTATGCCTGTGATGTCTGTTCTCACTGAAGAACAGAAACTGCGTTACCGAAGCGTCTATTGCGGTGTATGCCATTCCCTGAGGATACGTCATGGCCAGGTTGGCCGTCTTTCACTCAGCAATGATATGACCTTCCTGGCACTTCTTCTTTCCTCCCTCTATGAACCAGAGACAGAGCGGACCGTTTCCCGCTGCGGTGTGCATCCCCTCAAATCCCACGAGTATCTTTCCTCCCCGGTGATCGACTATGTGGCGGATATGAACGCGCTGCTTTTCTACTATAAATGCATTGATCAGAAAATGGATGATCACTCGATCCGCGGAAAAGCCGGAATAAAAGTTTTCAGGCAATCAATCGGAAAAGTACGCAGCCAGTGGCCGGTGCAGACAGCCGGTGTGGATAATTCCCTGACAGCTTTATGGGAGGAAGAAGCAAAAAGCAGTCCGGATCCTGACCGGCTGTGCAACCTGTCCGGTGAAATGCTCGGTTCAGTCTTTGTTTACCTGCCGGATGATCCCTGGAGCAGCGTCCTGCGTTCGGTCGGCATCAGTCTCGGACGGTTTGTTTACTGGATGGATGCCTGGGAGGATTATGACGCCGACCTGAAAAAGCGCCGTTTCAATCCGCTGACTGTATATCATGACCGGCCGGATTACGAGGACTTCTGCAGGGAGACGCTGGAACTGTTCATTGCAGAAGCTTCAGAGAGTTTTGAAATCCTTCCCCTGGAACAGGATCTCGACCTGCTTCGCAATGTGATCTACAGCGGCGTATGGCAGCGCTACACGCTCAGGCAGGAGAAAGAGAAAAGAAAGGAGGGTGCACATGGCGAATGATCCTTTTGCGGTGCTTGGCGTCACTTCTTCCGCGACAGAAGATGAAATCAAGTCAGCGTACCGGAAACTGGCCAAAAAGTATCACCCGGATCTGAATCCGGGAGACAAGAACGCTGAAGCAAAAATGCGTGAAGTAAACGAAGCCTATACGCGCGCCCTCCAGATCAAAAAAACCGGTCACGATCCGTATCAGGATCCGTATGGTTCATCCGGATCCTCCGGCGCTTCCGGATATTACGGGAATCCCTTCGGACAGGGTCCGTGGGGAAATACCGGAAGGCAGGGAAACTACGGTCCAAACGGTTCCGGTAGCAGCGGCAGACAGGGCGGCGATCCGTTCGGTGAATTCGATTATGGCTTTGATCCTTTTTCCGCCTTTTTCGGCGGCCGGCAGAGTTATCAGCAGACAGGTTTCAAAACTCGCAGCTATGCAAATCCCGAACTGAAAACCGCAGAAAACCATGTGCTTGCCACCCGTTATAACGAAGCGGTCAGCCTGCTTAACAGAATCCCGACGCACGATGCTGACTGGCATGCGCTCTATGCCCGGGCCGATCTGGGCCTCGGCAACAGAATATCCGCGCTCGATCATGCCAGGGCCGCTGTCAGAATGTCTCCGGGGGATCCCGATTTTCAGGCCTTGCTGAATATGATTGAAGCAGGCAAGCAAACCTATCGTCAGACCAGAAGCAGCGGATATGATTTCAAATCAGCAATCTGCGGAAATCCCTGCCTGACATGCTGCGCCGCCAACATGCTGCTTAATTGCTGTCTTGGAGGCTGCGGCCGTTTCGGTATGTGGTGTTAGAAATTCAGAAAGGAGTTTTTTATGATGAACTTTCTGCAAAAAATCAAAATGTCTATTGCGCGTTTTATGCAAGGACGCCATGGCCCTGATAATCTTGGATTATTTACACTCATTGCCGGTCTTGTCTGTTCGCTTATCGCCGGTTTTACCGGTATTGGTGCTCTTTCCCTGATAGGTCTGGGCCTCTATATCTGTACACTTTTCAGGATGCTCTCCCGCAATCAGGAAAAGCGCCTGTCTGAAAACCGTAAATATATGGAGCTTACTTCCGGCTGGAAGACAAAAAGCTTGCAGTTTACAAAGCGTATGAAAAACCGCAGCCAATACAAGTATTTTAAATGTCCCAACTGTAAAGTGCTGCTGCGCCTGAAACGCGGCTGCGGAGAAAAGGACATTACCTGTGTTCGCTGCGGTTTTCAGTTCAAACAAAAAGCCTGATATCTCAGCCCGCATTGCGCAGCTGCTCTGCCGCAAAACGTGTTACTGTATAGTTCCGTCTGGCCTGTCCGTTCTGTACCAGCAAGCCTTCGTTGACCATACGCCGTAAATAACCGGCAGTGGTGGACGTTGACTGAAGCCCGGCTGCTTCTCCGATCTCACGTACAGAAGGTTGTTTACCCTGTACGGATGCAAAGAAAAGGATATACTCCAGGATCTGAATCCTCTTTTCCCTGTTCCTCGGCGGATGCTTCTGCATGCTTATCTTCCTTTCCTTTCAAATTCGAGCCAGTTGTTATAGCTTTCTTCATCGGACCAGTCTTCTATCCTGACCTTTCCAAGCACTTTACCGATACAGTGCACTTCTTCATTCTCGTTAAATATGATTCTCGCATAATCCGGATTATGACTGTGCAGTCCATCTTTCCGGTATTCTTTGATATATCCGTTGTCACCGGCAATGAAAACCCCAATCTCTCCCGGATGTACAGAAGACATATGACGAACCAGGACCAGATCACCGTCTGAATATGTCGGTTCCATACTGTTACCATTGACGCGTACTATTTCATCTGCAGACTCTGTCCTTGAATCAGCAAAAAGGAATGCAACTTCACCTCTGGCGGCTTCCAGCGTTTCTCCCGTACCTGCCGATGCAGACAGATCATTCATATACAATTTAATAATCTTTCTGGGTTTGTTTTCATCTTCCTGAATTTCTTTCAGAACGGATATCTGCCGCATAACAACCTGTCGGTTATATTGATTCAGCGCAGTATATCCGCTGATCAGTCTTTCTCTTTCATCATTACTGAAACGATCAGAATCGCAGTCAGCATTGTCCGTTATCCCGTAAAACTCTTCCAGGGTCAAGCCAAGCGCTTCGCAGATAACAGGAACATTGGCCATGTCTGGACGACTGCGTCCCGCCTCCCACGCGCCGACTGCGTTTTTTTTGACTTGTACCAGCGCGCCAAGTTCCTCCTGTTTCATTTTTTTAGCTTTTCTCTGACGTCGGATCAGTTCACCATAGGGTATTCCAGCCTTATTAGTTAAGCCTGCCGCTTCCTTTTTTGCCATTTTTATTACCCCTTTCTTTTTACCGTCTGTATTTTATCACAATTTTATTGTGCTTGTAAAGGCCTTTTTATATTTTGTTTTCTTGACGAAAAATATAAGAATCCATTATACTGAATGAAAGTTTTCGGAGGTGCAAACCATGTTGGATCTGAAAAAACGGAGTTTCCTGAAACTGCTTGATTTTACACCAGAGGAAATTATCGGCCTGCTGGATCTGGCTGCTGATTTGAAGGCAAAAAAGAAAGCAGGCATTCCGCATACCTGCTGCTCAGGGAAAAACGTAGCCCTGATCTTCGAAAAAACCAGTACGCGCACCCGTTGTGCATTTGAAGTAGCCGCCTATGATCTGGGAATGAACTGTACCTATCTGGATCCGTCCGGCAGCCAGATCGGAAAGAAGGAAAGCATTGCCGATACTGCCCGTGTCCTGGGACGGATGTATGACGGTATCGAATACCGCGGGTTCGGACAAACGGTTGTAGATGACCTGGCCCGTTTTTCCGGTGTTCCTGTCTGGAACGGTCTGACCAACGAATTCCATCCTACCCAGGTCCTTGCCGATCTGCTGACAATACGGGAGCATTTCGGTCCCCTCAGCGGTATCAAGCTCGTATATATGGGAGATGCCCGTTACAATATGGGTAATTCATTAATGGTAGGCTGTGCCAAAATGGGTATGCATTTTGTCGCATGTGCCCCACAAAAGTACCAGCCCGCTTCTTCACTCATCACCCTCTGCCAGGAAATCGCGAAGGATACAGGTGCTGTCCTGGAATTTGAATCCGATGTTTCCAAAGCAGTTGCCGGCGCACATGTAATCTATACGGATGTATGGGTTTCCATGGGCGAGGCGGACAGCGTCTGGGAAGAACGGATCCATGATCTGCTGCCCTACCGCGTCACGGCTGAAATCATGGATAAAGCGGGGGATCAGTGCGTGTTCATGCACTGCCTGCCTTCTTTCCATGATCTGAAAACCTCCATCGGCAAGTCAATCTATGAAAAATTCGGAATCGACTGCATGGAAGTAACCGATGAGGTGTTCGAGGGTCCCCGCTCCATTGTTTTTGATGAAGCGGAGAACCGAATGCATACTATAAAAGCGGTTATGGCCGCGACGCTATAAGCCTTCTTATTCCGCTGCTTCCTGCGCTTCGGGCATAATCAGCGCTGCAATGAAGTAGGCGAGCACGCCGGTTCCGGCGGCCATGCTGATCAGTACGAATGCCAGGCGGATCAGGGTTGCATCAGCATTCAGGTATTCCGCAATTCCGCCGCACACGCCGCAGATCTTCTTATCTTTATAGCTCTTGCACAGTTTCTTCATGGTTTTATCCTCCTGTTTTTCAATCGTAAACTCATCGTTTACAGGTATGATTATATCTTTAGTTTCTGTGAAAATAAGGGGAAAACCATTAGAAATCAATTAAAATCACCGGATTCATATTTCAGAATCCGGTGATCTCTGTTTCGTCAGTAAAACAATCAGCCGCCGAACATGCTGATGAGGAAACCGGCCGCGATTGCGGAGCCGATAACGCCAGCCACGTTGGGGCCCATAGCATGCATCAGCAGGAAGTTGGAAGGATTGGCCTTCTGGCCTTCACGCTGGGAAACACGGGCCGCCATGGGAACCGCGGACACGCCTGCGGAACCGATCAGCGGATTGACCTTGCCGCCGGTCAGCTTGTACATCAGCTTGCCCACCAGCAGACCGCCGATAGTGCTGAAGGAGAAAGCAATCAGGCC
>Ga0310690_10011860_pt1 | contig 10736 bp, 6 predicted proteins | sample AusTroGonzalo_MG_2_FD_207661 | JGI IMG/M metagenome (GOLD analysis project Ga0310690, IMG submission 207661) | Bovine rumen microbial communities from tropical cattle in Woodstock, Queensland, Australia - Gonzalo_04 (v2) (version 2) | ecosystem: Host-associated > Mammals > Digestive system >...
CGTCCGAGGCTGTTTTTGAAGGTGGCACGCTATCTTTCTCGTCTCCGGTCTGGGCGGTAGCCCCCGGTCAGAGTGCCGTCATGTATCAGTCCGACCTCCTCGTCGGTGCCGGCATCATTGTGTAGCCTCCGTTCTTTTTTTTTCAGGTTGTGTTGAGAGTATATATAAGAGCCATAGCATGCTATGGCTCTTAATGTCAGGTCGTATGGTAAAGGCCTTTACTTGATGTTCAAGGTGGCGGTGCCGCGGATGTCCTCCACGTTGGCGGCCGTGAAGAACGTGTAAGTGCCTGGAGTAACCACCCATGCACTTTGTTTCTCGTCATAGGAGGCGAGGTCGGATTTGGCAATCTTCAGCACCAGGTTCTGTTTCTCGCCCGGGCGGAGCATGCGCGTTTTGGCAAACGCCCGCAGTTCCTTCGCAGGTTTGTCAAGCCCACCTTCGGGTGCATTGACATAGACCTGCACGACCTCTTTGCCCTCCACACTTCCGCTGTTGGTGACGGTAATGGCCACCTCCACGGTGTCGCCGCGCAGTTTCAGGGAAGGTTTCCCATAGTCAAAGGTGGTGTAGCTGAGTCCGTAGCCGAAAGGATAAGCTACGGGGATGTTGTAGGTGGTGAAGTAGCGGTAGCCTACATAAATGCCTTCCTCGTGCCGGGTATAGGTCACGCCCTTGATGGGACGGTTGCGGCTCTCAAGGCGCTGGTAGGAATACATGTCGTAGTCCTGCGGGAAGTTGCGTGTGGACCAGTGGTCATAAACCGACACAGGCCAGGTCATGGTCAGTCGTCCGCTGGGATTGGCCTTGCCGGTCAGGATGTCCGCCACGGCGTTTCCGCCCTCCTGTCCGGGCTGCCATGCCATGAGGATAGCGTCCACGCGGTCGCGCCATGAGACGGTCTCGATGACCGAACCGGAATTGATGACTACCAGCACCGGTTTTTTCATTTCGTGGAAGATGTCGCTCACGTGGGCGATGAGTTTCTGCTCCAGCGGAGTGAGGGTGAACTCTCCCTCTATCTGGCGGTCAATGCCTTCACCTGCCTGGCGTGCGATGGTGATGATAGCGGCACGCGCCTGCTGCGCCTCGTGACGGATGCAGCGTTCGGATATCTCTATCTCGTCCAGTTTGGGCTGTCCCTGGTCAAGGAACCACATCAACGGGTTCTTGTCTATCGCCAGTTTGACGCGGGCATAGGACACATACTTCTGATAGATGTCAGTAAGCAGCGGTGTGGTGACGAATCCTTGCTCCTGCAAGGCACTGACCATATCCACCACTTTCTCCACATTGACGCAGCCCGAGCCGACACCGCCGGAAAGAAAATCATAACTGTTTACGCCGAACAGGGCGATGGTGTCGTTGCCGGCAGGCTGCATGGGCAGCACGCCGTTGTTCTTGAGCAGCACCATGCCTTCCGTGCCGCTTTGGCGGGTGATGGCGGCATGTGCCTGACGGTCGGGATTGTCGCTGTAAGCGTAGTGGCGGAAGCGCGGGGTCTTGACAATATACTCCAGCATACGGCGCACACTGCGGTCCACATCGGCGATGGGAAGTCTGCCGTCGCGGATAGCCTGCAGCATGTCGGTTTCCTGTACGGGATAGCCGGGCATCATCAGCTCGTTGCCTGCCTTGACCGCCTCTTCGACGGGCAGATCGTTGCGTTTGCCTATCCAGTCGGTCATCACGATACCGTCAAAGCCCCATTCGTCGCGGAGAATGTCGGTCAGCAGGAGCTTGTTGCATTGTGCATACACACCATTGACGCGGTTGTAGGCGGACATAATGGTCCACGGACGGGCTTGGCGTACCATGCGTTCGAAACCGCGCAGGTAGATTTCGCGCAGGGCGCGCTCGCTCAATTGCTCGTCCACGCGGGTGCGTTCGGTCTCCTGCGAATTGACGGCATAGTGTTTGGCACTCACGCCGACTCCCTGGCTCTGTATGCCTCTGACCATCGCGGTTCCTATCTCGCCGGTCACATAGGGGTCTTCGCTGTAATATTCGAAGTTGCGTCCGCACAGCGGGTTGCGGTGGATGTTCATGCCCGGACCGAGCAGCACGTCGCAGCCGTATTCGAGAGTCTCGTTACCGATGGCGCGTCCGACATCCTCCACCAGGGCGGTGTTCCATGTCGAAGCCAGACAGGACGCCACGGGGAAACCGGTGGCAAAGAAACGGCGGTCGGTGCCTTCACGCACGGAGTCGATGTGCACACCGGCAGGGCCGTCGGTGAAGAGAGTGGAGGGGATTCCAAGACGCGGAATGGCGCAAGTGATTCCCGCGGCACCTGCCACGAACTGCTTCTGATGTCCGGCTGTGGCATCGACAAAGTCCTCGTCGCCCACGCCGACTAGCAGTTTTACTTTTTCTTCAAGGGTCATGGCTTTCATCACTTCGGAGATGTTGTCCTCCCGCAGTTGGGGAGCGGACTGGGCGCCGAGTGAGGCGCAGACGGCGGTAAGAGCCGTCCAGGTCAGGAGAAACGTTAATCTGTTCATAATCTGGATATGATTGGGTGTTTGGTTATGCGATTGAACAATCAGCACTGCAAAGATACGGCAAAAAGCGGGATTTTGCAAGTGTTTGGCCCACTTTTTTTTTCATGACGGTGTACGCATTAGGAAGCAGGGTGTATTTTTTGTGCCGAAGTTTGCATATATCGGAAAAAAACCGTACCTTTGCCGTCCTAATATGCCATCATGTGATGTTGCGCCGGCTGCGTACCATATTATGTTTTCTGCCGCTTCTTGTGTTAGCGGGCTGCCATACGACGAAATTCGTTCCGGAAGGCAGATATTTGCTTAACAAGGCGAAAATAGAGGTGACGGATACGAAACAGGTATCGTCGGGCGACTTGCGCGGATACTTGCGCCAGAAACCGAACACGGAGATTCTCGGTTTCTGGAAACTGCAGCTTGACATCTACAACACTGCGCCTTCCGACACGACGACGAAGACGAAGAAACGTCTTGCGCGCAACGCGCACCGCCTGGGCGAGGCTCCCGAGATATACGATGATGCGCTCACGCGCGCTAGTATGGAGCAACTGACCAAGGCGATGCACAACAAAGGCTATTTTCACAGCACGGTGGACACGGTGCTGAAAGTGAAGAAGCGTAAGATGAATATCATTTACCGCGTGACGGCTCGCGAACCCTACCGTCTTCGCAACGTGAGTTATCTGCTGCCGTATGCGGAGTTGCGGGAGGTGGCGTCCGATGCGCGGCGCACCCTGCTGAAGGAAGGCATGCTGTTCGATGCGGACGTGTTGGACGAGGAACGGCAGCGTATCGTGTCGGTTATGCGCCGCCGCGGTTATTATTATATGGAGAAGGACATGCTCCGTTATGTGGCCGACAGTGCGCTGCAGAACCGTGAGGTGGATGTGGAACTGCGTCTGCAGGACTATATTGAGCAGATGTCCGACAGCGACCAGGCTCGTCTTTTCCGCAAATACAAGGTGCGGCGTGTGTGCTTCCACATGGATTATGACCCTGCTTTTGTGCCCGATTCGATGGCGGTTCACCACACGGAATCAGACGAATATCAGACAACGTGGGTGGGACGGCGGCTTCTGCGTGAACGTTCGTTGAAGCAGAATTGTGCCATCCGTCCGGGCGAATTCTTCAATGAGCGCCGGGTGGAACTGACTTACGAAATGCTCAATCGTCTGGGGATTGTGAAGTATGTGGATATCTCGTTCGATGCGGTCGGCAGGGATGAACTGGACTGTCATATTGTGATGTCGCGTAGCAAACTGAACACGTTCTCGGCGGAAATAGAAGGCACTTACTCCAGTGGCGACTGGGGAGTGTCGGCGGGAGTGGGATATATCAACCGCAACATTTTCCACGGAGCGGAGGAACTGCAGCTGGGGGCGAGCGGAGGCTACGAATGGCGGCAGAACGGAGGCCGCGCCGTCGAAGCGAAATTGTCAGCTTCTCTGGCCTTCCCGAACAGGTTGAAACTTTCGCTCAACGGGCAGTATCAGACACGGCCGGATGAGTTTACCCGCGCGGTGGCCAATGCGGGACTGGGTTACACCTTGCGCAGCACACGGCCGGGTTGGTCGCATTATTTCAGTTTCCTGGAGGTGAGCTATGTCTATGTGCCGTGGATGAGTGACGAGTTCCGCGACCGCTTCATTAACAACAGCAATCCGCTAAAATATTCTTACGAGTCGCATCTGATTGATGCTTTGAGTTATACAGCTCTTTATTCAGGCTATCGTCGCCGTTCCCCGAACCGTTCCTATTCGCAGGCAAGATTCTTTGCAGAGGCGGCAGGAAACGTGCTGTATGGCATCATGCGGGGAGTCGGCAAACCGGATGATGACGGGGTGTACAAGATTGGCAGCGTGCCGTTTGCGCAGTATGTGAAAGCCGACGCCTCTTATACGTACAATTGTGTGATGGCTGAGCGGCACCGTCTCGTGTGGCATGCAGGTGTCGGTGTGGCGGTTCCGTTCTGCAATTCATCGTCCGTGCCCTATGAGAAACGCTATTTCGCGGGCGGCAGCAACCATGTGCGCGGATGGACGGCACGGTCGCTGGGACCGGGCGCCTACCGCGGCGAGGGGACACGGATCGACTACGACAACCAGACCGGCGATATACACCTTGACCTCAGCATGGAGTATCGCTGGAAAGTGTGGTCGTTCATCGAATTGGCGGCGTTCACCGATGCGGGCAATGTCTGGACTATCCGCGACTACTCCACGCAGCCGCATGGAGTCTTCCGCTGGAACGAGTTCTACAAACAGTTGGCATGGAGTTACGGGGTTGGTCTGCGTCTTGACTTCAGTATCCTTGTTTTCCGTGTCGATTTCGGTGTGAAACTGTATGACCCGAGCCGGATTTACTATGACCAGAAGCAGTGGCGTACAGCCGGCAACGGCCTTGGCTGGAGCGACGACATGACCTTCCATTTCGCCATCGGCTATCCGTTCTGACATCTGTCGGAACCGGCTTTGTCTGTGCTTCTTAAAAAGCTTTACACTTACTGAAGCTGCTGTTTGATAGCGGCACTGAGTTTGGGAGCGAGCGTCTTGTAAGCGTCGCGGGCTGCCTGCTCGTAGTTGTGGGTGTGACTGCCCTTCACTGTGAGCGCGTCCTCATACACACGCTGCATTGTGACTCCGTCCGTGCCTGCGTGTGCTACTTTGTCCACCGACACAGTCGCGTCCACAAACGCCGTGTAGGAAGTCACGGAGCCGTAGGTGGCGGTGTTGTATTCGCGGGCGGTGGCGTTCACTTCAACAACGCGGTCGGCGGAAGCGGGGGTGGTGACAAAGGTGCAGCCCAGCGTCCCGATTTCCCCTTTCAGTTCATTGACAAGGAGTTTGTATTCCGTGCCGAACATGTCAGCCTTGCACACCAGCATGACCGCCAGTCCGTTTTTGAGCGATGCCTCCAATGCACGGCTGCGTTCTTTAAGATTGCTGATTTCCTCCACCGACAGGTCTTCGTCAGAGACGGATGGGTCGATGCTGAGCATAAGCCGCTGATCGTTCATTATGTCGTCGAACATCGGCTGCAGGGCTGCAAGGGCATTTTTCGCCTGCATCTTTTCGCCGCGCGCGACGATGTTCTCCACGTTTCGCAGTTCCGCCTCTGCTGTAGCGGCGTTGGAGGCGATGCGCCGCATGAGACGGCGGGATAGGTCGGACACTTTCACCCATGCGAAAGCACTCACTTCTCCCGTTTTGGGATTCTCCCAGAACTCTGTGTTCAGTCCGGGGATGTCCTTGATACCGGTGCGCGTGCTGGAGTGTGCGGTCATAATGTCTGTAGTAGAGACGTTGCCGTTGCTCTGGCTGTTCTTCATATAACGTTCAACAGTCTGTTCTACAGTGACCTGAATGGATGAAATTGCCTCCACGCGGGCGTTCTGACGGACGCGGTCGGATACTTTTTCCTTGTCCTCGCCTTTGCCCACCATAGCGGAGGCGAAGCCCGTGTAGAACTTTTCCGCGGGATAGAGGGCCTCACGGCGGAGGGCGTCCATCCAATCCGGCGCGGTGTTGTCAGCCATCGCCGTCAATGCCGACATAACAAGCAGAATAGCAGCAAATAAAATCTTTTTCATATCAGTATATATTGTATAAAATCTGACCTCTTGACCTCAAGAATCCACATCTCTAAATTTCCTTGCAAAGATACAACAAATCAATGGACTATGCAAATAAATTACACTATTCCTTAATTTTTGAAGCCGGATTTTATACCATTTCAAGATTTTTGCTACTTCTATTTATGTAATACGTTCTTTTTTCAGAAATTAAAAGTGAAGAGCCAACCCGAGACCGTTTTGTCCTGCTGTCAGATTCAACGAGAGAGGTGTGTTTCGGGTATCGCCACAATACTTGTTGTATTGTTTGTGTGCATTATGCTGTCTGTGATATCCAACATAGAGCAAAGGGATTGATACACACGTCATTACAACAGGACCTGTTGACAACAATGCTATTCCTCCGTCACGAAGAGCTACACGTTGTTCGTAGGTGGTATTGTAGTTAGTGGCAAGATTATCATCGCTAATTCGTAGCATTATGGCTCCACCAACAGTTAGAACTGTGCCAACAGTCATAGTCGCCCAACCGGCATTACTGAGTGTTTTTCCGTTCTTGTAATAAGCATATGCTTTTGGGCAGTTCTTCAAAAGGGCGATATATTCGTTTTTGTCCATGTATTTGCCCATATATTGATATTCCTTGTTGCTTATTTTTTTTATCGCGTATAGAGCATCATCGTCTTGAATGATAACGGATTTGCCATTTTTTTTTGTGTTTTCTTTTGCAGTATTTTTTGGGGCTGCCGCATTTTTCCGTGCATGAACTGCGGAAGAGCCAAACAGATTGGCAGCCAGTGTTTTGCAGCCTCGCTGCATATCCTCGGTGGAGGTATTCATGATGGCGTTGTCTGTCATCTCAACACGTGCGGTCTCCACATTGAGCAGTTTTACTGCCACAATCATCTTTTTGTCCTCTGTAAGTGCGCCTTCGGACACAAGAATGTATGACACGCCTGTCATTTCGCCGAGTTTGCGGATTTGGTCGTCACTCACCATGCCTGTGCGTTGAAAATCCTGCTCTCCCATGATGGCATCCACATCTGAGCGGTCGTATGCCTCATAACCGGCTGTGTTTGTGACCGCTTTCGCCAGATTGCTGCGCAGCATCAGTTTTTGACTGTACGACAATTTGCCTTCCCTGTCAATGGGCTCCAGAATGGCGACTTTCATTGTTTCTTGAGCAAAACCTTCCAGCGCCAAAACGAACAGACCGCATAATACTAAAATTCTTTTCATCGTTTTTATTCTTTGTCTGCCTACTCTTCATCGGATTTTCGGCTTCCTCCGTTTTACAATTATGTTTGTTTTTATTTGGCAATTTTCCCGACGGTCAGTATCGTCTTTCAGGCGCTGCGCCTTGTCTTTTTTATTAAAATGTGCAAAATAAAAGCGGGACTGCACTATTGCCGTTCCGCATATCTGGCTCTGGTATTGCCTCTAACTCAAAACAACAACACTGAAGCCCACGCTGATATGTATAACTACGCACATTTGCACGTATTGTTGAATACATATCACAGGGCATCCTTTGCTGCTATGTCTTGGAGTTAGTGAATTTACCAGATTCGATATGCCAAGAACAAAGCGCATAAAACGCCTTTTTTGTTATGTCCTTACTGTTTTACGTCGGTAAGCGACGCTCCTTTTTTTGTGTCCGGAGTTGACATTTGTCGCAATAAAGTTTGCGGCATGGCTATTGGTTGTTCAATCGCATACATGACAGGCGATTGACAAACTATTCCATCGTTTTATTAGCCCGCTTCTCCACATAGTGTCCTGCAGCAGCCTGTGCACTGGTATAAGCCAACTTCGCGCGGAAACTTATTCTCCTTCATCCTTTTGTGGTTTGTGGTTGCAAAGATACAGCATTTTTCCTTGATATGCAAATTTTTTTTTCGTTTTTTCTTCAAAAAACTTTTATGTATGACATAAATTTTGTACCTTTGTCCGCGGATAATATATGATAATATATATTTAAGGTCATGTTGCTGCCGTATATGATAAAAGGTGTTGTGGAAGCCGGTTGTGACGAGGCGGGGCGCGGACCTTTGGCAGGCAGTGTGTTTGCGGCTGCTGTGGTGTGGGATGCAAGACATGGCATTGAGCCGGACGATCCGATGCTCGCATTGCTTAACGACTCGAAGCAACTGACTGAGAAACAACGCTATGCTCTCCGTCCGTGGATAGAACAGCACGCCGTGGCATGGGCGGTGGCGGAAACAACCGTGGAGGAGATAGACCGGATTAATATCCTCAATGCCGCCATACTGGCGATGCACCGCGCGTTGGACGGGCTGGCAGTGCGTCCAGAACATATCATCGTGGACGGAAACCGCTGGAAACCATACGGCTATCCTGCTATTCCGGCGGATACGGCGGTCAAGGGCGACGGCAGATACATGTCCATTGCGGCGGCGAGCATACTGGCGAAGACTTACAGGGATGACTACATGCTCCGTTTGCATGAGCAATATCCCGCCTATGGTTGGGATGCCAACAAAGGCTATCCTACTAAAGCACATTACGAGGCACTGCGGAAGTTCGGCGTAACACCGTTCCACCGTAAGTCCTTCAAACTGGTGAAATAAACATAAAACACAATAAATTATGGCACTTTTTTGCAGAAAACAACAGGACGGCAAGCCGCGTAGAAGTCACGGCTGTCTGTGGACAATCATCGTTTTCATAGTTATTTACATGCTCACGTCTGTGGTAATGGGCTACATGTTCGGGCAGTTCATGACTCCGTCCGCCACGCTGGAGGACAACACGGTCTATGTGCTGCGCCTTGAAGGCACGCTGGTTGAGCAGGGGCAGGAGGACAATCCTTTCGCTCCCCTCATGGAGCAGATGCCTGCCGGCTATGGCAACATGCAGACGGTGGTCGGCTTGGACGATCTGAAACGCAACATCCTGCTTGCGAAGGAAAATAATAAAGTCCGCGGTATTCTTCTTCGCGGCGGATCGATGCAGATGGGGCAGGCTTCGGCGAAGGCTCTGCGTGAGGTTCTGCTGGATTTCAAGGAGTCGGGAAAGTTCCTCGTCGCTTACTCGGACTCGTATTCGCAGACCAACTATTATGTGGCGTCTGTGGCGGACAAGATACTGCTGAATCCTGTCGGCGGTGTGGACTGGGGCGGTCTTTCGGCGCAGAAGATGTATTTCAAGCGCGTCCTTGATAAGATTGGCGTGGAGATGCAGATTATCAAGGTCGGTACGTTTAAGTCAGCGGTGGAGCCGTATTTCCGCACCTCCATGTCAGAGGCCGACCGTGAGCAGACAATGCTCTATGTGCAAGGCGTTTGGGACGTGATGAAGGCCGGTGTGGCGGAGAGCCGCGGTATGGAAGTGTCCGCACTGGAGGCTATGGCTGACCGTTTTATGGGTTTGCAGCCAGTTGAGGAACTTGTGAAATGCGGCCTGGTGGACTCGTTGGTTTACTCCGATCAGGTTGATTCTGTCCTCTGCACTTTGGTCGGCGACAAGGACTACAGCACTATCTCCACCTCCGAGATGTCACTCGTCAAGCGTACCGAGCATAAGGCGGACAGCAAGGTGGCGGTGCTTTATGCCGAAGGCGAAATTACCGACGAACAGGGTGATGGCATCGTCGGCAAGAAGATGCTGAAACAGATTGCCAAAATAAAGAAAGACAAGGACATAAAGGCGGTTGTTTTGCGTGTGAACAGCCCGGGTGGCAGTGCTGATGCCAGCGAGCAGATTTGGCACGCCCTGCAGACACTCCGCGAGAGCGGCAAGCCGGTGGTTGTCTCGATGGGCGATTTGGCGGCTTCCGGCGGCTATTACATCTCCTGCGGTGCCGACTACATTTACGCCGAGCCGAACACCATTACTGGCTCTATCGGCATTTTTGGCGTTGTTCCCTCGTTTGCCAAGTTGCGCGACAAAGTGGGTATTGACATCGACGGTGTGACCACCAACCGCCATTCCGACTTCAACACCAATATCACCTACAAGGGTATGAACACCGAGGAGCGTGCGATGATGCAGGCGATGGTCGAGCGCGGCTACGACCTCTTCACACGCCGTTGTGCCGAGGGCAGAAAGCAGTCGCAGGACGACATCAAGCGTATTGCCGAAGGCCGTGTCTGGCTTGGTACGGACGCTCTCCGTCTTGGTCTTGTGGACGAACTTGGAGGCTTGGAAAAGGCGGTCGTTAAGGCGGCTGATTTGGCGGAACTGCCTGATTACAAAGTGGTTTATTACCCCGAAAAGAAGGATTTCATGACCCAGTTGCTGGAGTCGCTTGACAACTCCACTGACGAGGAGAAGCTTGTTAGTAAAGTGCGCGCTTTCTGCTCCAAACCGCGTGTCATGGCTTTGATGGACGCTCCTGTCATTGAATAACTGGTCGCTCATATTCCGTTTGCCGGCGGCTGTCTTGTTCGGGATGGCTGTCCGTTTGCGCCATTTCCTGTACGACAGTCACTTGCTTCGGTCTTATACTGTGCCGGTGCCTACGGTCTGCGTTGGTAACCTCGCGGTGGGGGGGACGGGTAAGACGCCGATGGTCGAGTGGCTTGTCCGGACGCTTTCTCCACATTTTCGGGTGGCGGTGCTCTCGCGTGGTTATCGGCGCAAGTCGCATGGTTTTGTGCTGGCGGATGCTGATGCCACGTTGTGGCGGATTGGCGACG
>Ga0310690_10011862_pt1 | contig 10735 bp, 7 predicted proteins | sample AusTroGonzalo_MG_2_FD_207661 | JGI IMG/M metagenome (GOLD analysis project Ga0310690, IMG submission 207661) | Bovine rumen microbial communities from tropical cattle in Woodstock, Queensland, Australia - Gonzalo_04 (v2) (version 2) | ecosystem: Host-associated > Mammals > Digestive system >...
CACCTACATGGATGAGGCACTGCATGAAAACAAGCTTTCAGTCGTGTTTGACGATCTTCACGCAGCACGGGAAACGCTTGACCGCGTCCGTGATTTCGTTCGCAATCATCCGACGGTTTATTGCGGGACCCACACGCCGCAGGGATATGAAAATCTTGAGGCAAAGCGCGTAATCGATCTTGACAATCCTGTGCCGACGGTTCTTGCCGAAGTTGATTTTTCCGCACAAAAGGCAAGCGGCAAATATGTCTGCTCGATTTGTGGCTATGTTTATGATCCTGCAGAACATGACGGAGTTGCCTTTGAGGATCTGCCGGATGACTGGAGATGTCCCCGCTGCAAGCAGCCGAAGGCGAAGTTTAACAAGGCATAATCCTTTTACTTAATTAACCTGAATGCTTCTTTCCCTTTTCTTAATGTTCTAACTTGCGGCGATATGTCGAAAAATCGGCATTTTTTGTAAAAATAGTTAATTTTATTAAGAAAATCACAGCATTTGACATCCGCCCTGATTCAGTGGAGCCTTAGCGTGTGCAGGTTTTGCTTCGAGTTTCCATCTAAGCTAGAGGGAGCGCCCGCAGGGCGAGGGCGTGTGTTTGAATATATTTCAAAATAAATTCAGGCGGTTTTGTCGGAGCGCAGGCGGCTAGCACGCAGGTTGATCCGCTTTCAAACAAACTAATATCTCCCCTCGTAAATTCTTTTTGCTTCACGTGTCCATTTCTGAATGAACTCCGTTTTGGCGTTGGTGTAAGCGTCTCTGTTATGTTCGAATTGTTTCCAAAGTTTCAATTTCAGTGCTTCGTATTCTTTGGCTGTCTGAGGATGTTCGTTCAAGTAATCCCTGAAATATAATTCGTCGTTGTCCCCGGCATAACGGAGATGCAGATGGAAGACCTTCTCGGCGAAACCGTCTTTTGTATATCCGCGATTGAACGATATTCTATTTTTTTCCGTTGACATTCGGACAAAACCGCTTTCTTCGATTTTTTTCGCAACATTATCAATATCTGCGCCTTCGGAGATTTCAAGCATGACATCGACAATATTTTTTGCCCATATTCCAAAGATTGCAGTGCTACCTATGTGGCTGATTCTTTCAATAGGATATCCTGACAGTATTTTTTCTAAAAAGTTCCTGATTTCATCATAATAAACTTTCCATTTGTCATCGTGTGGAACCAGAAATATCGGAAACAGATTCCATAATTCCTGCAAAGTCATTTTGGAAAGTTCTTTTGCCATGCTGCCGTCTGTTCGTATTTTGAACCAAAAACAACTAAAAAAACCGAAAAATTATAGGAAAAAGCCGTGATTGTGCAAGTTAAAGCACCACTCCGGCGCAAATAATCAGCGAGATTTTTATGAATTGATTTCGGTTGTGTTTAACTACGTTTATATTTTGCTGGAAAAAATCAGTTGTTCTGCGGAAGGAATTCGATCTTGAGTTTCATTCCCATTCCGGTGGCGAGGCGCTGCAGTGTCCTGAGTGAGGGATTGGCGTTGCCTTTTTCTATTCTGCTGATGTCGCCTTGTGCGATACCGGTGCGTTCGGAAAGTTCCTTTTGGGTTAGTCCCGATTGTTTGCGGGCATCGATAATCGCCTGAATCACGGCGTGTTCCGGCTGAAGAAGCTCGTATTCCGCCTTAAAATCGGGATTTTTCAGCTGTTCTTTGAGAAAATCGTTAAATTTTTCGCCCATCTTTATCTCCGTGTTAAAATTCCACTTCAAAATTTGTCACTGAACCACTCCAAAAAATATTTTATGTGATTTATCCTATTTTGTCAACCTCGATTTTAAAAAACAGAAGGATTCCTTTGTTAAAAAACCAAAAACCTGAACACTGTAATAAATATTTATAATAATTGAGGAAAATTTGTAATTCTAAATCAAAACAGGTTGATGTTGCCTTTTAATTTGATCGCTATAGCGATGCTGGAGATTGCTAACTGAGCCTGGGAACGAGATGGTATTTTGTGTCGAAAAAACGCAGAAACGGATGGTCCCGTGCACAGCAGCCCGCCCGCTCATTTCGACTGTGCTCAATGACCGGTGCTCGGTTGCTGAGCGGTCAAAGCAAAAACTTGCCTTTCAGGTGCCTATCCTTAAACTCTCTACATCCAAATTTAAAACAGAGGGAAATATGTTAAGAATTCTTATCCGTATCCTTTTAATTGCCAAAACCTTAGGAGATTTTTTTCCTTACAAAACACCATCCGATTTTAAACTCACTATTTCAGACTGGCATCAACTTAAACCGGGAGACGTAATAGGTGTTCACAGAAAGTTCAAGAACAAACTTCTCCGAGGAAAAACTATGTATGACCATTACGGGATATACGCTGGAGATTTGAACGTTATCCACCTTTCCAACGGACGCAACGATTTTCTTGGCGGAAAAGTATGTGTCAGACAAGATCCTTTCTGCCAGTTCAAAGGCGAGTCTTCTGAAGTTTTCGTTGTAGATTTTGACAGATTCAACGAATACTTGAAAAACCTTTCACCTAAGGAAAAAAGCCAAAGACTGCCCCATGATGTCATCAGAAAAATTTTAGGTCGTAACTATCATCCCTACTCACCTGAAGAAACTTTAAAAAGAGCAAAAAGCAAAATGGGGAAAGAGGGATACAATCTGTTTTTTCACAACTGCGAACATTTCGCACTTTGGTGCAAAACCGGGATTTGCGAATCTAGTCAAATAGCGAGAATTCTGGAAATCAAACTTCCGGCTAGCGGGGATTAATCTCTGATAACGTCTGGATAATCTTTAATCGTCTGGGCAGCACAAAACAGCCAACCCATTATAACACTTTTTGGGAGAATTTTTCTGTCCAGAAATGCTTGACCATTATATTTGGCGATAAACGACTTCTATTGCTCAAGATCTACGGTAGATTCACTTTCTCTCTGATTTTCCTCAAAAATCTCCAAGGCACGGTTCTTGACGCGCTGCAACAATTCGGTATTTCTGTCTGAAGTATTCGATTGTTCCGCATTTTCCGGTTTAATTCCATGTTCTTCTAATTTCGAGACAACCCAGTCTATTGTTTTGTCCGGTGCGCTGTAATACTCACTGCCGCGTATTCTTATAAATTTCCATCCGGCACGCTCAAGTATAGTCTGACGTTCCATATCTTCGCGAATTTTTGCTTCGCTACTGTGATAACGCTCACCGTCACATTCGATAGCGACTTTCTTTTCTTTATACAGCGCAACCATGTCAAGCCTGTAAGCACCGACTTCCCATTGTTGAACAATATGAAAACCTCGGCTGAACAGAGCTTTTGCTACTTCAGATTCAAACGGAGATTCCTCCTCATTTTCATTTTTTTCATATTCATACTGATTTTTTTGAGGATTCATGGACCAATCTATCAATTTTTTACGTAAATCTCCCGGCTTGAGATCGCTGGCCGAATCAAGGGAATCTACTACCCACAACTGGTCTTTAGCACGGCTTGCCGCGACATTGTAACGCTTTTTTGCAGAATCGTCTTCGCCTTCCCCCTGCTTTCTGATCGGTCCGTTTTCTTTGCCGCTGTCAACAAGACTTAAAAAGACGACATCACGCTCGTCACCTTGGAAATTTGCCGAATTGCCGCATAAAATTCTTCGTATCTGAATATCTTTGGGAGATATATGTTTTTCAATTAAAGTCTGGATCTTTTTTACCTGCTCGTTTCCTAAAAGCGAGATGACTCCGAATGTTTTTCCTGCATATTCCGGTTGTTCAATACAAGACTGCATCAATGCGACGATAGTTTCGGCTTCTTTGATATTGAACTTGCCTTTTTCATCCCGCGCACCGTCTTGGACTCTGTAATTTACAACAGCAGGCAGTAATTTGCTGTTTGACGCTTCTCTGAGAGGTTTGATCTTGCCGTCATAGGACAGCTTATTGCTGAATCCGATGATTTCGGGAACGCAGCGGAAATGCTCCTTCAGCATCAAAGAACGGAACGTGGTTGCCGCAACATCGTAAACCGACGCCTTTTCATCGTATAAATGGGCAAGTCGCAAGTCTTTTATGTAAGTTTTTTTCAGAGCTTCAGTGTTGTTTATTTCGATACCGACAGCCAGCGGAGTCACCTGTTTGTCATCGCCTACAATGATCAGCTTTTTACCCATATAAAGTATCGCCAAAGATGAAATATCCGCTTGGCTGGCTTCATCAATTATGACCACGTCAAACCGGTTCGTTTTCGGATTCAAGGATTCCATTGCTTTGTTCATAGGCATTATCCAACCCGGGATAGCTCTCTGACATTGTGCCATAAGTTCCCGAGCCTTGGCTTTATCTTGCGGAGCTCTTTTTCCTGTTCCTTTTCCTATTCTCTTTACAGTTTGCTTCCATCCTATTAGTGCCTGTTGCATATCAGTGTCTTTTTCAGTCCGTTTAAGCAGATGGTACCATGCACTCTTTTCCGCATATTCTGCAGTCACCTTTTTATACTGTCGGCTCAAAGCCACAGCTTTGTTCTGCAATTCCCCGAAAGATTGAGAAGTTATCTGCTTCACTTCATTGCAAAGCTGCTTCCATTTCCATGCGTCTTCTATATCAGTCGGAACATGGGATGAACCGTGTATGCCTTCACGATTTGCTATGGCAGAAGCCCAATCGGGAGCAGCATCCCTGAGTTTATTCAGCATATCGACACGCTTTTTCAATAAATCGGACTTTTCATACAATCTCTTTAATTCGTTAAAAGACTGGGAATAGGCATTTGAATCATTGTCCAGAGCAGCTTTTTTCAAACTCCCTATCGTCTCGCTTTTTCCAAGTTGATTACTATTAAAAATATTATGAATATCTTCCAGATTTGTTCGGACTTCTTTAAAATTCAGCATGTCGTAAAAAATATCGCACAACTGAGGAATAACATTCTTAGTAGCGTTAAAAATTTTGTTTATCTTTACTATATCCGAATCCATCTCACGTAAGGAACAGACGAAGTCGCAGGTCAATCCCAGAGCATTCAGTCTTTCGGACAACTCATTGAAATTATTATAATACCAATCCAAAGATAATTCGATTTCAGGAATGAAGTTTTTGGCAATGGATTCCGGATTTTCCGCCTCCAGTTGATCGAAAGGACGAATGCCGCTGTCGTGTTTCGCCAATAATTCATCCCAATAAGCGGCACATTTTCTGCGTAAATTTTCTAATTCTATCCGATCCAAAACATGTTGACAGTCTTCAGCCGACTTCAATTCATGCCCGTTAATTGCTGCAAACTCTAAAGCAGGGGAAAACTTTTTTAAAAGTTTGTCTAAAAAGCCGATTTTATCGTTTTGGGAAAAATATTCTTTAAGTTTACGCACATTATCAATACGTTCTTCCGTTGCATCAGTCAAAAAATCTATATCGACATTGAATCGTTCGGCATTGATTTTGTCCGCCAGCTGACAGGTCGCTTTTATCACAGAGACAAGACTCTGCCAGTTTTTACGGTGAGAATCCCTATTCTTTCCGGCAATTGCGGCATGTTTCTTCCATTCGTCCGGCTCACCAAACGAACAGGCGGATTTTTTCAAAGCATCGACATCGGCAGCTTGCGGATATGCAATTTCAATATTGGACAATAGAAAAGAATTCCTTTCCGGTTGGTTGGTGACAGACCAACCGTTGACGATCCGGTTTTTACTGCATTGTTCCGAAGCAGCCTGCATTTTTTCCACGACATCGGAGAAATAGGACGGATCGGGAAGAGTCTGCGGATCCGGAAGTTCATTGTTGAGTTCCTGCTCGTCATTTTCCGAAAGACATTCATTGCTTCGATAAAGGTCTACAAGTTGGTCAAAAGTCAAAGGCAGACTATGCGAACAGACCTTACCGGGGATAATATTTGATAAAGTCTCGACATTGTCCGCTACAAATTTTGCAGCTTTTGACGGAGAATATTCTTCCCCGTTTAAAACTATGGAATTGTTTTCCCTTTTGATAATATTGAAAATTTTTCGTCGTACATCCGCTAAATTCTGAATAATTTCCTCTCGTGTTACTGCCGCGGCATCCTTTTCTTTTTTCAGTTGGGAAGAAGTCGTATCCGACATATAGCTTGAAATTCCGTCAATAGTCTTTTCCATATCGGCATTGGATTCATCAAGCACTGAAACACATAGATTCCGAAGATTCGGCTCGACTTTGTCTTTAAGGACGCTAAGAGCTTTGCTTGTATAACTTGTTACAAGAACACTTTTTCCTTCGGCAAAAAAATGCCCCATCAAATTGGCGATGGTATGTGTTTTTCCTGTTCCGGGAGGTCCTTGAACCAGAACTGCATTGTTGGCTTCTATCCGTTTGGCGATCTCCAGCTGTTCCCTATTGGCTTCTTTGGAAAGAAAAACATCCCTGCTTTCACCTCCCACAGCGGCCAGTTGTTCTTCGACGGATTCTGTTTTTTCATCTTCTGTAATTTCATTGACACCGCCGTTTACAATCTGCCATATAGGTATCGGAATCTCGCCGGTTTCTTGAATGTTTTCAATAATTTGTTCTATTACTTTAACCGTGCTGTTCAAGCGTTTGCGCATAATAAAACACGGTTCCATATAAAGTAGCAGACGATTGTCTTTCTGCCAGTCTTCAGGAATTCCTGAATCCGAAAACAAACTGTTCGATGAAAGTTGATGCACAAGGGTTTTGAGAAAAGAAGGAGTATCGTTCCTGTCCAAAGGGTGATAATCATTCTTTTGAAGATCTTCGTTTATTCTATTGAAGACCTCTCCGTTCAAAATCTCGGATTGAGACAATAGAATAGTATATAATTCTGATGAAGCGTTGGTATCTTTTATGTATGCGATATTGTTATCGGAATCAAAATCCATTGTCACGCGGTGAGTCAATATCGGATGCTTGAATTTATTTTCAATGTCGCAAAGTATTCCGTTGGCAACAATGAGTTCTTTGGTTTCTGATTCCCGAATCAATTCGTAGTAGAGAGAATACAAAGAGTTGAACAGATTTTTTGTTTTTTCTTTGATTCTTCTGTCACTGCGCCATTGGTCGCGCAGTTTTAGCCATTGCTCGTAAGATTCGACCCTTGCGGCATCATCGCTAAACGACAATATCCTGCCGTCATGAGTTTCTAAATCCCTTACTTCCGCATCTTTTCTCCAATCGTCCCAATCAGGCAAAAGATAATCTATAAATATCGGATCCGGTGCAGGGCATTTCCGCAATATCGGCTTATGGACAGCCAAAAGCACTTCGCATGTATCCTTTTCATCTTCTTCGGCAACTCTGTCCCGATAAAATATCCTAATATTTTCTGCATCTTCATGAATATCGGGAAACATCAGGCTCCAAGAATGCTCGGAGATATTCAAGATGGGTTTGTTTTTAAGATTGTTCAACTCTTTGATATAGTTGAACAGCGAAATAACTTTGTTTTCCCCTTCTAAATTCCTATTCATTTCCATTCCTTAGTCATATAAAAAACAACCTAACAAAGACAACAAGCAAAAAACATATATTTTACTCTCCAACTCCGGCATATAGTGCCTGAGATGAAATTTTGTTCGTATTTTGAACAAAAAACAACTAAAAAAACCGAAAAATTATAGGAAAAAGCCGTGTTTGTGCAAGTTAAAGCACCACTCTGACGCAAAGAATCAGCGAGATTTTTCTGAATTTGTGCTGTCGAAAACTGGACTTATTCTGACACCGCGTCAGTTATTTTCTTTCCGCAGAAAAATATATAAATCTAGCCGTTCGTTCAGTGCCCTCGCAAAAAGCTGTTCCATAGCACCGAGATTGTGCTTGACATGATACTCATCGAACGCATTGTAGTAGGAAACCCTGTCGGCAAATTTTATGTCGATCGGCGGAAATCCGGCCTTCATCAGTTCCAAATTTACAAGAAGTCTGCCTGTCCTGCCGTTTCCGTCTATGAACGGATGAATCGCCTCGAATTCAATGTGAAGGCGTGCAAGGCGGGAAAGGATATGAGTTTTGTCTTCAGCATAATCGGAAAGCAGTTTTTCCATCTTCGGCTGGATAAGATAAGGCTGAACAGGCTCGTGCGCCGCACCCATTATGCTTACGGGAATACGGCGGTAAACGCCCCTTTCCTCTTTTTTATCTGCCAGCACTAAGTAATGAATTTCCTTTACAATTCTTTCCGTGAGCGGCTCGTTCTGCTGTGCAAGAGAAACGACATAATCGAACGCTTCCTTGTGACCGATCGCTTCAAGATGGTGGGCAAGCGGCTTTTTGTCTATGGTAAGGCCGCGCAGAACCATGTCCGTTTCCCGCAGAGTAAGAGTGTTTCCCTCGATCGCATTGGAATTGTAGGTATATTCCGTGACGAATTCTTCGTTCAGGCGTTCAAGTTCTCCCTGCGTAAAAGGGCGCAATGTGTCAAAAAGCCGTTTTTTTTCGTCAATTACGGAAATCAGGCTTCCAGTCCGTTTTATCCTGCCGTCTGGAGGCTTCATTGCGTCAAGCGGTATCTTCCAGCCGCGGCCCTGCTGCACGGCACCGGGAATTTTCCCTTCGGCACACAAAATCCTGATGCGTCTTTCCGAAATATTCCATTTTTCCGCAGCCTGAGCAACTGTTAAAAAAGTTCCGTCCGTTTTCATCTTTCAACCTCAATTATCGGAACAATAAGCAATTATCGGAACGATACTAGCGCAATTACCGGAATATTGCAAGAACTTACCGGCATCGCGTAAGGATCGTAATTACAAGAAACCTGACACCGTGTCATTTTCTTATCTTGACATCATGTCAGGTATATATAAATTATGCCGTTCCGGCAGATGCCGGATGTGACTGAAACTTGTATGGAGGATCAAATGAAGAAAGTTCTCGTTATCTTAGTCATCGCACTGCTTGCGGCAGTCCTCTTCGCTCAGGGGAAGTCCGAAGCGAAAAAGCCGGCTGAGGAAAGTGCGAAAAAGAGTACAGTTCAACAGAATGACGGAGGAAAAAAGATGCCGAAGAAATTAGTCGCCTATTTCAGTGCGAGCGGAACGACCGCAAGAGTAGCCAAAGAGCTTGCCGAAGCTGCAAAAGCAGACATTTACGAGATCAGGCCCGAAACCGCATACACGAACAACGATCTCGACTGGAGAGACAAATCGTCGCGCTCCAGCGTGGAGATGGCCGACAAGAAAAGCCGTCCGAAACTTGCAGACAAAAACGCAAAGATCGCCGATTACGACGTGATCTTCATAGGTTTCCCGATCTGGTGGTATGTCGCGCCGCACATCATCAACTCGTTCCTTGAAAGCTATGACTTCACCGGAAAGAAAGTGGTCGTCTTCGCGACGAGCGGCGGCAGCGGCTTCGGAAACACCGTGAAGGAACTTCAGCCGAGCGCACCGAAAGCGAATATCATCGAAGGAAAACTCTTCAACGGAAAAATCGACAAAGCCGAACTCTCAAAGTGGGCGGAAAAATTCTAAGATGGATATTATCGATAAGTTAAAGAAATTACAGGACAAATATTTTGCCGACTTTCAGGCGAAACTTATACCTGGAATAGAGCGCAGTTCAATTATCGGAGTCCGCATCCCGATACTCAGAGATATTGCAAAGGAGCTTGCCAGCAAGGGTGTTGCGGCTGATTTGATGAAATCTCTGCCCCACAGGTTCTTAGAGGAAAACCTTCTTCACGGGATCTTCATCTCTGAAATAAAGGATTTCGACGAATGTCTGGTCGAGACTGAACGCTTTCTGCCTTTTGTCGACAATTGGGCTGTCTGCGATACTATGTCTCCTAAATCATTCAAGAAAAACAAAGAAAAGCTGCTGACGAACATAATGAGTTGGGTAAAAAGCAGAGATGTTTACACCTGCCGCTTCGGCATAAAAATGCTGATGAGCCACTTTCTCGACGGGGATTTCCGCGAAGAGTTCCTTCAAATCCCCGCAGCAGTAAAAAGCGATGAATACTACGTCAACATGATGATCGCGTGGTTTTTTGCGACGGCTCTTGCCAAGCAGTGGGATCCGACAGTCAAATATCTCGAAAACAAAAGGCTTTCGCCGTGGGTGCACAACAAAACTATCCAAAAGGCTCTTGAAAGTTTCAGGATCACTGCTGAACAAAAAGTCTACTTGAAGAGTATCAAATTATCCTGACACCGTGCAGGGTTTATCTTTTGTGTAATCAGCAGTGATGACTTCCGCAGCTGTGTTCGCCGCAGCCGCCTTCGTGATGGTCGTGGTGTTCGTGGTGAGTGCAGTGAGAATTGGGGTCATATTCAAGTTTTCCGGCTGCAAGAGCTTTAGCAGCTTCGTCCGCAGAGCCTTTCACACCGGGATAAAGAGCGATTCCTGCTTCATCCAAAGCCATTCTCGCGCCGCCGCCTATTCCGCCGCAGATCAGAGCGTCCACCTGAGCCGCCTTCAAAAATCCGGCAAGTGCGCCGTGGCCGCTTCCGTTCGTGGGAACGATCTGTTCTTTGACGACTGCGCCGTTTTCAACATCGTAGAATTTGAAGTTCTCAGTATGTCCGAAATGCTGAAAAACCTCGCCGTTTTCATAAGTTACCGCAATTCTTCTGTGTTCCATCTTCTTCTCCATAATATTGTCAGGCAGTTCCACGGGAGCAAATTCACAACATCCGCCAACGATCAGAAGGCGTTTTCCGCGGACAAGGGCATCGGCAACTTTGCGCCGCGCACTTTCATAGATCGCAGTGACCGTTGTCCTTGCGACATTCATCTTCAAAGCGCAGGCCTCCTGCGTAAGCCCTTCGTCATCAAGAAGGCGCATAGC
>Ga0310690_10011865_pt1 | contig 10735 bp, 7 predicted proteins | sample AusTroGonzalo_MG_2_FD_207661 | JGI IMG/M metagenome (GOLD analysis project Ga0310690, IMG submission 207661) | Bovine rumen microbial communities from tropical cattle in Woodstock, Queensland, Australia - Gonzalo_04 (v2) (version 2) | ecosystem: Host-associated > Mammals > Digestive system >...
CATCATCAGCCACCGCAGCGGTGAGACCGAGGACACCACCATTGCCGACCTCGTGGTTGCCATGAACGCTGGCCTCATCAAGACCGGCAGCGCCAGCCGCACCGACCGCATCTGCAAATACAACCAACTGATGCGTATCGAGAGCATGCTCGGCGACCAGGCCGTCTACCTCGGCAAAGACTTCAAGTTCATCAAGAAGTAGCCTGACGGAGTATTGCCTAAAGAAAACACTTCTGCCTGTCATTCACGGGCAGAAGCGTTTTCTTTAGTTTTTCATGATATGTGCGGAAAAATGCGTATCTTTGCATCTCTATACTACCACATGAAAGCACACAGGAAAGCAATTATACTATTGTTGTTCTGTCTGTTGGGTGTGGAGCATCCGCTCTGTGCCCAGGAGGCATGGAACGACATTCGGGTCTTCACCCGCAACAAACAGGCGCCGCACGCCAACATCATGCCCTACGCCAATGAGGCGGACATTGCCGATTTGCGCTATCGCGAGTCGCCCTTCTACCGCAGTCTCAACGGCACATGGAAGTTCCACGCTTACCAGAACCCCGACGAGTGCCCAAAGGGCTTCTACCGCCTGGGTTTCGACCTTTCGAGTTGGGGAAACATCCAGGTTCCGGGGAATATCGAGCTGCAGGGCTACGGGGTGCCGGTTTATCTGAATACTCGCAACGAGTTCCCCTCCAACCCACCTTACGCCCCCACGGACTTCAACCCCACAGGGTGTTATGTGCGCGAGTTCGACCTGCCCGACAACTGGCGGGGCCGCCGCACGCTGGTGAAGTTCGGCGCGGTGCGCTCGGCCATGTACCTCTTCGTCAACGGACAGCCCGTGGGCTACTCGGAGGACTCGAAGAGTCCTGCCGAGTGGGACATAACCAAGTACCTCCACAGCGGCCGCAACCAGATGGCCGTGAAGGTTATCCGCTTCAGCGACGGCAGCTATCTCGAGTGTCAGGACATGTGGCGCATGAGCGGCATCACGCGTGACGTGTGCCTCTATTCCGTCCCCTGGACCTACCTGGCCGACTACCGCATCGATGCCGCCATCGACGAGAAGACGGGCGAGGGTATCCTGGACGTGATGGTCGACTTTTCAGGCGAGTTGCGCCAGCGCATGAACCTCGAGGTCGAGCTGCGCGATGCCGACGGCAAGACAGTGATGCGCTGCGAGAAGCCCTTCCAAGTGAGGAACTGGTTCGGCTTCTTCACCCACGATGAGTGCCCCGTGGGTGTGGTGCATCCCTGGACGGCGGAAACGCCCTACCTCTACACCCTCATCCTGCGCTTCAAAGGGGCTACAGGTAGCATCGTCGAGAGCATTGGCTGCAAGGTGGGTTTCCGCAATGTAGCCATCCTGGAGAAAGAATATCCCTTCGAAGATACCGTCATCCGCGTCAAGCAGCTCTGCGTCAATGGCAAGCCCGTGACCATCCGCGGCGTGAACCGCCACGAGCACAGCGCCAAGGGGGGACAGTATGTGACCCGCGAGGAGATGGAGAAAGACATCGAAATGATGAAGGGTATGAACATCAACGCCGTGCGCACGAGCCACTACCCCAACGACGAGTACTGGTATGAGCTGTGCGACCGCTATGGCCTCTACGTCTGGGACGAGGCAAACGTCGAGTCGCACGCGCAGGGCTACGGCGAGGGGAGTCTGGCGAAGAGTGAGGACTGGATAGAGCCTATGCTCTACCGCGTCAACAACATGTACAAGCGCGACCGCAACTATCCTGCGGTCATCGCCTGGTCGCTGGGCAACGAGTGCGGCAACGGCATCGCCACGGAGCGCACCTACCGCTACCTCAAGGGCAAGGACCCCGCGCGGCCTATTACCTACGAGCGTGCAGTGCTGGACTGGAACACCGACATCGTAGAGGTGATGTACCCCACGCTAGATTACCTCTCGGAATACTGCCGGCGGCCCGGTGTCCGGCCTTATATCATGGCCGAATACTGCCACGCCATGGGCAACAGTCTGGGCGGCCTCGCCCGCTACTGGGAAACGATAGACAAGTATCCGCAGCTGCAGGGCGGATTCCTCTGGGACTGGGCAGACCAGAGCTTCCCAATGGAAAATGGGAAATGGTATGCCGTGGGCGGCGACCTGGGGAGCCTGCCGGGTGTGGAAGACGATGATGCCTTCTGCGCCAACGGCATCGTCACCTCCGACCGTCAGCCCCATGCCCACGCCGAGGAGGTGGCACGGGTGTACCAGCCGCTGAAAGTGTGGCGGGTGAAGAAGAAAGGGGAGGAGCAATACTTCCTCGAGAACCGCTACGACTTCCTCGACACGGGCTTCGTCTGTAACTATGTGCTCTTCTCCACGCTGCGCGACGCCATCTTTTTCGACACCCTCCATGTCGATACCCTGGGCGCTCACGAGAGTACGCCCCTGCGGATCCGCCTGCCGCAGGTCGAGGGACTGCTGGGAGAACGGTTCTTCCTGCGCTTCATCTGCTACCAAAACGACATGCGGGGCAGAACGTTCTGCACCAGTGAATTTGAGACCGTCCTAATAGACTCGCCTGTCGATACCGTGGAGGCTCCCTTGGCCCCGCAGAGGGGATTCTTGTGGAACGTCGACAAGCAGCAGCAGACGGTGGCGCTCCATGCAGACGATGAGAGTCAGCCCGGACGCCGGGTTTTTGATATTCTCATTGATGCCACCAACGGCTATATCACCAGCTACCAGTACAAGGGGCAGGAACTGCTTTCCGCGCCCATCCGGTGGAACTTCTGGCGTGTGCCGACGCTCAATGACCGCGTCGACCCCTATGGTCTTCGCGCCTGGCAAGGACTGGATGAGCTGCAGGCTGCTCAGACGGGCGATTGCAGCATCACCGTCGCGCACAATGACCCCTACAGCCTCCCCAAAGTCACCCTCAACCTGACGCTCTTCAACAGCGACGGCCGTCGCATGTTCCTCACAGAGACCGTCGAGGTGGATGCCGAAGGGCGCATGCAGCTGGGCTACCGGCTGGCACCCGCTGGCAGCTACCGCACCCTCCCACGTCTGGGCATCCAGCTGGGCTTAGATAGCAATTGCAGCCAAGTGCAGTGGTGGGGCAACGCCATAGAAACCTACCCCGACCGCCAGACTGCCACGTGGACGGGCTGCCACACCCAGCCTACGGACAAGGCCTGCGGCGAGCTGCATGTCGTGCCGCAGGAGAGTGGCAACCACTCCGCCCACTGGGTCACCTTCACCCTCGGCGACAAGCGGCTCAGTTTCTGTTCCGCCACGGATAAGCCGCTGAACTTCAGTCTCAGACAGTACGACGACAGCGTTATGTACCGCGCCCGTCGCATCAAAGACCTGCAGCCCGCCGACCACTATGTGGTAAACATCGACACCCGCCAGGCGGGTCTTGGTACCGCCACCTGCGGTCCGGGTGTCGACAAGCGCTACACTATCTCGGCCGACAGTGTCCAGCGTTTCCGCTTCACCCTGGTGCCCTCGCTGGCCACCGACAGCATCAACCTTTGGCAGTACTGCGATGACTGGTTCGACATGCCCGACGAACTCAAGTCTACCGGCGGCAACCGCATCAAGAACCTCGTGAAGAGCGTCACGGCCGTAAATGCCACCCCCGACGCGAAATATGCCGCGGGTTTTCCGCAGGTGCTCTACGACAGAAAGATGGGCATCCCCGGCAACTATGGCGACGGGTGGGTAGGCTTTCAGGGCTGCGACACCCTGGTGCTGGACATCGAGCTGACCGACGCTGTCAATCCTGAGCAGGTGAGCGTCGGTTTCTGCCACAATGCCCCCGACTGGGTACTGCGTCCCGAGCAGGTGAGCGTCCAGTGGTCTACGGACGGCAAGAGATATTCGGGCCGCCACACCCTCGCGCCCCTCGCCCTGCCAGGTAACGAGCAGCGCGACTGCCGCCGCATAGAGACACAATACCACTTTGCCCGCAAGGGATTCTTCCGCTTCCGCGAGGCCCGCAAGGTGCGTCACCTGCGCATCACCGTGCTCCCGCAGCAGAGCCTCCCCGCGTGGCACCCCAACGCCGACGAGCCTGCCTGGCTTATGATAGACGAAATCAACGTACAATGACCCCCTTATCCCTTCTCTTCGTATTCCTTTTCGGAGCCATGATTATTTCCTTCATGTGCTCCATCCTTGAGGCCACGCTCATGTCCACGCCCCTCTCCTACATCAACATGCGGGAGGACGAGGGCTACAAGCACGCCGAGCGCTTCAAGAAGTACAAGACCGAGAACGCGCGCCCCATCGCCGCCATCCTCTCGCTCAACACCATCGCCAACACCATCGGCGCCGCCGGCGTGGGTGCCCAAGCTACACAAGCCTTTGGCAGCCAGTGGTTCGGCCTCGTGTCGGCCGTCACCACCATACTCATCCTGGTCTTCTCGGAGATTATCCCCAAGACCATCGGCACGCGCCACTGGAAGAAGCTCATGGGCTTCACTACCAGCACGCTGCGCGTCATTATCACCGTACTCTTCCCCATCGTGTGGGTGGTGGAGCAACTCTCCAAGAGCATCAGCGACACTGACGAGGAAGAGGCCACCGTCAGTCGCGAAGAGGTGGCCGCCATGGCCGATATGGCAGAGGATGAGGAGGTCATCGACGAGGACGAGAACAAGATCATCCAGAACGTCATCCGCCTCGACGACATCAAGGCCGAGGATGTGATGACCCCCACCACTGTGGCGGCCATCGCCCCCGAGAAGATGACCCTCAAGCAGTTCTACAAGGACAAGCGCTACTCGCACTTCTCGCGCATCCCCGTCTACAGCGACTCGGACGAGTTCATCACCGGCTATATCCTGCGCAGCGAGGCCCTTGAACTCCTCACCGAGGACAAGTGGAACATGACCCTCGGCGACATCCGGCGCGACATCGTGATGTACCGCGAGGAGATGCCCGTGTCGGAGATATGGGACTCGATGCTCGCGGGCAAGCAGCACATCGCCTGTGTTATTGACGAGTATGGCTCATTCCAGGGCATCATCACCCTCGAGGACATCATCGAGACCATCGTGGGACTCGAAATCATGGACGAGCGCGACGACGTGGCCGACCTGCGCCAGCTGGCCCTCGACCGCTGGCACCAGCGCCAGTCGCGCTTCAAAGTCATCGACCTGCCGGAGGACCAGGCTATGCCGGAAAACTAGTATTTCTAGTAGGACTAGTAGCACTGGTGATACTAGGCACAAAAACTCAAACCCCATGAAAAGACTCCTACCTCTTTTAGTTTTTAGTTTTTACCTTTTACCTTCTTGGGCGCAGCCCAAGGTGGTGAAGGTGGCGAAGAATGATAACCACTTCGTCTATGAGGTCTACGAGTATGGCGAGAGGATTGACACGCAGTACATGCAGATAGAGATTTATGGCGGCGCCGACTATCTCATTGCCGACGGCAAGATTATCCCGGGGGAGTACAGGCCAGGATTCAATGTGCAGGGGGAGGTAATCAAGGGCTATTCGGTGGAGGACATCTTCGTCGACGAGCGCACGGACAGTGTCACTTACCTGACGACTATCTTCGACGGGGAACGCCGTGAGCAGTACCGCACCCGAGGCCCCTACAGCCGCCCGGATATCCATTTCGACACCGCGCAGGTCGGCGGCCTCACGCGCTACACCTGTTCCATCAACAGCAACACGCTGGAATTCTATGTCCAGCCCTACAAGAAAAATCTTACCCCCCTGCCGCAGTACGGACACTTCCCCGGCTTGCTGGTGAGTTTTTGGCGCAACGGCCAGTGTCGCATGCAGCTAGTGAAGACCGAGAGGATGCACTCCTCCAAGTTCTACTGCCCGCAGGATGTCCCCCTCGTCACCGCCCGCGAATTGGCCCGCATCAAGCGCGAGCGCATGGTTGTCACCACGCGCATCTTTGACAGCGTGCAGCTCTGCTGGGGCAAGGCCATGTCTGGAGATATATTATCAAGGGACAACATTCCCTACGACAGCGTGTTCCATTTCGCCGGCGGTACCCTTGCGCTCAAGCGCATCCGTCTGCCCAAGCTGCCGAAGCATTACCAGACCTTTGTGGAACTCCACCAACGCAGCAATGGTGACGCCTACGACCGCACGGGCAGCCTCTTTGTGATTCCCACAAGTTACTTTGGCATCACCTTCCTTGAAGGCATCTTCGGCCACCCCGACTCGCTGCCCCTCTTCATTGGGCGCGATGGGGAACGCTACCAAGGCATCGTGAGCACACGTTCTGACCATCCCACCCACGAGTGGGTCATACGCTACCATCCCCCTGTGGAGTTGATGCGCTTCTTCACCCCCTTCGGCGTGGGGAAGTTCAACGACAGGGTGCAGATTGACGGCCTTGAGTGGCAGGAAGAGGTCTTCTTCCGGCAGGAGGTCACCGACCTCAAAGGCTACTTGCAGGGCGACGATATCTGGATAGGCGTGTGGATTGGCAACTACGACAAAGGCGGCCATATCGTCACTGTCGACCTCAAATCATACCCCAACGACACCCGGCAGGACAATACCACCTCGGAAGGCGACGATGAGATGTGCCTCTCGCTCTTCAACACCTGCAACGTCCTCGAGATGGCGGGGCAGAACTACGGAAAACTCTTTGCCACCGACAGCCTCACCGCCGAGTTCGGCCTCTGGGGCGACAGCACCCGGCATGTGAAGCTGCGCTATATCGCCACCGGCCACGGCGGCTGGGAGGGCGGCGACGAGTTCAACCCGAAGACGCACACCATCCTCATCGATGGCCAGGAGGCATTCACCTACACCCCGTGGCGCAGCGACTGCGGCCGCTACCGCGAATGGAACCCCGTGAGCGGCAACTTCTGGAACGGCCTGTCGAGCAGCGACTATTCGCGCAGCGGCTGGTGCCCTGGCACCGCCACACAGCCCGTCTATTTCGACCTGACGGAATACTTCCGCAAGCACCACCTCCCCATCGATGGCCGCCATACCATCACCGTCGCCATCCCGCAAGGCGCTCCCCAGGCAGGCTCGTTCAGCCATTGGTGCGTCAGCGGCGTGTTGGTGACAGAATAACCGCTTCACACAATAATACGTCGGGTTCTCCGTTATCATCTTTGGAAACTAAACCAAAGAATATGAATCCGACTATTGCCCTTTCCCACGACGAGAAGTTCCTGAGGAGGTTCCTCTCCAAGGAGCGCGTAGGATACCTCACCGGCGATGAGGTGGAACAACTGCGTCAGGCCGCCAAGGATGGCGATGCCTACGCCCAGTACGGCTACGGCCGCTGGCTCTATTATCTCAATCCATACAAGGATGCTGTGCGCGAAGCGGAAAACCTCTTCTACAGTGCGAAGGAGGCTGTTCCCGACAGCCTCGCGGCCTACGCGCACATGCTGCGCTATGGCGAGACGGAAGTCACCCACCCCCCTCTCATGGATGTTGAGGAGAGCCAGAAACTCCTCGCCGAAGCCATCCGTCGAGGCAGCGAACTTGCCGCCATGCAGCAAGCCCGTCAACGCACCTACGGCCAATTCTGTGAAGCAGCGCCTCAGCAGGTGATAGCGGAAATCGAACAGCGGCTGGAGGGCCAACCCGATGGAGACCCCCTGTGGATTACCCTGCTGGCGTTCGCCTACGAGCGACAGGAAGAAACTGACAAGGCCATCGAGCTGTACGAGAAGGCCATCAGCCTCGGCGAGGTGGAAGACTACGGCTACCTGGCCATCATCTACAAAGAGCGGGGCAACGAAGCCCTCTTTGACGAGTATATGGAGGAAGGCTGCGTGAAAGGCTCTACATTCTGCTGCCTCTATCAGGCCGACACTGACAACGGCGTATACGAAGAACTCGATGTGGAGGCGCAACAACAACTGCACCATGCCGTTGCCGAGCGGCTGAACCGCGGACTGAACCGCGGCGACGGCACCTGCGCCTTCTTCCTTTGGCTGAATCACCACTATGGCTGTCTGGGGTTCGAGAAAGACGAGGAGAAAGCCTTCACCTATCTGAAGCGCGGCGTGGAGCTGGCCGACAGTACCAGTATTTCGCAGTGGCTGATAGAGGATGGCAATGGTTCTCTGCCCTCTTCCATGTCGATGACACCCTTTGAGAGGGACCTGCTGCGTCTCCGTGCTGCCCGCTTTATCCCCAACGACGAGGATGCCTTGCGGGAGCTGCAGAAAGCCGACGACCCGGCTTTCCTCCTGCAATACAAGGAGGAGCTGGAGAAATACTGGCAGCCAAGATTCCCACACTCCACTCCCCCCGCTGAACCCGCCAAGACCCCCATTGACCCGATGGTCATCATCATCTGGCCGACAGGGCACCTGGAAATCGCCAGGGCGGATGTCTACGAGATGAAGTCGCGCCACGAGATGGCGCAGGAAATCATCGGTGCCGAGGGGCTCGATGCCGTGTACTATTCGCCCTTGCTGCAGGAGGTAGCCAAGGCGGCGGAGCTGGACTTGGACCTGGCCATGTTCGTCGACCGCGACGCCTATGCCAAGGACCTGCCCGACAACGCCATCGGCACCATGCTCTATGGGCAGGGGATGGAAATCCGTGGTCCCATCATCATCACTCAGGCCGACCCCGTCCACGACTGCCACAGTTTCAAGACACTCGAGGACATTGTGAGCACCTACACGGAAATCAACAATCATTGCGGGGAACTCCTCATTATCAAGGACGAAGACGACGGGAGATATGACGCATACGCTTGAATTGAAACCAAAACAATGATATGAATACTGCCGACAAGATTATTGCCTTTGTGGACGAGATGCGTGAGAACTCTCGGAAGCAAAAATTCTGGAAGAATGTCCCGCTGGCCCGGGAGTGCGTCCGGTTGCTCCGCGCCCTCGACGACCCCGAGGAGGACTCGCAGGGCAAGGCCATGGCCTGCAACGCCATCTGCGAACAGCTGCCGGAATACGACATGCCCCGTTTCGTGCTGGACATCCTGCACTATGAGCGGGAGCTGCTGGTGGAGGCCGAGAAGGAGGGCTGCGGCGACCCCGAGGCTTTGGAAGCGGTAGACTACGACATCCAGCGGCTCAACGACTATATCGACATCCGGCATGTCGATGCCCGGGAATTCCGGAAGAGGTATGACCGCATGCTCGACTTCGACCCCGTGGAGCGCACCCCCGAGTGGGAGAAACTCTACTGCGAGGTGGAAGAGGAGTGCGACCGCCGTCTCGGCGATGCCCCGCGCGGCATGGGATTCTGCTTCGCCTATTGGAGTGTCCGCCGCGAAGTACTCGAAGAGCACGGCATCCAGTGGCAGTCCCCCGCCGCCAAGAACCCCCATGTGATGTTCGACTAACCCGCAATACCTTTTTATATGGCAAAGGAAAGAAAAATCATCCAATTGCGCTACACCGGTGAGGTGGACGCCGAGGGACTCCCTCATGGGAAGGGCGAGCTGCGCTATGTCGTGGAGAGCCGTCCCGACGACTCGTTTGCGGGACAGGGAGAGTTGCGCTATGTGGGGGAGTTCGTCCACGGCCTCCGGCACGGCGACGGCGACCTCCATGCGTTGGGGTCGATGTACAACCCCGTGAGCGAATACGAGTGGTATGCCGAAGGCGACTACGACAGTTGTGGCCGTTTTCTGCATTCTGCCCATGCACCGGGTTCGTGGCAGCGCACCGTCAAGTGCTGGTATCCCGCTTTCGAAGGTACCTGGCAGGATGACATGCCCCTCAAGTCGCGCTGGGGCGACGGCTCCATCGACGACATTTCGAAAGCCCACTGGAAGGACATCCGCAGGACTGCCAGGGAGACGGTTCGGGAATTGAAAATTGAGAATTTGTGATTAAGATAACCACACACCCCGTTGATGGTCCCCTCTTCGGACAGAGCAAGTGGTGGGGGCAGCCGGACATGCCTGAGGAACTCGAATACCCCGAGATTACGCTGGTCGACGACAACGGGGAGGAGTATCAGGACCCGCTGACCTTCGTCTGCCAGCTGCGGTGTGAGGAGTTGGCCCCCCTCGACCCCGAAGGGCTATTGCCCCACGAGGGGATGCTCTGGTTCTTTGCCGACCTCGACTATTTCCTGGGCGATATGGACTCTCCCTCCTATCCCGGCATGGGGCCATGGCAGCAGAAGTACTTCCGGGTGCTCTATTCGCCCAAGTGCGATGATCTCCACACCCACAGTATCGTCTACGACGACGGCACACCCGTAGGGCTCCCCGCCGAAGCCATCACATTCTCGCCGTGCGGCAAGACCGACGACGGTATCCGCCTCCTGGGAGACCCTTATATCGAGGAGGTCAGGGAAGAGATGCCCGGCAGGATATCATTGCTGCAGGTGGATGAGGACGACCGCTGGAATCTCGTCTTCCACGACTGCGGGACGCTTAACTTCCTCATCACGCCCGACGACCTCCGTCAACGCAGGTGGGAGAAGGTCGAGTGCTATCTGTTCTCTTTCTGAAAGGCTCAATCCAGACGGAAGTAGCGCAATTGCTGCACCGACGTGCCTTCGGGGGGCTGGAAGCCCTCGGGAAGGGGGATGAGGAGCGACTTGGCGGTCGACTGGATACCGTCGACTGTCGCGGCATTGTCCAGCAGGCTTTGTAGCATGTTGTTCTCCATCGTCTTGATCTCGACAATCTCTGCGGCCTGGGTGCGGCATTGTGAAGTGGCTTTAGGACCAAGCTTGATGTATTTGCTGAAGGTGAACATTTTGTCGCCCAACGACGGCACAGAAAGAGTGGCGGAAGGCAGGTAGAGGTCGGCATCGACAATCTTCGACTTCACC
>Ga0310690_10011867_pt1 | contig 10735 bp, 13 predicted proteins | sample AusTroGonzalo_MG_2_FD_207661 | JGI IMG/M metagenome (GOLD analysis project Ga0310690, IMG submission 207661) | Bovine rumen microbial communities from tropical cattle in Woodstock, Queensland, Australia - Gonzalo_04 (v2) (version 2) | ecosystem: Host-associated > Mammals > Digestive system >...
TTGCAGCCTTCTTCGCGGCAGGGGTCTTTGCAGCCGTTGATTCAGTTTTCTTCGCTGTTGTTGCAGCCTTCTTCGCGGCAGGGGCCTTCGCAGCCGTTGATTCAGTTTTCTTCGCTGCTGTTGCAGTTTTCTTCACGGCAGGGGCCTTCGCAGCCGCGGTTTTCTTCGCTGCGGTTGCTTTTGCCGCGGCTGCCGGGGCCTTTTTTACTGCTTTTTCGACGGCCTTTGCCGCGGCTGCTTTCTTCGGGGTGGGTGCCATGGATATTCTCCTCCTTATTTCTATGATTCCGGATGCTTTCCGGTATTTTTGTTTTCCTGAAAGCTATTTTATCCCCAAAGAGCCATTGTTTCAATGACTTTCTTCGGATTCGTACGAAAACACCTGCGGGAGTGGCCGGAATGTCGCATCTGCGGCGCGGCGGGCCCGGAAACAGATACCTTTTTCATTGAAAAATCACTCTTTTTATGGCATAATGGCCGCGGGATACAGCCGGTCAAACAGCCTGCGATATCCCCATCTATTAGAAGAAGATCTCTTGCGGCGGCACAGGATTCGGAGGGGCATAGATGAAAGATCAGAACAGACTCAGGCGGATCAGCATGATCCTTCTCATCGTAACGCTGGTAATGCTCATTGTGCATATTCAGATTCTTGTAACATTTAACCGGCAGGTTTTCTATGTTCACGGAAACGACACAGGCAGCGAATCCTATATGGATATCAACTACCGGGACAACAGCACCAGCAGCTGGCTGAAGCGGGGGTTTATGATGACGGACGGAAGGATCGTCAATCTGACCGGCCAGACTGTGGACGAAATCCTGTACAACAACAGCGGCGATGTGATTCAGGAATGGGGACTGCGGATCGACATTACCGGGGACTGCTTCATCAACCAGACCTGGAACGGAGAGGTCGAGATTCACCAGTTTACGGGCAGCGAGAAGGAAAAGGTTCAGCGGCTGAACCTGCAGGACTATCAGCTGGAGAATGTGCAGCTTCAGTACCAATACGACGGTGACCTTCTGATCCCCCTGCAAGAGGGAGACTATGTGGTTTATTACCCCAGCGAATTCTATACGGAAATGCCGGTTCGCGCCGGGGACAGCGTGAAAATCGGTATGATCTTCTACTATCTGAACCAGCTGGATCTGTCGGAGTACGACCTGACGGTTCGTTACCACCGGAACTTTACCCAGGGATGGAGCTTTATCGCGTTCATTGTTTTCGCAGTGTCGTGGTTCCTGGCCAGTGTGGTGCACTGTACAAGCGCCGTCATCTATCGTAATGCCCGGAAGCAGATGGAACAGCGGAGGTCCGGCCTGAGCTACATGTCGGAACTGTATGAAGCCATTTATATCATTAACCTGAAAACGGACGAGATCACGCCGGTTTCCCCGGGAGAGTATCTCGAAAACCTTCGGGATAAATACGGCAGCGCGAAGGAGCTGCTGAACATCGCGGTCCGGGGGGATTCGGACGGGAACTATCTGACGGACACGCTGGCGTTTGTCGATACAGACACGCTTCCGGAAAGACTGCGGGACCGGGACAGCGTGATCTGGGAATTTGTCAGCAGGCTTCACGGCTGGTGCCGGTTCCGCTTCTTCGCCATGGACCGGACGGAAGGGAAGCCCCTTGAAAACGTGATCTTCGCGGTTCAGGACATCAACGACGAACGAAGCGAAATCCAGAGCCTCACCCAGCGCCTGGAAAAGGCGGAAGCGGCCACCACGGCCAGCAACACTTTCCTGTCTATGGCGTCCGGGGATCTGCAGGCGCCCGTGCGGGAGATCATGGAAATCGACGAAAAAATCCTCCGGGAAAGCGGCGAAGAAAAGATCCGGGCATATGCGGAAAGCCTCCGGAGCACCGCGAACAGAACGCTCACGCTCATTAACGGCCTGGCCCACCGGGCGGAAGCGGCGGCCATGAACGGGAAACCTGTCTCCGGGCGCTATTCTCTCCGGAAGGCGGCGGAAGAAGCCCTCGGGATGGTCCGGCCCCTGGCGGAGAAGAAACAGCTGCGCCTTGAAACGGAGATCGCGGAGTACCTTCCGGACGCGTTGATCGGCGACGAAGAAAAACTGAAAGAAGTGACGGTTTCTCTGCTGGCCAACGCCGTGAATCACAGCGCGGACGGAAGCGTTCGGCTGTCCGTGTATGGGAAAACTGTCGGAGAAACGCTTCACCTGCTGGTTTCCGTGCGGGTGATTCCGGAAAACGGGGTTCCCTCCGGAGAACTGCCGGATCCGAAGGCCATACGGGTTGAAAACGATCTGGACCTGGAAGTCGCAGAGGCGCTGCTGGCATCCCTGCATTCCGAACTGAAGTCCGTGCGGTCGACGGACGCCTGGAAGGACGTATACTTTGAACTGGATCAGCGGATCGCGGAGGAGAACGACAAATGATCACAACCGGATACGGCATCTGCGTCGTGATCGCAGTTCTGGCGACGCTGATCATGGCGCTGAGGAACTATGACCATATCGACAGCCTCGAGTGGTCGGTGGTGCTTCTGCTGCCTTTGCTGATCATGGCATATTGGCTGAAGGCACAGGTTTCCACGGCGGAAGCGGGGCTGGTTCTGTTTGCGTTTGTTGAAATGATGACGTCGCTGCTGCTGGCGGTGATCCTGTTCTCCATGCTGCACAGCATCGGGGTGCAGGTGCGCGTGTGGATGAAAGCGGTCGTTTACGGCGCGGTGGTAGCGCTGCTGTTTCCCATCTGGGAAGTCTTCAACAACCGGCTCAGCACGGAAATGATCGAGGTCACCGAAACGGGAGAAGGATACGTTTTCCGGATGACCGGAGGCTTCATGGCCTTTGAGCATTATTCCCTGCTGCTGGCGGTGGTCCTGCTGATCGTCTGTGTGGTGGCGCTGATCCGTTCAGGAAAGCAAAAGATTTCCCGCCGCACTGTTTTCGGCCACCTGATCTTTATCGGGATCTGGATCACCATCTATACGGTGGAAGCGCTGAACAAAACGGATTTTTCGCTGCTTCCGTTCCTCTATATGCTGGCCGATGTCATGCTGGTGCTGACCTATGACCAGGTGCGTTCCCACGATATTTCCGGCATGATTACGGACAGTCAGCGGGACCACGCCGTGCGGAGTTATGTGGCCGTCGGCCTGAACGGAAAATTCCTCGGGGCGAACGAGAAAAGCTTTGACTTTTTCCCGGAACTCCGGAACATGAAAGCGGACAAAGCGTTTTCCGAAGACAGCGAGATCGGGAAACGGTTCATGCAGATGATTGAGAACTATACGGTGAACGGGACTGAAACAGGCTTTCTGCCGTGCGGAGACCTGTCATTGGCTTACCGGATCTCGGGCTTTTCCGTGCGGAAAGGCGGCGCTGTACGAGGCTATCTGATTGATATCCGGGATGCCACGGAAGAAAAGAAGAACCTGGAACTGCTGACGAACTACAACGACCGGCTGAACCGGGAGGTGGCGGAGAAGACCCGGAACATTGAAGCCATGCAGGAAAAGCTTGTGCTGAGCATGGCGGACATGGTTGAAAACCGGGACGGCAACACGGGCGGTCACGTTCGGCGAACCAGCGATATCGTCGGGATTCTGGTTCGGGAGATCATGGCGAACAACCTTTTCCCGCTGGACAAAGACCTGGCGCGGGATATTATCCGAACCGCGCCCATGCACGACCTCGGGAAGATCAGCATCGATTCCGGCATCCTGAACAAACCCGCACGGCTGACGCCGGAAGAATACGCCATCATGAAGACCCATTCCACTCTCAGCGGACAGATGGTGAAAATCCTGCTGGAGGGCGTGGAGGAGGACAGCCTTGTGCAGACCGCCTACCGTCTTGCGCGGCATCACCACGAGCGCTGGGACGGGAAGGGTTATCCCGACGGACTGGTAGGGGAGACGATCCCCGTTGAAGCCCGGATCATGGCGGTGGCGGACGTTTATGATGCGCTGGTCAGCAAGCGGGTTTACAAGGAACCGATGAGCTATGACAAGGCGGCACAGATTATGTATGAGGGAATGGGAACGCAGTTTGATCCCAACATGCGCATTGTGTTCCAGCGGTGCCGGAAGGATCTGGAAGCGTATTATTCAGCGATACCGTGAAACTGACGCGATTTGCGGGGATGAAATAACGTTCTATCGGAGGTGATCAGATGTTCGGCGTTTTTGGCTTTCCTCCTGTCGGCGGAGTCGTGCCGCCCGCATGGGTGCTCCATCACATGAAGGTACAGAAGGAAGGCGCGAAGATGATGGCTGCCGCGCTGGCCGCGGGAGCGTTCCTTGTCAGCCGCGCCTTGCTGCCGGATGAGCTGCAGCTTGATGAAGATCCGGCTGTCCATGCCTGCGTGGACGGAAAACCGGTGAAGTCTTACGTTGTCATTTAATAGGAGAACGGCATCTATGATTGCATGCGGAAAGGAATACCGTGTCATACAGCTGCTGGGCCATGGAAAAGGCGGCTATGCTTATCTGGCGGAAGGTGAAGACGGGCCGGTCGTGGTCAAGAAAATCCATCATGAACCGTGTCCATACTATTCTTTCGGCAATAAGATTGAAGCGGAAAAACGGGATTATGAACGGCTGCGGAAAGCAGGGATCAGGATGCCGGCGATGTCTGCCATTGACGAAGAGGCGGAAATCATCGTGAAAGAATATATTGCCGGGGAGACGGTCTTTGACCTTGTGCGGGACGGCGGGTCAGCTGAACCGTATCTGGATCAGGTGCGGGAGATGGCGGCGAAGGCAAAGGAAGCCGGGTTGAACATTGATTATTTTCCGACCAATTTTGTGATTCGCGACGGCCTGATCTGGTATGTGGATTATGAATGCAATGAATATATGGAAAAATGGAACTTTGAAAACTGGGGAATCCGATATTGGTCCCGGACGCCTGAGTTTCTGGAACATCTGAAAAAAGAGACGGAAGGAACAGACTGAGAAGCCGCGGAATCGGCGTCCCGTCCGTCAGTGCGCCGGTTTCATATGCTTCCAGATCACATGAACCATCGTCATAAAGCACGCTGTGGCGCCGATCACCTGGCTGGCCAGCTCCGCCCAGAACACGCCGTAAACGCCCAGGCTGATATTGGGAAGAAGAAGCGTCAGCGGCGCCACCAGCACAATCTTCCGCAGCAGCGAGAAGAATAGCGCGTACCGCGGGTAGTTCAGCGCCACAAAGGTGGACTGACCGGCCTGCTGCAGGGCCATGAAGGGGAAAGCCCCGAAAAAGATCCGGGCGCAGACAACGGTCGTGCCGATCAACTGTTCATCCGAAGTAAAAATCCGGATCAGGGGCTCCGGAATGAACATAACCAGCGCCCACATGACCATATTGATGGCAAGTCCGCTCAGAAAAGTGAATCGGATGGCGGAGGAGACCCGGGCATACTGCTTCGCGCCGTAATTATAGCTCATGACGCTCTGGCCACCCATGACAATCCCGCTGTTCGGCAGGCTCATGATCTCCCGCAGGGAATTGATGAGGCTCATGGCGCCCACATAGACCGTGCTGAGCGCTCCGCCCCAGGCTTTCAGCATAATGTTCACAATGGCCTGGGTAATGCTGTTGGTCACCTTGAAGGTGAATCCGGTAATCCCGAGGCGCACAATCCGCTTCAGTTCGGAACGGTCCAAGTGCAGGCCTGTGAGCCGCAGAGGCGCTTTCCGGCTTCGCAGAAAAAGCAGAACCCACAGGGCGCTGGCCGTCTGGGAAATCACCGTGGCCAGGGCTGCGCCCCGGATGCCCATGTTCAGCGTGTAGATCAGCAGCGGATCCAGCACAATGTTCAGCGCCGCACCGATGATCACCGTCATCATTCCGATCTTCGGGAACCCCTGGGCACTGATAAAAGGATTCATCCCCAGACTGATCAGCACGGGAATCGTTCCGAGCACATAAATCCTGAAATATCCTATAGCCGCAGGCATCGTTTCATCGTCTCCGCCCAGCCACCGCAGGGTCAGCGGCGCCGTGAAGTATAAAAGCACCGTCAGAACAACCCCCGTGAGCAGAAGCATTGAGAAGGAGGTTCCCATGATCCGCCCGGCTTTTTCGTCTTCCTTCGCACCCCGGGCGATGGTGGCCAGCGTCGCCCCGCCCGTGGAGTACAGGTTGGCGAAGGCGCCGATCAGCGTGATCAGCGGAAAACAGATGCCAAGGCCGGTCAGTGCCAGCGTACCGCCCACCGCCATGTGGCCGATGTACATCCGGTCCACAATATTGTAAAGCACGTGAACAAATTCGGCGAGCATCATCGGCAGGCCGAGGCGCAGAATGATCAGAGACACTCTGCCTTTGGAAAAATCACCTGATACAGGCGTCATTTGCTTCCCTCATTCCCGGAAATCGGATCAGACTGAATCGGTCATATCCGGGTTCTAACGGGATTATCATAGCCGAAATATCGATGGCAGTCAATGCAGCCGTTTGATGATAAGAACCACGCCGATCGAGGATTTACAATGCATGATCGGTATCGAAATAAGCTCCGGTTATGCGTCCGGTGCAGTCATCTACGGAAACATGAAGATCAGTAGGACATTATCACTTTTGGATGAAAGACAGAAAACTATTATAAAAGTGTTAACTTTCCCAAATGACCCTTTTGTGTTACGTTTTTGCAACGGTTTGCATGTTATAGTATGACTTCAACTACGCCGTGCAGACCACGCGGGCCTCTTTCTCCTGCGGCAACCTGTTGCCGTGCGTTATGCAGGAACACGGGGCGGTTCTGATCGGCGAGCCTACCGGCGGCGGCTCGTGCAGCGTGCAGATGAGCGTGCTCACGGGCGGCGGCGGGATACTACATGTCCAGCGCCAACTGGATCCTGCAGAACGCGGCCGGTGAATCAGTGGAAAGCGGCTGCAAGACCGATATTCCCCTTGAAAGGATTGAACCCGAAACGCCGACTAACGAGAATCCCCGCCTCTCGGGCGGCGATTATACGCCCTTCTTTGACGAAGTGATGTTGGATCAGATGATCAGTTCATGCGGGAGGAACGATTCTCCGAAGCCAACGCCGGAATGTTTGCATCCCGGGTGACGGAATTCATTCGCGGCGTGGAAGGCGTGTTCGAAGTGGACGATGTGCAGTTCCAGGTGGACGGCCGTACATTCGGCTATTTCTGCCAACTGCTGACGGAAGAGGGATCGGCAACGCTGGAGTATACGTTTGACTAAAACCTTCGGATCTCAGAATTGAATCGGCAGGAAAGCAGCTATCACGGCTAATATGACAGCGGGAAGCATATTCGCGACTCTGATCTTTTTTCCCCAGACCAGATTCAGGCCGACGCAGAAGATCAGAATGGATCCTACCAGAGAAAGATAGCTCATTGCGAGGTCTGTCATCACGGGGCGAATGAGTGTGGCCAGAAGCGTCAGTCCACCTTCCCATAGGAAGACCGGAATCGCGGAGAACATACAGCCTTTGCCCATGGAGCAGGTCATCACCATGATGATGATCAGGTCCAGGATGGATTTGGCGCCGAGCGTTGACCAGTCGCCGGAGATGCCGTCCTGGATAGCGCCCATGATAGCCATTGCGCCGATGCAGACGGTCAGGGAAGCGGTTACAAACCCGTGAACAAATCCCTGATCTCCGGAGTTGCCGGTTTTCCGCTTCAGCCATTCGCCGAAGCGTTCAAACAGGTGTTCTATATTGAGGATTTCTCCGATCAGGCCGCCGAGCGCCAGGCATGCGACAACCAGCATTTCGCCGCCACCGGGGAGAAGATCATTATGCAGCATGTGCTTCATTGCGCCGGCAATGCCCAGAAACAGGGTTCCGATCCCGCAGGCCATGGTCAGCGTTTCCTGGTGCCTTTCCCGGATCAGCCGTCCGAAAAGCGCCCCGAACAGTCCTCCCGCGATAATAGCTCCGGTGTTGATGATTGTTCCCAGCATATCCGCATTCTCCCTTGCCTGAAATGGAATACCGACAATATAGCACGATTTCTGCGGAATCAAAAGAGAAAAATGAAAGGGGAAAATGATTCATGACCTATTTTGCTCCCTACATTGACGCAACCGGCATCCTGCTGTATGCCGCCTTCGCGCTGGCGCTGCCGGTCGGGATCAGCTCCGTTACTGAGACCGAAAAATAACTGCTCGTTTTTTTCCCTTTTCGTCCTGTATTCCGCGGGAGCTGAATGCTATACTTCAATCACGGTCAGGGGAATGAAATCCAACGCAGGCCCCACTGGGGCCTGCGCCCGGCCGGAAGGAAACGGAACGCTGACGAAAGGGGGATGCGACAATGATCTTCGCCATCATCTTTGCTCTGTATGCCATCGTGGCCATGATTGGACTCCTGGCAGAAGTCACGTTCGCCTTCGCTCCTGTGATCAACAGTGGCACCGGCGTGATCGTGATTGCCTTTATCGCCGGCCTGATCACCTATCGGCGTCTCCGGGCCCGGCAGGGTGCCTGACCTCGACCATAGGGGGCGCAGGCTACAGTGACCATAAAGCCGTTCCGATCCAGTGCGCGCTGACGTTGGCCGGATCGCTGGAATCCGTGATGATTACTGTGAATGTGAGGGTATAAAAGGAACGTTCCTTTTATCTTTTCCGTCTTTCTTTCCCGGTATATTGATAATAATTGCTCTTGTACTGATACATTCTTTGGTCCGCTGATTTCAGGAGGGAATCCAGATCTGAAAACTCTTCTGTAGACGCGGTACCGTATGAAATGGAAATACCGTTGACGAATTGTCCTTTCCAGTCAGCACAGATTTTCTCCATCCGCTCCAGACACTTTTTCGCCTCGGTTTCCGATTTCTCTATGATGACTGTGAATTCGTCACCGCCGAGACGGTAGACGGTATCGATTCCGTCAAAGCTTTTTCTGAGACACTCTGCCGCGCCGATGATCAGCTCATCGCCTGCTTCATGTCCAAGGGTGTCATTTGCCTCTTTCAGACCGTTGATATCCGCCATGACCACAGTGCAGGGGACGGGCAAATGCTTTGAAAGCTGCCCGATTTTTTCGGCATAGGCCCGCCGATTCTGAAGCCCTGTCATCTGATCATAATAGGCATACCTGGTTTGCAGTTCAGCCAGCTGCATGGCAGATTCAGCAAAAACATAGCGTTCGAACCGGGTCTTGTTGATGAAATGCCCCATCAGGATTCCGACAGATCCGAATATAATGAAGAAGGTTACAGTCCATTTGAAAATATCAGGATCCATACGTTGGGAGCCGGCAATCACCAGCACCAAAAAATCAATCAAAATCAGCACAAGCGTTGTCAGCGTATCCATGACGTAACTGACCGGGACAATCAGCAGTGTGCAGAAGATGACGGCAGACCGGAGATGGGGCTTCAGCACCGTAATGCCAACGCCCGCGCCAAGGAGTGCCAGATTCAACGCAATCGCGACCGCCGATACAAGGTATAGATGTTTTGGGCAGACATAGTGCGCAAGAAACAGCGCGACACCGCAAACAACAAGAACGATGATATAGACGGGGAGGCAATCCGTATACTCCGGGTCAAGGCGGGACATAATCAGACTGAAGGACCAGAAGATGAGCTGGATGACCGCCCAGAAAATCGCGGCCTTCCGGTTGTCCTCCAGGATATTTTTTCGGACTTTTTCATTGCTGTTCCGGAGGACACTTGCAAACAACAATTCTTTTTTTATCTTTGAAAGCATTTTCATTCCTTCCTCTAGTTTCCCAGGCAGTGATGGTTGAGAAAATTCATGAATTTTCCCGATAAACTATACACCCAATTCATTCATTTTACCAGACGGGAGGTTCTGCTGTGCAATCTGTGTTAACCGGCCTCCCCGAAGCCGAACGGGAAGCCCGAAAGTTCGCCGTCATCGCCCGCTGCCCCGAAATCGGAGATCCATTTTTCCTGTTCAGGTTTTTTTCTTTTGAAAAAATCTTTTTCAGCCGGCTGCGCCGACGTGCCTGCCGCTTTTCCTTCGCGCGGAATTGTGATATGATGCAATTTAGGAAGACATGACAATGAGAAAGGAAAGTCTGGTTTCGTGATGAAAGATAAAACCCTTGTACGGCGGATTCTGATGGCCCTGATCGGTATGGCCGTGGCCGGTATTGCCGTCGGCTTCTTCAAGCGGGCGTTCTTCGGGGTGGATCCGTTCCAGTGTCTCTGCAACGGGATCAACCGGGTGATTCCGATTGGCTTCGGAACCCTGTATATGATCATCAATGCGGTGTTGCTGGTGATCGACCTTTTCCTGGATCGGCATTATATCGGGATTTCCACATTCATCAACCTGTTCCTGGTTGGGTATGCCGCGGAGTTTTCCGAGAACCTGCTGGCCCGTCTGCTGGGGGATCAGGGGATTCCCGGCCGGATCATTCTCCTGGTAATCGGCATCGTGGTCAGCTGCATCGCGGCAGCCTTTTACTATACGGCGGATCTCGGCGTTTCCACCTATGACGCCATTCCTCTGCATATTGCGGACAAAAAGCCAAAACTCTTTGGCCGAATCCTTCCGTTCCGGGTCATCCGGATCATCTCGGACCTCATCTGTGTTGCCGTCGGTTTCGCCCTGGGCTTCATGCCGGGGATCGGGACGGTGATCACGGCGCTGTTTATGGGCCCATTGATTACGTTCTTTAAAAAGAAGCTGTCTGATCCGCTGCTGGGGAAGGCATGTGCTGAGAAATGAATGACATGACGCTGATGCTTCCCGGAACTGAGGATAGTTTCAAAGCTTTCAGCGATTTGGCAACATTTAGCAAAGTGACCGGATT
>Ga0310690_10011868_pt1 | contig 10735 bp, 5 predicted proteins | sample AusTroGonzalo_MG_2_FD_207661 | JGI IMG/M metagenome (GOLD analysis project Ga0310690, IMG submission 207661) | Bovine rumen microbial communities from tropical cattle in Woodstock, Queensland, Australia - Gonzalo_04 (v2) (version 2) | ecosystem: Host-associated > Mammals > Digestive system >...
CAAGCCAAAGCATGCCAGCCGAGATAAGCCGATTCGGTTGGGGGCGAGAAGGTGAAAGTATTGGGCCGCTCAGGTCCGCAACAAGTATAGAAAGTAATCTTCTGCCCTTTTGCAGTCCTGCGAGCAAGGGCTTCCTTTTTGAGAAGGTTGTATTGGAAGGCCACGCTGATGTCGTCCACTCTGTCGGCTGCCTCGCTTTCAACATTATAATTGGCAGCCCCTTCAATCTTGAACTCTGGGTCTGCATCCTGAATTGTCCGCCAAGCAGCCTCCATTTGATCTGTTGGGCGCTCATCCATAGCAATATAAGTGCGCTCGAACCAACCTTTTTGGCGAAGATGACGACTGAAGTCTTTCAGGAAAGGAACGATGAAATCGTGGTATTTTGCTTCGCCAGGCCTGCAGGCGAGATACTGAACTGTATTTGTTGCACAATCATAAAACTCGAAACGATAATGCCAAGGAACGAGGGTGTAGCAGTCGATTTGTTCCGTGATTCCACAAGACATCATGAACTCCACCCATTTGTCGAAGACGGTATAATTGTACTTCCAAGTGCCATCGATTTGCTTCATCTTGGCAATCATGCTTTCAAAGGGGTCGAAGGTCTGTCCGTTCCAAGGACGACTGATGACGGAGCAAGTGATAACCTTCTGTCCTGCAGAAGCAAGGAGCTCCATCATTGGACGCATCAAATCAAAGTGTTGCTGACTCCAAAGGGGAACCTCATAATAGCGGGCAACTGCATACGGATTCTGCCAAAGGTCGAGGTGGAAAGCCCATTTGCTGGGTTCGGGCAAGACTTTATCGGCCACTTGCAACTGCAAAGGAAGGCTGAATTTCTTTCCATCGCAATTCATCGTTACAGTTCCTTGATAAGTGCCAGACTTTGCATCTGAAGGAACATGGATGTCGAGCCAAATCGGACGAGCTGTGTTGGCGTCAACCTTCAGATTCTCAACAGGATCGAGGCGGTCAGCACACAACATAGAATCCTTCTTGTTATAGAATGGCTCGGCCAAAACATAACGGACAAAATACTTTTTCACGGCAGAAGAGGGGATGATGTTCTTGCCGTTTTTGAGGTCGCTAACCGTGAATGAAACGCTCTTCAACTCTTTCGAAGTGGCAAGGACAGCCTGAGCCGAAACCCTTTCTCCGCGCCAAGCCCGAAGAAGTGGGGACTTCTTGGTGGTCGTTGGAACCTGCGTTTTAGAATAGCGAACATCGATACTGCCCCAACCGAAGGTAGGTTGCTTGACTTGCGTCCAAGTCTCTTGAGGTTCTGGCTTAGGGTCAGGCAACTCAACATTATTGACTTGAGCCTTCAACGAAAAGCTAAAAATCGTGATGAAAAGGCAGAAAAATGAGCGTTTCATAATAGTGTCAGTTAGTTTGTTAGTGTAGTATTTCTTGTTGGAAAAGCTGTTTTGCTGTGTTGCAAAGTTCGTCGTACCATTCTTTTCCGAAGCGTCTGATAAGTGGTTCTCGCAGGAACTCATAGAGGCGAATCTTGCGCTCTGTGCCGAGTCGAATGGCTTCTTGGCAGATGTTCCAACGATGATAGTTCAGTCCTGTCAGCGGTCCCAACTTCTTTTCGCGAATCGGGTAGAGGTGGCAACTGATAGGCTTCTGCTTCAAGAGGCAGCCTTGTGGACCTCTGAAAGCGCAATTGCCGCCTTGAACGATGCTCGTAACAAGTTCACCTTCCGGGTCGGGATAGCAAACGCCTTGCCTGTCGATAACAGATTGAGCACCCACAGAAAGCTTCGGCCAAAGGTCGTCGAGTTGCGCTTCTATGTCCGCAATCTCATCCATTGTGACTGGCGCTCCTGCATCTCCCTCTTCGCAACATTTCCCATGACAGCTTTCAATATCGCAGCAGAAATACTCTGTCAGGATGTCTGAGTGGAGGATGACGTCGCCAACCTCAATGAGATTACCAAATGATTGGTTGTTGCCCATGCTCGATGAGGTATTCGTTGCACTTGAGGAAATGCCCGTTTCCCATGAAGCCGCGCATAGCACTCAATGGGCTGGGGTGTGCGCTTTGCAAAACCAAGTGGCGAGACTGGTCGATGAGAGTAGCCTTTCTGCCTGCTGGAGCACCCCAAAGCATGAAGACGAGGTTGTTTCGACCTCTGTTGAGGGCTACGATAGCGGCATCGGTAAATGTCTCCCAGCCCTTCCCACTATGGCTGAAAGCCTGATGCTCACGAACCGAAAGGCAAGTGTTCAAGAGAAAGACGCCTTGCTTTGCCCATCTTGTCAGGTTGCCGCTTTGAGGAATGGGCGCTCCCGTCTCAGCCTTAATCTCCTTGAAGATGTTCTGAAGCGAGGGCGGAAAGGGTATTCCGTCGTTCACGCTAAAGCAGAGTCCGTGAGCTTGTCCAGGGCCGTGATAAGGGTCTTGACCAAGAATGACTACGCGAACCTCATTGAAAGGTGTCGTATCAAAGGCGTTGAAGATGAGCCTACCAGGTGGGTAGCAAGTACCCGAAGCATATTCCTGGCGCACAAACTGCGTCAGTTCTTGGAAGTAGGGCTTGTCGAACTCGCCCTGAAGTTGCTGCTTCCAGGAAGGCTCAATCTTGACATCCATTACTTAATCAAGCACTTGCCGGTCATCTCTTCTGGCTGTTCCAGACCCATGATGTGCAGAATGCTGGGAGCTACGTCTGCCAAGACGCCATTCTCTATGGTAACATCCTTGTGGTCAGTTACATAGATGAAAGGCACAGGATTGAGTGAGTGAGCCGTATTGGGAGTGCCGTCAGGATTGATGGCATTGTCGGCATTGCCGTGATCGGCGATGATGATGGCTTCGTAACCAGTTGCCTTTGCAGCTTCGATGACTTCGCCAACGCACTTATCGACTGCTTTCACAGCTGCTTCGATAGCTTCGTAAACGCCTGTATGGCCCACCATATCGCCATTTGCGAAGTTCACCACGATGAAGTCGTACTTGTTGAGCTTGATGGCTTCCACCAGTTTGTCCTTCACCTCATAAGCACTCATTTCGGGCTTGAGGTCGTAGGTTGCAACCTTCGGACTTGCTACGAGGATGCGCTCCTCGTTTTCGTAGGGGGCCTCTCTGCCGCCGTTGAAGAAGAAGGTAACGTGAGCGTACTTCTCCGTCTCGGCTGTGTGGAGCTGCTTGAGGCCTTTGCTGCTGATGTATTCGCCAAGTGTGTTCTCGACGTTTTCCTTCGGGAAGAGGATGTGCACACCAGTGAAACTTGCGTCATAAGGTGTCATGCAGTAGTATTGCAGACCAGGAATCGTCTTCATGCCCTGCTCGATCATATCTTGCTGAGTGAGGACGATGGTAAGCTCCTTAGCGCGGTCATTGCGATAGTTGAAGAAGATGACCACATCGCCTTCCTTGATAGTGCCGTCTATCTTGCTGTTGTTGATGGGCTTGATGAATTCGTCGGTCACGCCTTCGTCGTAGCTTTCCTGCATAGCTTCAAGGAGATCGGTAGCCTGCTTGCCTTCGCCGCTGATGAGCAAGTCGTAGGCAATCTTGATGCGCTCCCATCTCTTGTCGCGGTCCATAGCATAGAAACGACCTATGATGCTGGCAATCTGAGCGTTACCAGCCTCTTCGCACTTAGTGAGGAGCTGCTCGATGAAGCCGATACCGCTCTTCGGATCAGTATCTCTGCCGTCCATGAAACAATGAACATAAGTGTTCTCAACGCCATACTCCTTGCCAATCTCGACGAGTTTGAAGAGGTGGTCGAGCGAAGAGTGAACACCGCCGTTGCTGGTCAGACCCATCAGGTGGACGTTCTTGCCCTGCTGCTTTGCATACTCATAAGCGCTGACGATTTCAGGATTCTTCAGGATGCTGCCGTCTGCACAAGCGCGGTTGATTTTCACGAGGTCCTGATAGACGATGCGACCAGCACCAATATTGAGGTGACCCACCTCCGAGTTACCCATCTGCCCATCAGGCAAACCCACATTCTCGCCGCTAGCGAGGAGTTGTCCGTGAGGGTTGTTTTTCGTGATTTCATCGAGGTTTGGAGTCGGAGTGTTGTAGATGACGTCCCCTTTGCCATGAGAGCCAATGCCCCATCCATCGAGGATCATCAGAAGTGCTTTCTTTGCCATAATGTATTATGTTTTATGTTTATTCTTTTCTATCGGGGTGCAAAGTTACGAATAAGTGAAGACAATACAAAAGGAAAGCACAAGTTTTTAAACTTCACTTGTGTACTTTGCAAACTTCACACGTCAACTTCGTAAACGTAACACTATACGATTGCAAACATAAAGTGTTACGATTGCCAACGTCGCACTATACGATTGCCATCGTCGCTGTGGTTGCGGTTATGGTCGCTTGGTTTGCAAGGGCCGGTACTGAACTCCCATTGCATCCAGTCGCTTCAAATGGGCTTGCAAGCGAGGCAGGAAGTCGTCCCAATTCTGCTCGTTTCTTGGCGTCCAAGCCTTTTCGGCAAGTGCCAGAGCTCTGGGGAAGACCATCCACTCCAGACGGGCTTCTGTGGGAATTCGCTCGCACCAAATGTTGCCCTGCATGCCCTTGATGAGCTTCAACTGCTCGGCTGTGAGGTCAACAGGAACGATGTCGCCATCGTAGATGTGACGGAGGGTATTGTCGTCCTGAGCATAGTCGAAATAGAGGAAAGTGAAGGGGCAGAGCACGACCTCATTGCCCATGGAAGTTGACTTCTGAGTGACATCTGGATGGTCGCCTCGCCACCAATGAACGGTAGCCGTTTTGGAGAGTCCGCCTTCGAGTATCTCGTCCCAACCAAGAATACGACGGCCATGAGCGTTGAAGTATTTCTCCATCTTCTTTGTGAACCAAGCCTGCAACTCATTGACGTCCTTAAGTCCCTCTTTCTCAATGCGTTTCTTGCACTCCTCGCATTCTGACCAACGACGACGGTTCACCTCATCGCCACCTATGCTCACATATTCATAAGGGAAGAGCTGGAAGACTTCGTCATAGACCTTTTCCGCGAACTCGATGGTGCTTTCTCGGCCGAGACAGAGAGGCTCTACGCCGTTTTGGGTGCAGCTGAGCCATTTGTAGCAATAGCAAGCCGCTCCGTTGTGGCCAGGCATATCGATTTCGGGGATGATGTCGATGCCGCGAACTGCCGCATACTTCACCACATCGCGAATCTCTTCCTGCGAGTAGTAGCCGCCATAGAGCTCGCCATAGCCCTCAACCTCCTTGAAGAACTTCCAAGGGATGAGCATCGTGGGATTGTTCTCCTTGCTTGCACGCTCAAGGCATTGACGGTCGTGATAGTTGAAGTTTCGCCAAGCTACAGTATCGGAGGTTAGACCTGGATAAGCCTTCACTTCCATACGGAAACCCTCGTTATCAGAAAGGTGCCAATGGAACTTGTTAAGCTTATAAAACGCCATTTCATCGAGTAATTTCTTGGTTTCCTCGACAGAAAAGAAGTGACGCACAGGGTCGAGCATAAGTCCGCGCCAATGGAAGTTGGGGCTGTCTTTGATGGTGACGGAGGGTATTTCCCAATAGAATTCATGAAAGCCTCCGAACAAACAACAGTTCCACCTACATTTAATTGGCATTAACTGCCTCAGTGTCGCAATACCATTGATGATGCCGCGATAGCTGGAGGCACTGATGCGGACACCCTTCTTGTCGGACTCGAGGGTATAACTTTCGTCGTTCTCGTCGTTTCCCGTCAGGCTGAGCTGAATCTTGCCTTTGCCGACCTTGGTCTTGAAGGAAAGGCCTGTGGTTTGCGTCAAAATCTCCTGCAAATAGTTGGCAGCAGGCTCGAGGCTTGTGTCGTTATAGCCGATAGTGAAGCCTTTCGCAAACCAGAATTCGCCCTCTTTCTCCACTACAGAAGTGGGTTTGGGGATGATGTTAACTTCTGCCATTGCCGACAAGCATAGAGTCAGGCAAACGGCCCAAAATGTGAGTCTCTTTCTCATAGTATAATAGTTGTTTGTTAGTAGTTTATTTGTAAATGGTCTTGCCTTTGGTGACATAGATGTTTCCCTTTAGGGGAAGCTTGGCTGGCTTGCCGTCAAGGTCGTACCAAGCCTCATTCTTCACTCTTAATTCTTCACTCTTCACTTCATTGATGCCTGTAGGGTCAGTATAGGTAAGGATGGCGGAGAAGGCAGGTGCTTCGTCTGTCTTCTGGAAGGTGCCAACGATGGAATAATAAGGGTGTTGCCCGTCAAACCTGTAGTATGCATCTTGAGTGTATTCTTCCGTTGGAGAATCTTTTGTCACGCTCACATGCTCTAAGATGATAGGCGAGGGCAGAACATCTGTAGGACGAATACGGAAAGGCCAACCGGCCTCTATTACATTAATCGGTAAGTATCGTGGATGAGGTTCGTACGGCGTTTCTTGTCCTTCCTCGTTTCCGCCATAGATTCCAAGGGGTTCTAAGAACTCAACTTCTGTCCCCTTACCAAAGATGGCCTCTATGTCGTTGGCGTTCAGGGAGAAGGGGAAGCAGACGAATTGCCACTCATTATTAACAAAGGTCTTGTTCAGCACTACCTTATTATAATATGTACGCGGGACAATCTCGTTCTCAGCAGAGTTCTCGTCGTATGTGACAGGCAGGTCGGAAACCTTCCAAGCGCGGACGAGGTCAACATAGAACTTGCCATGATTGGCTCCGGCTGTGTTATTGCCCTCCAAGCCGTAGCCGCTCTTCACGCCAATCTCGAGGTCTTCGCCTTCGCCCACTTCAATGTAGAGCGCCATATCGTTGACGCGACCAGAAGTGGTGTTGGCAGAAAGGCCTGCGAAGGTTGCTGTCTCACCTTCAGTCAGAATGTTTGCAGGGTATTTGCTCTCCACACCATAGTATTGAACGCTTGTCTTGTCGCCAGCTTGACCATAGAGCCGAGTGATGCCCAACTTCGAGGCATATTGCCACATACGAGCACTTACCTGATAGATGCCAGGCTCGAGTTTTTCGGCAGGAATCGTCTGATAGAGGCGGAAGTCATTGGGAATGGCACTATTTGTGCTTGCTACATAACCGGCCCACTTCCATTCGAGGTTCGTGCCGTCGCTTACACCTCCGTAATTATCTGTCCAAGCATTACTCTGCCAACCATAGATGGGACCGTTGCCAGCCTCGTTGATGGTGGTCTTCAGGTTCCAATCGTAACTGATGCCTTGAGGGTTCTTCTCGAAGTCATAGTTGGTGAGCACTTCGTCGCAGAAATCGTCTTGCGAAACAGGCATTTCTGTCAACTTCTCCACATGGAAATCATCGACCATGAAGTAACCTGCGCCTGCTTTGTCGCTTCCCTGATTGGCACTATTGGTGCGGATGCCAAGCAAGAGGTCGTCGCCATCTTGAAGCGTGATATAGACCACCATTCTTTGCATATTCTGAGCCGTCGACGAATTGAAGCCGCCAGCATGACGGGCAAAGGAGGTGCGATAATCAGTATAAGTGATGTTGTCGTAGCCGGAAGTGCCATTGCGATAATAAGGTTCGTTAGTCCAGTACTGCACATTGCAATTGTCGCCTCGCTGATTGTCGGCAAATAGGCAGGCAGTTCCGTAGAAGTCCTTCTCAATCCACATCCGACAAGAGACTTTATAGATGCCAGCACCCAACTTCTCGGCTGGAATTTGCTGATGCAACTTCAAAGGTGTGTTGATTGTCTTGCCAGAAGCGGGCTTGCAGACATAGGCTTGCTGGCCGTCCTTGTTCTTAGCGGTCTTGTTCATGCTTCGCTGTAAAGTCATTCCTTCAGGCGACTCCAGCCAACCTGTTGGCGGCTGGGTATTCTTCATGAAGCTCTCTTCGAAAGAGGGATTCGCAAGGACTCGACTCGTAATATCAACTGAAACTGAGTTCATCACTTCTGGCAATTCCTCGCAACGCTCGATATTAAGGCCGTTTTCCAATTGTGCAATGCAAAGGGAAGGATCGACATCCTGAACACAGCCATTGTGTTCGTCGATGGCTTGGATGGCAGCCAAAGCTGTCGTCTCGCCCAAAACCATATAAACAGGCTCCATGCGAATGCTGCCGTAAGCGATGTGAGAGGCTGAGAGGCAGACAGGCACGATGACATTGCGAGCCTCCGATTCCTTGGGCGTTACGGCTTTATAGGAGATGTTGTAAGGGCCTTTCGTCAAGTGTCGCTGAACATCGCCTTCGTTCTTCACCTGACCGTTCACGACATATCTGCCGCAGTTGTGCGAGTCCATCGTATAAGCACCCCAAGCAATCGGATCGTCAGCCACTTTGTTCTTGAGGCAATAGTCCTCAGTCATCACCATTCGGCCAATCATTCTGCGAGCCTCTCGGATGTAAAGCTGGGGCGTGAAGTTCTCGTTGTCCTCGTATTCATCGAGCGGATAGCCCCAAAGGTTGTATTCGTCGCGAATGTTCTGAGGCACTCGAGGGTCGGTCCAGAGGATATAGAGGAGACCTTTGGTGTAGTCCTCGTGGAGTTTGGCGATGGAGTCGCGTTGCTCATAGGTTGCCTCTGGATAGTCCCAACTGTAGCCAATCATATCAGTCGAGAAAGCGCCGTTATTGTTGTTATCCGTCTTATAGGCGTTCCACGAATTAGGACCAGACGAATCCTTCATGTAGGTCCATTTGATGCAGTCACCGTAGCTGCTCCAGCCCTTCTTCTCCATCCAACGGAAGAGGAGTTCGTACTTCGAGGGGTCGTAGTTATCGGGCACTTTAGCTGTGATGGAGCGGAAAGGTTTCGTCTTGGTCAAAGTCAGACGATAGTTGTAGGCTTGGATGTGGTTGTCGCCAGTTCCGTTGGCAGGCATCGGATCGCTCATAATGCCCCAAAGCAGACCGCTGGAAGGGTCACCTGGAACGACATAAGGGTCAACGCCATCGCAGAACTGATGCTTGTTCAGGCATTGTGCTCCGTTCTCAGGCTCGTTGTATTTTGTCTTGCTCTCGCGCCCCACAGTATATGTGATGCCAGCCCTCGCCATCAAATCGCCTTCGTAGCTGCAATCCATGAAGATGCGGGCATGAACCGTCCTTTGAGGCGTCACTTTCGGATTTGTGGCGTCTTCAAGCGTGATGCTCTTCACCTCGTTTCCTTCCTTCTCAGCACTCACGATTCGCCACTGATACCAAATGTCTGTGGTGTCCTTCAAGCCGACTTCATCAAGGAATCCTCGGAACGTAGCAAGCGCAACTTTTGGCTCGAAATAGAAGGTAGGAGAGGCCATACCGTAATGCTGACCTATTCGACGATAGAACTCGCGGGCAAAGCCTTTGATGATGCGGCGATGGCTCGTGCTATCACCAATATCCGTCCAACCCAAACCACCAGCAGTAAGTCCGCCTATGCGTTTTGTTGGAGAAACGAGGAGTACGCTCTTGCCTTTCAGCTTGGCCGTATAAGCCGCCATAATGCCTGCAGGCGTACTTCCATAAACGCAAATGTCGTAGAGCGTTTCCTCGGATGTGGTTGTTTCCTCAGGCTTTGCCTGAATGCTCGTTGTCAGCAGCAAAGCAACTGCCGAAAGCAAAAATGTTAGAGAATGTAGTTTCATAATTGTTTATCCTGAAATGATTATTCTGTTTCTTCTGTGCTCTCCAAAAGGGTTGGCGAGTTGAGCGATTTCTTCTTCTTGTTTTCCTGAGCGCCGTACTTGAGGAGGTTGCGAGCAGCTGTGGTGATGCTGGGACCTGAAGGAGCGGTAACGACGGTAAGGTCTTCGAAAGAACGACGGGTTTTGTCGAGCAGTTCTCCGACTTTGCCGAATCGTTCTGCAAAGAGCTGGACGCGCTCTACCAGAGTGTTTGCACATTGCATCATCTTCTCCTGATTCTCCACTTGGCGAGTTTGTTTCCAAGTGAGTTCGAGCACGCGCAAAGTCATATAGAGTGACTGACTGCCTGAGATAACCACGCCTTGGTCGTAAGCCTCCTTCCAAAGGGTTGTGTCGCTTTGCAGAGCCAGTTGCAGAGCGCTTTCCTGAAAGACATACATCAGCACGAAATCGAGCCTTCCTTTGTCGCTCTTCGCATAGCGGAAATATTGCTTCTGCGCCAACTCTCTGACGTGCTGCCTCATGCTTGCAAGATGGCGACGAAGAGCTTCATTCCGAGCCTCTTCATCCTCCGCATTCATATAGTCCACAAAGGCTGTGAAAGACATCTTGCTATCGATAATGACGTCGCGACCATCGGGGAAATGAAGGACTGCATCTGGAATCATGCGACGGCCTTCCTCGCTTGTGATGGTACGACCTTGAGCATCTCGCATCGTTTCCTGCGTATCGTATTGCAAGCCGCGCTCCAGCTCCATTTGCTCAAGGATTTGAGTCAGCTTGAGTTCGCCGAAGTTTCCCTGCACTTTGTTCTGTCCTGTAAGCGCCTGAGCTATGCGTTCCGTTTGCTCGCCCATAGCCCGCTCTCGCTCCATATTTATCTGGATGGCAGCCTTCAGTTCGCGCAAAGAATCATCGTGGTCCTTCTGCATCTTCTCCGTTTGTGTCCGCATCTGCTGAAGGTCTTGCTGAAGGGGGTTGAGAATCTTGGCAAGTTGCTCACTATTGGCTGCTGAAAGCTCTACTGCTCGCTCTTTGAGGACACGCTCGGAGGTGGTGCTCATTTGCTCTCGAAGTAGCGCCATCTGTTGCGCCATTTGTTGTTGCTGAGCCTCCTGCTGATCGTGAATCTGATGCTGATGCGTCTCCTGAAGAACCTTCATCTGTTGACGGAAAGTCTCCTGCTGTTCG
>Ga0310690_10011869_pt1 | contig 10735 bp, 8 predicted proteins | sample AusTroGonzalo_MG_2_FD_207661 | JGI IMG/M metagenome (GOLD analysis project Ga0310690, IMG submission 207661) | Bovine rumen microbial communities from tropical cattle in Woodstock, Queensland, Australia - Gonzalo_04 (v2) (version 2) | ecosystem: Host-associated > Mammals > Digestive system >...
CACTCTTCGAGAAGATAAACGCAGAGAAGCACTACTTCAAGGAACTCCACCGAGGCGACCTCGCAGCCAACAGCGACCACTACCCCTTCGCCATGAAACATGTGCCCTGCATCTTCCTCGAGAACGAGAACGGCGACGCCTTCCAGTATTATCACACCATCTACGACAACTGGCAGCACGCCATCACCGCCAGCTACGAGCCCGTCTTCCGCCTCGTCCGCGACTTTATCGAACAATATTAATTGAGGGCACTTATCTCCAAGGCCATCAGGTTCATCTGAGTGCATTGATGGGCTGTGAGCTTTCGCTTGTCATTAATTTCCCGCAAGAACAAAAAGAGCCAGGGCTGCAAAATTGCGACCCTGGCTCTTTCATAATACTCAGCCTTTCTTCCTCACTTATGCATTCTTTCCAAGTGTGACCTTACCATTTCTTCGGTGATGGTCCAACTGTTTCTTTTCTGCGACAACTGACTGCGCAAATCCTCAAATGCTTTCCGCCACTCCTCTTTTTCCACCCATTCAGGACTCAGGTACTCCATCTTACCAGAAGCGGCGTTCATCATTTTGGCATCCTTCCAGAATGGGCGACTGCTGCCGTTAAACAAAAATGAAGAATATTCGTCGGTAAGGCCATCAGCTAAAGTCACCCACCTGAACAACTTCTGCCCATCCTTTCTTGCCGGTATTTGCATCTTGTACCCGAAATACCACTGGGGCTTCAGCACGGTGGAGTTTCCATCGTTCAGGATGATGATGTCGTTGATGACCGTCAGCTTGTCGTTGTAGAAGATGTCCTTCTTGCTTACCGCATACGGCATCAGAGGCGAGGGCTTTCTCAACTTGTACTGACCTTGCCCAACCCTGACCATATCAAGGTTGCCCACGCGCTCAAATTCGGGCAGGGAGTCATAGTATGTCCCGCCCTTGCCGTCCCAGTATTGCATCCTGCCAGACGAACACATCCCGTAGAACAAATCGCCATCCTGACTTACCTTTCCATAAAATGCCACTTTCTGGTCACGGCCTTGCAAGTCAATCACCGTCACCTTACTTCTATATATACTATATGGATATGTAGCCAGTGCGAAATAACCATCCGAAATTCTCTTGATGTGTTCAAATTCAGCAGGACACGTAATGTTCCCGTCAAACATGACACCGTACTTGCCGCCCAGCATGAACATCTCAACGCCTAAGTGCTTCTCCCCGCGTCTTTTGATGCGTACCATGTCCAGGTTGACAAGGTCCTTTTCCTCAGCCTCGTCCCTGATGATGAAAGACCGTTCACCAACTTGTCCGGCTTTCCCCGCAATCTTTCCCGTGAACATCTGTGTCCAGTCCCGCTCGTCCGTGGGCAGTCCGAAAGTCTGGTACAGCCCCACCTGGTCAAGGATGGTCACGCATTCCTTGCCCTTACTGATGCGCATACCGCGTCCCACCTGCTGCAGGTACTTCGAGAGCGACAGTGTGGGACGTGCCAGCTGTATGAACTCCACTTCAGGGAAATCCACGCCCTCGCCCAGGATGTCCACGTTTACGCAGACCTTAATCCTGTCCGCACGATAATCCTCAATTAGCCGCTCGCGTTCTGCAGCAGGCGTTTTCGCCTCAATCCAGCAGCAGTTCACGCCATGGCTTTGGTAATACTCTGTAATGTGCCTGGCATGTTCGCGGTCAATAGCATATACGATGCCCTTCTTGCCATCCACATACTGCTTGTAGGTATTATAGAGATGTTCGATGCTTTCCGGCACATCCATCACCGTCGCCATCTCACGGACTTGGTAGTCACCGTCTGTGCCGCGTTTTTCCAAGCTGGCAATCTGCTGCATCATCAGGTTGTCCGGACGTGCTGAAATATAGTCGAAGTCCGACAGCCATCCCTTGTCGATGAACTCCTGTATGGGCCACGACACCAGAATCTTGCCAAACAAGTCCGTGAAGCCCGCGTGGTTCATTCGGCATGGAGTAGCCGTAAGTCCGAGGAACCTGGCAGAAGGCCACCTGTCCCAAAGCATCTTGTAAGTCTTGGCCAAAGCATGGTGCGCCTCGTCGATGATGATAAGTGAAAAGTTAAAGTCTGTATCCAAGCGTCGTGCCAGCGTCTGTATGCTCGCCACCTGCACGGGCTTCGTCGTGTCAAGGCTCTTGCCGCTGACAATCAATCCATGCTCAATACCGAACCTGTCCAACGTCCGTGAAATCTGTTCAATGAGTTCAATGCGGTGCGCCACCACCAGCACCCCGCCTTTTTCACCTTTTTCATTTTTGGCTTTTAACTTTTCACTTTTAATTTCCTCCGCAAGGAGGACAGTTTTCCCCACACCAGTCGGCATCTGCACCATTACGCTTTGGTGTCTTGACCAAGCATCATGCAGTCTGTCAAGCATATCATTCTGGTAATCTCGCAGTATAGTATCTTTCATTATTAGTCTGTTGTTTTTTCCATTCATCCCCTCAGCTGTGCCTTGGCTACCTCCAAAGCTTCTGCTATCTCATCGGGAGCAACTGTCCCACCCCACATACGGCAGACATACTCTGGTGTGACACACGCAGGATCCATTGAACAAGAGCGAGCCTCAGATTCCAGGAACTCCCGAAGTCGTTCTACAAGATTATTGCTTGTATCTTTCATACTATCTACTTTTTCAACTGACTATATACTATCAACCATCAACTCTAAACTTTATTGGAGCCCCATCTCGGCCAGAACAAATACGAGCAGAAGGCCCACACAGCTTTCACATATTTCATATTGACGATGGTTTTAAAATATGATTCCATACTCCATTACAGAAAGCGCTCCACATGCTTTCTTTATAACACAATTCATGTTTCCAGGCGCTGCCTTTCCAGCGACGGTATTTGAACACAAGTCGAGGGATTAACCTCTTAGGCAGTTCATCCCCAAACTCAGGCGAAAGAATCTCTTTCAATACGCGTTCTTTCATGAAGGGATTGAACTGCACCTGATGAAATACCGCAGCATCAAAACCTAAGCTTTCAACACAGATAGCATTAAATATGTTGAACATAATGGTCATCCCAAACTGTTCTAACTTCTCGGTGAACCAAGGCCAATCTATCTCCTGATGGTGCTCTTTCAGAAAGAATCCCCAATCCAGCAACTGTCTCAGTTTAATCTCTTCTGCTGCAAAATGCATCATGGTGTGCTTCAGCAGGAACAAGGCATGTAGATTGGCTGACGGTAAATACACCTCCTCACCATAAACCTCAACGCTATGAGAGTCATCATGTGTAAGCTCTTTCAAAACCTGCTCGACCTCTCCATTCGACTTATGATGATGTACGTTGATGAAGTCATAGTGATTCTCCACCATAAAATCACGCCAGTAGAAAACAGTATGGTGATGATGCGAAGAATCTATCTCCACCCCTTTCTCCTTGGCCAAGACAGCATCTGCTTCTTTCTGCTGTCCGAATTGCCAAATGTCAATATCACCACAGGGACGGTGTTCAGGCTTTGGCCAGTCAATACTACAAGCATAGCCCTTCAAGACCATCATCTTGTACCCATGACTGTTATAGAATCCTGCTAAATCAGCTATAGCACGCTGATATTGTTCATAGCGGAACTCATAGCCTTGAAGCGTCTCTCCTATCCATTCCAACAGAAATATCTTTGGTGGTCTTTGCTGTTCATGAAGCTTTTCTATCCCATCCAGTACAATGGCAGAAAGCCCATGCCTCTCAGCAAGGGATTTCAGCTCACCCCAGTCCACATCATTTGGGATTTTTGCATCTTTTGATGTTCCAATCCCTAATCGCACGAGTGTGAGAAAAGCCTCGTGTATATCTGTGCGAATCGTGTTAGAACTCACAACTGTCTATATACTCTTAATGATGTCAACGTAGTTTGAAATGACGTATTCAACGTCCTCATCTGTCAAACGAGTATGCAATGGCAGTGTCACTTCATTCACAAACAGATTGTATGCATTCGGAAAGTTCTTGATGTCAAAGCCCAAAGCCTTGTATGCCGTCATCATAGGCAATGGCTTGTAGTGTACGTTACAAGCGATACCACGCTCAGCCATCTTCACAATTACAGCACGACGTTCCTCATCAGTACGTCCAAGCAAGCGCGTAATATAGAGGTGACCGCTACCGGCAAAGTCCTCACCGTAATGCTTCAACACTGCTACGGGCAGGTCTTTAAGTGTATTATCGTAAACGCCTATAATATGACGACGACGTTCCAACATCCCCTGATAACGGCTCAACTGTGCCAAGCCAATACCAGCCATAATGTCAGTCATGTTGCATTTGTACCAAGGACCAATCACATCATACTCCCAAGCGCCCAACTGAGTCTTTGCAAGGGCATCCTTGTTCTGACCGTGCAGGCTCAAAAGTTGTGAAATCCTATAAAGCATTTCATTCCAGGTCTCACCATCCTTTCTCGGTACAGTCGGGAAATAATCTTGAACCTTGAACCCTGCACCTTGAACCGGCTCATTCCCAAAGGGAAGGTGCCACACGAGCGCACCACCTTCAGCAGTTGTCAGGTTCTTAACAGCATGGAAACTAAAAGAACTAAAGTCTGCAATAGCACCTGCCATCTTTCCGTGCCACTGAGCACCGAAAGCATGTGCATCATCAGCAGCGATGATTATGCGACCAATGCGTTTCTGGATTTCGTTGGCAGGACGGAACAGGTGCTTCTTGGCTTCAACAACAGCAAAGATCTTATCAAAGTCGCACATCACGCCACCCAAGTCCACAGGACAAATCACCTTGGTTTTCTCCGTGATAGCTTCTGCGAGCTTGTCATAATCCATCTCTACATTGTCCTTCTGCGAATCCACCATCACCACCTTGCAACCCACATGCTGGGTAACAGAAGCAGTAGCGGTATAGGTATATGCGGGGACAATCACTTCGTCATCAGGCCCAACACCAATCAGGCGCAAAGCCATTTCCATAGCAGCCGTTGCACTATTCAGGCACACAGCCTTTTCTGTTCCCACATATTCAGCAATCTGTCTTTCAAACTCCTTAGTCTTCGGGCCAGTCGTAATCCAACCGCTCAGAATGGCTTCAGATGCTAATTTTGCCTCAGCCTCCGACATGTCTGGGGGCGAGAACGGAACATTTCTTAATTTTGTATTCATAATATGTAAAATAATTAGATCATCTATACAATTTCGTTATTTAGAGATAACGATTTTGATAATTTTCGTTATTTGGAGATAACGTTTTTGTGGTTTAAAATCACAGAAACTTACAGATTAGTGCAGTTTAGAACAACAGAAACTTGCAGATTAGTGCAGTTTGAGATGGTAAAAATCTACGTTTTAGTGCATTTTATTTCAAGAAAATTTGTTCAATTCGCAGAAAATGAGTACTTTTGCAGATGCATAACAAAACATCCAAAACATGACTAATATTGAACGTACACTTCGCAATCAGCAGGAAGAACTGCTAAGCATTAATCTCAACACCTATATCACCCGCCCTGAGGAGCAACAAATAGACCTTGAAAGTAATTTGGCCCAGATTGTCATTGGCGTGCGACGCAGCGGGAAATCCACCCTTTGTCTAAAAGTTCTGATACAAAGTGGCGTTAATTTTGCCTATGCCAACTTTGACGATGAAACATTAGCATCATTACAGGCAGAGAACATGCTGGAACTGCAAGAAGCGCTCATTCGCATATACGGTTCTTTTACCCATCTGTTCCTCGATGAAGTACAGAACATCAACAAATGGCCACTTTTCGTCAACAGGCTGCTACGCCAAAAGACACATCTCGTTTTGACTGGCAGCAATGCTAATTTACTTAGTGATGAACTCAGCACACACATCACAGGACGTTATAACGAAATTCATCTATTCCCCTTCTCTTTTCGTGACTATTGCGTGACCAACCATATAGACATGTACAGCCTGACCACTAATGCAGAAGGCCTTCGGGGTTACTCGCTCAACAATTACCTGATGAAGGGAGGATTGCCCGAAACCTTCCAGATGAAAAATCAAGCACGCTACGTTTACTCGCTACTCGATGCCATTCTCAACAAGGACATTTGCCGACGTTATAAGATCAGATACAAAAAGACGCTTCAACAGATTGCTAATGGGCTACTTGACCATTTCTGTCAGGAAGTCAGTTTCAAAGATATTCAAGAAAATTTCTTTCTGAAATCCATACATACGGCAAAAGACTACGTATCATACATTGAGAAAGCCTACCTGATACGCATTGTACCCCGTTACTCCTTTAAAAGCATAGAGCGGCAGACTTACCGGAAAGTATATGCTATTGACACAGCCTTTGTAACTACTCATCAAGACGCATTGCAAACAGACAACTGGGGCTGGCGTCTTGAAAACACTATAGCCATTGAGCTGCTTCGACGTATGGAGTATGCCACACAAGAACTCTACTATCTTCGAGAGAACCGCAATTACGAAGTTGACTTTGCCATAGTCGAACATGGTCATGTTGTCAAACTGATACAAGTAACTTATGACTTCACAAACCCTAAGCCCCGGCTCTACAACCGCGAGGTTGGTGGACTGCTTAAAGGAGCAGCAGCCACAAAGTGTAAAGACCTTACATTAATCATGATGAACGGTAAAGAGGAAGATTTGTGTATTGGTGATTACGTCGTTCATTGTGTACTTGCCACCAACTGGTTGCTATCTGCAAGTTGAAACGCTCTTGATTATCTCAACGTATTTCTTGCTACCAACTTCCTTGGTCAGATTATCCAATATAAACTGACGGGCGTTCTTGCCCATCTCTTCACAACGGGCAGAATCTGCAGCAAGGCTCTTGATCCCTTCCACAAACTCATCCACATTACCTGCGTGCGTAAACACGCCACAATGATTCTCTTCCAGAATTGTCTTCAGCTCTCCCTCATCAAAGCTGGCAATCACAGGCCGCCCGCAGGACATGATTGACCAGCTCTTAGATGGCATCGCGCTACCACCCAAACCTTCTTTGCAGGAAACGATGCAGGCATCTCCCAGAGAATACACATAACTCACTCGCTCTACTGGTTGCAAAGGGTTCAAATGCACATTGGTCAGACCTTCTTTCTCAATTCTTGTGCGTATCTCGCTTTCCAATCCTCCTGTACCAAACAAAGCGAACTGTACTTCAGGCAGTCGGGCAGCTCCATCCAGCACAATCCCGATATTCTGGGCATTCCCCAAGTTGCCTGCATAAACCACAGTAAACTTATCTCGTGACAAACCAAACTCTTCATATAGTGGGTTTTCAGACTTTGCCACAGGCTGCACGGCCTTTTCGTCCACCCAGTTATATACCACAGCAATCTTTTCAGCAGGTACACCACGGGCAACCATGCTGCGCTTGATATCGTGCGAAATGGCAATTATCTTGTCGGAGTTACGGAAGGTCACGTTCGACACCCACATACCTATATTCCAAAGCAGTCCCCCGCTCTTGGCCAGTCCTGTTCCGCTCAGTGTTTCTGGGAATAAGTCCTGTGCATTATACACCACAGGCTTCTTCCTAAACAAGCGGACAATGGGCAACTTTAACCCCTGAATAGGAGGAGTACTGTCAATGAACGCCACATCGTATTTTTCCCAGAGCATATAGTGAAGCTGCACCATTTCACAAAAAAGATAGCGCAAAGCCCTTAGTACAGGATTCTTCCCCTCTCCATACATGTGGAAGCGATGTATCTGCACCATTCCGTCACGTAGCGTCTCATTCCTGCTCCACTTGGCCCCAGGTTCCACATTGCGAGTGGGAGTAGGCACAGTAATCAGCGAGGATATACCTTGCCGTGCGGCCTCTTCTGTCATATCATCTATGACAAACAGACCGGCACATTGTTCGGGATGGTAATAGGAAAACGGTATTAGTATTCTCATGCTGTAATAATCTTAACCGCAGAAATAAGTTTCTCTGCCTCAGCAATAGCCTCCCTTGCTGTTTGAGCCGTCATAATCACATGACCGCTTCTGTCCAACGAAGATTTCACTTCGCAAACCTTATCACCTGGCTTCACATATATTTCTGCATCATACACATCAGGACGCTCCAACAGGTCTTCACCCTCAATGGCTTTAACAACTCCAGGCTTAGGGGTAAAGTAGCGGATAGCCACGCCTTGGGGTTTCGCTATGGGTTTCAGATTAGGTTCCTCCCCTAATGCCACATTGATGGCCGCTGCCACCATATCAATGCCCGTACTCAGATGGGTAAGCTCTGTAGAGATAAAATCACCACCTAAACGGGCACCAATCTCCATGATATAAGGCTTGCCATCCTGTACTTTAACCTCTGCATGGGCTGCACAGTCATTCAACTGCAAAGCCCTCACACCTTTCACCGCAGCATCTTTCACAGCCTCCACAATCTCCACAGGGAAAAGCGAGGGCTGATTATGCCCTAATTCCACAAAGTAAGGAGCCTCGGTGGTTTTCTTGTCAGTCACTTGAAGTACATTTACTATTCCGTGTGAGACAATGATTTCCACACTGAACTCAGGGCCTTCAACAAACTGCTCGATCATCACCGATTTATCACGGCTTTCATCCTTGGAGCGTTCAAACAGTGGGGCAAACTCATCAAACGAAAGACCTTGTTCTATCTCTGCAATACCTCGGCTGCCACTGTTACGCGATGGCTTCAAGATAGCCTTGCCACCTATCGAGTGGAACAGTTTGTAGCCTTCCTCCACATCATCCGTACAATATGACTTGGGGCTGGGTGCACCATACTTCTCAAATGCTTCACGCATCAGATGTTTGTTAGTAGCCCTGACTGCTGTTTCACGCGAAATGCCATGCAAATGCAACTCATCATTGATGCGTCCCATCACGTTCATGGCCACCTCGGAACAAGGGTGAATCACGCCATCCACCTGTTCTTCATTGGCAATGGCCAGCAATTTCTCTTCATTGATTAATCCACCCGGCACAATGGCCTTGTCAGCCAATGCCATTCCAGGTGCATCGGGATCGTCATCTACGGCAATGACATACACGCCCATTTCGTGGGCTTTCTTTATTACCGGGAGCTGTAACAGCCCTGCGGCAAGTACCATTAGTTTCTTCATTGTAATATGTCAAGGACTATTGAGGCTATCTCCTCAATGTCGTCATAGTTATATCTTTGATCAATGGGAAGTGAGAGCATCTTATCTGCCATCTTTGCTGAGACTGGGCAAATAGCCCTTGCTTCATCACTTATAGGCCACAACACAGGTGCGTACACGCCTTTCTGTGCCAACTTCTTCTGTACTTCATCCCGATTCTCCACAAGGATTGGCAGTGAGAATGGGGCTCCGTCAAAGCAACGCTCCAACCCGGGAACCATTTCGACTTTTCCATTGAGCAGCTCCCACAGATGCTTCATATTGCTCTGGCGCGCATAGCGAATCATTTCGCCATTCACGGTTTTCAACATGGCCTCTCCCGTCTTGGAAATGCGATGAACACCAGAGAAGTTATCCAATTCGCCCTCCTGACGACGCAACTCAGGGAAGAAGATGTTCTTCTTGTCGGCCCTCTGTGAATAGGTGTATTGTGCCTTCAGTTTCTGGCAGTCTCGTCTAGCAGCCACAAATTCAGTATCACCCACCTCAACCCACTTCTCATCAAGGGCTTCGTGGCTGATAATCACCGCTCCGTCGCATACGCCTATTGACTTGCGTATGCTGGTCACATAGTAATCCACCTGCGGATTATGAATGTCAGCAAGCGAGAAGGTGCAGTGAGAAAAGTCCTCAATGCAGAGACATTCGGGATAACCGCATTTGATGCACGACACCGCATCCCGTGTAAAAGCGGAGCCGTAGAAGTTCATGGTAAGGGCAACCGTTGGCCACACTGTTACTAAGAGGTGCGTAAGATAATCCAAATCTGCCGTCAGATCCTCGTTTAGGCGGTAATACACCACTTTCCACCCTGCTTTCTCAAAGGGGTCAACCATTGAGTGGCAGCAATAAGCAGGCATCAGTACGGTTGGCTCCTGCTTGTTGCCTTTGATGTTCAAGGCTACAAGGTGTAAAGCCTCGCGTCCTGAGCGGAGCCAAGTGCAATGGCCAAACTGTTGGAATGTCTCAAAATAGCCATCCGGCAATAGTACTGCTGGATGCTCGCTTCCGTATTCTCTCATTTTCTGTCTTCGTCAATATTGATGTTTTCGCGGAACAAAACCGTCTTGATGGTCTTGAAGAAAATCTTCACATCAAGCCAGAAGGAGATATGTTCAGCATAATACACGTCATTCTTCAATTTCACCAAGCCATCCACACTATTCCTGAAATAGGCTTGGTTGTAGCCTGTAATGCCAGGTTTGACGGTCAAAATCACGCGCTCGTGTTCATTATACTTCTCCAACCAGTCCAGAGGGTCAGGACGGATACCGATAAGGCTCATTTGACCAGTCAGCACGTTCAGGAACTGGGGAATTTCGTCCAAGCTGGTTTTACGTAAGAACTTACCCACTTTCGTTACACGCGGATCATCGTCACCATTATATGTACTTCCGTCTTCCAGTCGAATGTCGGGAGCGTTTACCTTCATGCTACGGAATTTCAACATTCCGAAAGGTTTACCGTGCAGTCCTATACGCTTACCTGCATAGAAGATTGGCCCTTGGTCATCAAACCAGATGAACGGAGCAACAATAATAATGATAAGCAAAACAAACGGTAATGCTATCAATGCAAAAATCAGGTCAATGACCCTTTTGAAAAAGTGTATGTACATTATTGTAA
>Ga0310690_10011870_pt1 | contig 10734 bp, 9 predicted proteins | sample AusTroGonzalo_MG_2_FD_207661 | JGI IMG/M metagenome (GOLD analysis project Ga0310690, IMG submission 207661) | Bovine rumen microbial communities from tropical cattle in Woodstock, Queensland, Australia - Gonzalo_04 (v2) (version 2) | ecosystem: Host-associated > Mammals > Digestive system >...
CACGTGAAGCGTGACAAGGTGAAGCTTTCCAACGGCAGCAAGACTGTCCGCGAAGTCATCCGCCACATCGGCGCGGTCTGCGTCATTCCCGTTACGGAGGACAACGAGGTTATCATGGAAAGGCAGTACCGCTATCCTCTCGACCAGGTCATCTGGGAAATCCCGGCCGGCAAGCTGGACGCCCCGGATGAAGACCGGCTTTCCGCCATCAAACGGGAACTCAGCGAAGAGACCGGCTATACCGCCGATGAATGGACAGACCTGGGTGCCTTCCATCCCGCTCCCGCCTACAGCGACGAGTACATCACCATGTATTTGGCCCGCGGCCTGCACAAGGGAGAGCGCCATCTGGACAAGGACGAATTTCTCGATATCTACACCATCCCCCTGAAGGATCTCGTGGACCAGGTCATGAACGGCGCCATTTCGGACGCCAAGACCCAGGTCTGTATCCTCAAGGCAGCCCGTATCCTGGGCCTGTAATCAACAGATCGGAATATCATTTATGGATTTTAATCAGCTTGGTTTGATCTCCCCTCTTCTGAAAAACATCAAAGACGCCGGTTATGAAATCCCGACTCCGATCCAGGAGGCCACGATCCCGTTGGTGCTTTCGGGAAAAGACGTCCTGGGCTGCGCCCAGACCGGCACCGGCAAGACCGCTGCCTTTGCCCTGCCGATCCTGCAACGTCTGAAAGAAACTCCGCCCCGCAAGAACGCGAAGGTCATTCGTTCCCTGATCCTTTCCCCCACCCGGGAGCTTGCCCTGCAGACCTATGAGAACTTCCTGCTTTACGGCAAAGGGCTGGGGCTGGAGAGCGCCGTCATCTTCGGCGGCGTCGGCCAGGGCGGCCAGGTGGAAGCGCTGCACCGCGGCGCGGACATTGTGATCGCCTGTCCCGGACGCCTGCTGGACCTGATGGGCCAGGGCCTGGTACGCCTGGACTGGGTGGAGATCTTCGTACTGGACGAGGCAGACCGGATGCTGGACATGGGCTTTATTCATGATGTACGGAAGATCGTCCGCAACCTGCCGGATCAGCGGCAGACGCTGCTCTTCTCCGCCACCATGCCGCCGGAAGTCGAAAAACTCGCCCTGGATCTGCTCGTTGATCCGGAAAATGTCAAGGTTGACCCTGTGACTTCCACCGTCGACGCCATCGACCAATGCCTCTATTATGTCGATAAGGCAAATAAAAAGCACCTGCTCGCGCAGCTGCTGTCTGACCCGGATGTGGAAAACGCCCTCGTTTTCTCCCGCACCAAACACGGGGTGGACCGGATCGTCCGGGACCTGAAGCGCAAGGACATCGAAGCCGCCGGCATTCACGGCGACAAAAGCCAGAATGCCCGGCAGACAGCCCTGAACCGTTTCCGCGCCGGTGACTGCCGGGTGCTCGTTGCAACGGATATCGCCGCGCGCGGCATTGACGTGGCCGGCCTCAGCCATGTGATCAACTATGATATGCCCATGGAGCCCGAAGCCTATATTCACCGAATCGGACGTACCGGCCGTGCCGGACGTACAGGCAAGGCAATCTCCTTCTGTTGTATCGATGAAGTAAAACAGCTGAACCAGGTGGAAAAGCTCATTGGAAAGCGCCTGCATGAGGAGACGAGCGACTGGCCCATGGAGATCACGACACCTACGCCGCCCAAAGTCAGGGAACCCCGCCCGGCAAAGGTTGACCGCAGCGGTCAGGCTGTTCCGGCCCGCCGCGGCGCCGCACCGGCCCAGGTGCCTGCCCGGAAAAAAGCAAACGCCCGGCAGAACCATGCTGCCGAGCGGGTTGTCATCAGCCGGGACGGAAAAGTCCGTTCTGCCGCCCACGGTCATCCGGTTCAGCGGATCAACCGCAAGCGCCGTCCCTGATCATTCCACAAAAGCCATAATGTCGAAATCTTTCGCGCCCGCACCCATAAGGGCGTGAACTTTTTTTGCCTCCCGGTCTCTGATCAGCAGCGCCGAAGAGGGTCCGCCGTCCAGGTTGTATACCCATTCGGCATTAAAGTTTTCCTGGAAAAACACCTGGGCCCGGCGAAGACTGATCCCGTTTTTCAGACTGGTATCCACCATCAGGATCAGGTAGTTATTCCTGTCCAGCCGCGCGATAATCGTCCTGGCCGCCCGCCTGTCGGCGAATTTCCATTCTTCGGGCAGTAAATCCTGATTATCCCGCAGCAGCGGACAGGTCTCGTAAAAAGACCAGGTCTGGCTTGGATTCGTTGCAAGCACTTTTTCGTTATCTTCACCGGTATACATCTGAAGCCCATCCGCGTCCAACGTAATGCCGTAATAAGGAACACCTTCCAGATTGCGCAGCACTTCACCGTTGAGAATCGACAGTGAGCCCAGCGGTGTATAATAATAATCCTTGCTTTCTCCCGGATAATTGTCCGGAATCTCTGGAAACTCCGGGCTGACATACCCGCTTCCGTTGATTACCAGGGCTGCGCCTTCTATCCTGTCCGCCAGGGTTTTGGGGAATTTCAGGTTCTTCCTCCAGGTCGCCGTTTCCCGGCGGATCTGCCTGGCAGGATCCTGAACCCACACACGTACCAGCCGGCACAGCTCCCCGTGCATCCGGAATTTTTCAATCGTGTACTTCAGCGTAGGAGAATCATAGGTCTTGGTCACCTCGCCGACCGCGTCCCTTTCCACATCGTCAAAAAAGTGTTCCGGCTCCTCAGCTCCCGCAAACAGCGGAACCAGCAGCAGGCACAGGAACAGGCAGACGATCCGTTTTTTCATTCCGCCTGTCCTCCGTTTCCTTCCTTTGTAAACCGTTCCGCCAGCCGTACGGCGGCCATGGCGTCCCTGCCGTATCCGTCGGCTTGGATCTCCTTCGCGTATTCCTCGGTCAGCACCGCTCCGCCCACCATCACCCGGCACCAGGGCGCCTTTTCATGCAGCAACTGCACCGTCTCCGCCATGGCCGGCACTGTCGTCGTCATCAGCGCGCTCAGGCCGCACACCGACGCGTGCAGTCTTTCGACTGCCTCCAGCACAGTCTCCGGCGGCACATCCTTCCCCAGGTCCGTTACCGCAAAGCCGTAATTCTCCAGCAGAAGCTTTACGATATTCTTGCCGATATCGTGTATATCGCCCTTCACCGTGGCAATCACCACAGGCGTACCGTTCCCCTGGTTTTCATCCCGGGCTCCGGCCTTTTCCTTAATGACCCGGAAAGCCGCTTCCGCCGCCTCCGCGCTCATCATCAGCTGGGGCAGAAAGATCGTTTTCTGCTCAAATCCTTTGCCGACCTCATCCAGGGCGGGAATAATCTCTCCCTGAACCAGTTCCATACCGTCCTGTCCGGCTTCCAGTGCGGTCCGGGCAAACCGTTCCGCGTCTCTGCACAGGCCTTTGATCACTGCCCGGCGCAGGCCGCTGGTTTCAGGCTCTTTCGCCCCAGCTCCTGCCGGAACAGCGGCGGAAGCCGCTGCCTGTAACTTCGGCAGGCTGCCGGCAAAGCGGATATATTCGCCGCAGTTCTCATCCCGTCCCGTCAGCGTCCGAAAACTGATCATCGCGCCCATCATCCGGTTACTCAGCGGATTCATGATCGCGCCGCTCAGTCCCCTTTCCAGCGCCAGCGTCAGGAAGGCGCTGCCCAATACTTCCCGCTCAGGCAAGCCAAAGGAAACGTTGCTCACGCCGAGCACCGTGGCGCAGCCGGTCTTCTGCCGGATCATCCCCAGCGCGTCCAGCGTCACCCGGGCAGCGTTCGCGTCCGCGCTGACAGTCATCGTCAGGGTATCAAACAGGATATCCTTCCTGGAAATACCGTACTTCTCCGCTTCTTTCAGAATCCGTTCCGCAATGGCCAGCCGTCCCTCCGCCGCAGCGGGAATCCCGTCTTCATCCAGCGTCAGCGCCACCACGGCACCGCCGTATTTTTTCACCAGCGGGAAGACCGCGTCCATGACTTCCTGTTTCCCGTTGACAGAGTTCACCAGGGCTTTGCCGTTATAGATCCGGAGCGCCCGCTCCATCGCGGACGGATCCGCCGTATCCAGCTGCAGCGGCAGATCCGTGATCGCCTGCAGCTCCTTAACCGCACTTTCCAGCAATGCCGGCTCGTCCACTCCCGGCGTGCCGACATTCACGTCCAGCACCTGCGCGCCGCGTTCCTCCTGGGAAATGGCCTCGTTCAGCACATATGACATATCGCCCTCTTCCAGGGCTTTACGCAGCTTTTTCTTGCCTGTAGGATTGATTCTTTCCCCGATCACCACCGGATCCTTTCCCAGCTCCAGCGCCTGTCCCCGGGAAGCGATCACGGTTCTATCCTTTTTCACGACAGGCGGCGGAACATCGGTCCCGACAGCTTCCGTCAGCGCGCGGATATACTCCGGCGTGGTGCCGCAGCAGCCGCCCATGATCCGCAAGCCCTTCTTTACAAGCGCCGCGATTTCCTTTGCGAAGGCGTCCGGCCCCACATCGTAAACGGTCCTGCCGCCTTCGTCCCGCGGAAGCCCGGCGTTGGGCTTCATCAGGACAGGAACTGAAGCTGCTGCCAGATAGCGTTCCACAATCGGTGTAAGCGCTTCCGGTCCCAGGGAGCAGTTCACGCCGATCGCGTCCGCACCCAGGCCTTCCAGCATAGCGGTCAGGCTCTCCGGGGTTCCGCCGGTCATCAGCTTCCCGTCCGCTCCGTAGGCGTTGGATACCAGTACCGGCAGATCGCAGTTTTCCTTCGCTGCCAGAAGGGCTGCCCTTGTCTCCGCCCCGTCGTTCATTGTCTCCAGAAAGACGCAGTCCACCCCGCAGGACGCGCCGATGCGGATCACTTCCGCGAAGCCCCGTACCGCGTCTTCGAATTCCAGCGTTCCCAAAGGCCGGAGCAGCTTTCCGCAGGGGCCCAGGTCCAGCGCGATGAATTTCTCCTGCGGCGCATTCGCTTCCTTCCGCGCCCGGTCCGCGCAGTCCACAGCCGCCCGGATCATTCTTTCGCAGTCTTCGGTACTGTACCTTTGCGGATGAACGCCGAAGGTGTTCGCCGCCACCATATGGGTACCGGCCTCATAGTAGGCGCGGTGAATCGCCGTTACCTTGTCTGGATGGGTCAGGTTCCAGCTTTCCGGCGTCTCGCCGGGTTTCAGGCCCTCCTTCTGAAGCAGCGTTCCCATGCCGCCGTCCAGATAGAAAGGTCCTTTTTTCAGCAATTCCATGAAACTCATGGCTTTTTCTCCTTCAGTCCGATCATCGCCGTCACGCTCTTGGAAGGCGTCATCAGCAGGCTCTCTGTCAGGGTAATCCCAATCGTTCGTTCACAGTCCAACGCCGCGATGACATCCTTCTGCATCGCCAGCGGCAGATCCCCGTATCCCGGGGAAAAGCGATCCGTCAGCTTCCGGTCCCTGAACAGTTCCGCCAGCTGTCCGCAGAGTTTGTCGCAGGCGCCTTCCACCTGCTGCGCCCCGATCGCATGCATCAGCAGCGCTTTCGCCGGGGACGCCATCTTCGCCCGGGCGATCCGCCGGTCTGTTTCCGCTCCGGCGGTGCAGGCAAACAGCAGGATTTCATCGCAGCCTTCCAAATGCCTGCGCAGATCCTTTGACGCCGTCTTTGTAAAACCAAGATCCAGGATTTCACCGTCCCGCTTCAGCGGATACCGGCGCCATACGGCCCGGCACTGTGCGGCGCCTTTCGCCGCCTCCAGGCATTCCTGCAGCGGCAATTCCTCAGGCCGGGGTGCGAAAGAAGGCAGCATGGCGTAGCGCAGGATCTCTTTCTCATCAAAGGGAATCTCTCCGAGCTCCACGATCCGCACGCCTTCCTCCGTCAGCATCAGAAGATCCTCCCCAGTATGCCGGACAGATGGTTCAGGATCGCCGCGGCAACGTCCGGCTTATTCATCGTATAAACATGCACATGGCGGATTCCGTTGGCAAACAGGTCAATGATCTGATCGCAGGCATAGATGATTCCCGCCTGCTTCATGGCATCCGGCGAGGAACTGAACTTATCCACCAGGCTCGTAAAGCGCCGGGGCATAAAACTGCCGGACAGTTTCAGGGCCCGTTTCACCTGGTTTGCGCCGGTGATCGGCATGATTCCCGGCACCACCGGTACCATTACGCCCGTTTCCCGGAGTTTATACAGGAAATTGTAAAGCAGGTTGTTGTCAAAGAACATCTGTGTCGTCAGGAAATCTGCCCCTGCCTCCACCTTTTCCTTCAGGTACTTCAGGTCATCTGCCTGCACAGAACTCTCAACATGCACTTCAGGATAACATGCCGCGCCGATGCAGAAATCACCGGCTGCCCGGATCTCCCGGATCAGATCGGAAGCATGCGGATAAGGGCTTTCCCGCATGGCGTCGGGAGACATGTCCTCCGGAAGGTCTCCCCGCAGCGCCATGATATTATGGATGCCTGCGTTTTTCATCGCCTGCAGGTAGGCGCTGACGTCTTCCCTGCCTGCGCCGACGCAGGTCAGGTGGGCCAGGGTTTCCACGCCGTCCGTATTCTGCAGCCTGCGTGCGATCTCCATGGTATATTTGCCGCCCTTGCCACCGGCGCCGTAGGTCACGGAGATAAAGCTCGGCTTCAGTGCGGCTATTTCTTCAGTCGCCTGCAGCACTTCCTCAAAAGTTGAATCATTCTTGGGCGGGAACACCTCAAAAGAAATGGTCAGCTTCCTGTCCAGGATCTCCTGCAGTATCTTCATGAGCCTTCTCCCTCTCTGTTTCAGTCCGTTTCAGTATACCCCATGCTGCGGGAACATTCAATTTTTTCATTGTTTTTCCTGTGTTACCCGGTATTCTTTTCTTCTGTTCTCCCGGCTATTGTTTTTCTTTTCTTCCGTATGCTAATATATGAATAAATAAAAAACACTGTTTTACGGAGGAACCTGTATGGCATATTTTCGCATTGAATTCTACTCCAATGCTCTTCGCCGCGAAACCTCTTTCGAGATGCTGATCCCCAACGATCTGCGCTCTGAGGATCCCCGCGCGGAGGCCTTTGCCCGTGGAGAAAATGTTTCCCGTACCCTTTTCCTGCTCCATGGCTATACCGGCAAAGCCGGCAACTATGTCCCCTGGGAAATGCCCGGCGAGTACAACTTCGCCATCGTTATGCCCTCGGCGGAAAATTCCTTCTATCTCAACGGCCTGAGTACCGGCCACGCCTTCCAGACCTTTGTCGGGGAAGAGCTTGTGGATTATGTCCGCCGCACGTTCCGCCTCGCCATGCGCCCGGAAGATACGGGCATCGCGGGCCTGTCCATGGGCGGCTTCGGCGCGCTGCACACCGGCCTCGCCTATCCGCATACCTTCGGCAAGATCGGCGCCATGTCCTCAGCCTTCATCCATCATGAGGTCGCGCAGATGAAACCCGGCAGCGGCAACGAAGTCGCAAACTATGATTATTACCGGGAATGCTTCGGAGAGCCGGAAAAGCTGCTGGAAAGCGATAATAATCCCGAAGTTCTCGTCAGAAAGCTCAAGGCGGCCGGGGAAAAGATCCCGGATATCTATATGGCCTGCGGTACAGAAGATTTCCTCATTGAGCCGAACCGCGCCATGCACCGTTTCCTCGAAAGCGAGGGAGTCCCGCATGAATATCACGAAGCTCCCGGTATCCATGATATGAAATTCTGGTCTGAGCACATTCAATACATCGTTAAATGGATGTTCGGCTGATTCCGGCAAAATTCAATGGGTTTTCCCGGAAATCGCTCCGGCCCTTATTGCCGACAACCGGATCAACAAAATGAAACAGTTTTTTACAGCAAAGCCGCCGTCAGACTATCTGCCTGACGGCGGCTTTGAATTCAATCAATTACTTCCACAGCTCCACGCTGCCGCTTTTATCGCCTTTGACCCAGTAAGCTTTGTTCTCATCAACGCGGATAAAGATCTGATCAACTTTCCCGACACGCTTGATAATCTCTTCGGGGGTAATTTTACCACCCAGAGGACTTTCGATGATCACTTCAGTGGGTTTCGACGTCTTGGCGGGAACAGCTTTCTTGGCCGGTGCGGCAGTCTTCTTGGCCGGGGCAGCGGGCTTCACAGCCGGGGCAGCAGCCTTCTTAGCCGGGGCAGCAGTCTTCTTGGCCGGGGCGGCAGCCTTCTTGGCCGGAGCAGCGGGCTTCACAGCCGGGGCAGCGGCCTTCTTGGCCGGAGCAGCAGCCTTGACAGCCTTAGCAGCGGCTTTCTTCGCCACAGTAGCGGCAGCAGCCTTCTTGGCGGTTGCAGCCGTCTTCTTTACAATCTTCTTTTCAATTTCTTTTTTAACGGTAGCCATTTTCAATGCCTTCCTTCCTTGGATTTCGCCGAATTGTATCACAGTTTTTTTGAAATATCAAGCCTTTGAGGGGGTTGCAGCCCGCTTCGGCATCATTTTCGGCCGTCTCAGGTCTGTGCTGCTACCATTTCCGATCCTGCGGCCGATACCAGCAATAGTATTTCACATCTGCCAGATTAATCACTGTCAGGCAGTACCCTTCGTCCTTCATCTCAAACCAGTCAAAATCCGATTGCTGCAGATGCCCATGTTTCGGAGCCTCCTCCGGTAACGGACCGAGAATGGATACCGCTACGCCTCCGTCTGTCGTCAGGCACTGTCCATAACGATCCGGGTTTTCGTCTATCAGTTTCTGGAACCGTTCGCCGCAGAAACCATTCGTTCCGCAGTGGATCACCAGCGGATAATCCAGCCATGACGCAAGCGCTGGCTCCTCTGCTTCTGTATAACCAAAATCCCGCAGGGTCCCGATATACATCATCACATGCCTGTATTCACTGATCTCATGGCGGATTACCAGCATATCACCCACCTGCAGCGTTTCATGCAGCCTGGAATAAGCCGGCGCCTCGAAACCTTTCCGGTAATCATACACATGATATGGCCGCTGATTCCAGTCCGTCAGGATCGCAGACAACGCGGGCAGCTGCTCTTTTTTACATGCCATGCACACATAGCGCGCAAATCCGGAGCAGTCCACCCCATACAGGTACTTCATCCCTTTGGTGAAATAACCGGATGATTTTTCACACACTTTTACATAATAATGCGGATATGCAATAAAGAAATATCCATTCCCTGACGGCTTGGCAATTCCACCGAAAAAGTACGGCACCCCCTGCGGAAACAACGGTGTGATTTCCCGCCCGGTCAGTTTTTCATACCGGGTGATAAAGGGATTTCCTTCCTCAAGCATGGAGAAGGCCGCCTCAATCATGTCTGACTGCTGCGTCTGTGCACTGCATCCTGCCGGTATTGCAAACAAAATCAGAACCAGCAGGATCAGTATCCCCTTTTTCAGCATTGCAGAAAACATGCAGGCGGCCCCTCCGATCCGTTCGATACTGCTGTTATTTTATACACTCGCCTTATAGATCGCCAGCATATCCTCTTCCCTCAGCAGTTTGGCTGATCCCATCGCTCCGCCAACACCTACGGCACATTTATGCGCCATTTCCTCAAGATCTTCCTCCGTCGCGTTCACTCCCAGCTCCCGCAGGTTTGTCGGCATCCCGATCCGCCGGAAGAAAGCCTCCAGAGCCTCAATTCCTTTCAGGGCAATTTCCTCATCAGTGCCGGAATCATCAACACCCATCACATTCACCGCAAAACGGCGGAATCTCGGGAGGCAATCCGCGCAGACATACCGGGCCCAGCTGCCCCATACCGCAGCGAGTCCCGCACCGTGCGCCACGTCATACAAGCCGCCCAGTTCATGCTCCAGCTTGTGGGTCATCCAGTCTCCCCCGTCATTGCCACATCCCGTCAGACCGTTATGGGAGAGACTTCCCGCCCACATGATTTCCGCGCGGGCATCATAGTCCTTCGGATCCTTCGCCAGGATTTCAGCATTCGTCATCACCGTGCGCAGCAAGGCTTCCGCCATACTGTCGGTGATTTCCATATTCCCGCCGTTGGTGAAATAGCGTTCCATCGTGTGCATCATAATATCCGTACAACCGCAGGCTGTCTGGTAATCCGGAAGCGTCATCGTCAGTTCCGGATTCATAATCGCAAACTTCGGCCGGCAGTAATCACTGCTGTAGCCGCGTTTCACCAGCCCTTCCTCCTTCGTGATCACCGAGGAATCACTCATCTCGCTCCCGGTCGCCGCAATCGTCAGGATCACACCCAGGGGCAGGCAGGCCTTCGCCTGGCGTTTGTAATCATAAAAATCCCAGACGTCACCTTCATTCGTCACGCCGTAACCTATGGCCTTGGCAGAGTCAATCGCACTGCCTCCGCCGACTGCCAGCAGAAAATCAATCCCTTCCTTTTTGCACAGATCAATTCCTTCATAGACCAAACCCAGATGCGGATTCGGCACCGCGCCGCCCAGCGTCACATAAGGAATGCCCGCCTCGTCCAGCGTGTCCTCCACCCGCTTCAGCAGTCCGGAGCGGATTACACTCCCGCCGCCATAATGTATCAGGACCTTTGTTCCGCCAAATGCTTTAATCAGTTCAGCAACCTGTTTTTCTGTTTCCCTTCCGAAAACAACTTTTGTCGGCGTATAGTAATTGAATCCGAACATCATGCCTTCCTCCAGTCGCTATGTTTTTTATATCATAAACATTGAAGCTCACTCTATGTCAATTGTCTTTTTTCAGGCTCTCATACCACCGGACCGCGCGTTCCGTCCAGCCGGCCATGCACATACCGCTGCCATCGGCAAATCCGTGTCCGCCGGTGGGTCCGATCTCCAGCCGGCAGGGAATACCCAGCCGATCCAACGTCCGGGCAAGGATCTTCGAA
>Ga0310690_10011871_pt1 | contig 10734 bp, 12 predicted proteins | sample AusTroGonzalo_MG_2_FD_207661 | JGI IMG/M metagenome (GOLD analysis project Ga0310690, IMG submission 207661) | Bovine rumen microbial communities from tropical cattle in Woodstock, Queensland, Australia - Gonzalo_04 (v2) (version 2) | ecosystem: Host-associated > Mammals > Digestive system >...
TCGTCCTCCTGCTTTACTAACATGTAGATTGGAGGCTGTACGGAGGAATGATTCTGAAACCAATTTATAATCTGCTTTAAGTCTATGTCGCTAAACGAATAACCCATCATGACTATAGTATGGGTTGAAATGATGCTTTTTATGTAGTTTTCGATAAGAGGAAAATTCTTTGAATAGTTTAGATAGTCTTCTTCTGTCAGAACATAGTTGTTGTGCGAAAAGTCTCCATGCATTTTGATTATTTTACAGTTGTTCTTGGATTCTGTAAGTTCATTATCGCAGGCTACAACATCATAAAAGTAGCTGATCTTTTCGTCAAGAAAATTCTCAAAAAGGCAATCCCAGTTTGTTGATATGATGTAGTGCGGCTTTAAATCAAGAATGGAACCCTGAATGTCTGTTGGAATGTCTTTGGCTGGAAAAAATGATTTTACGGTCTCTTTTAACTTTAAACTGCCGAATTTAATTGCATAAAGTTGTGCTATTTTTAAAGGGTCAGTTTCGTTGCTTTCGCCAAGTCCTTTTTTTAAGGTCTCCGTGATTGTTGTCCATGATGGGTATTGTTGTGGATTTGTAGCTATAGAAACTCCTGCTCCGATAAAGAAAGCTAGCTTCCGTTGGTCAAGATCTTTTTTTATCAGCTTGAGATATTCATCGCTTTCAATTGAAGTGTTTGGCTGCATTTGGAAACCTCGTTCTATTTTTGAAAAATATAGTCAAAGGATGTTGGTTAGGCGAACATGAGGCTACCAATTGTCAATAGTAATCCATCTGAACGATTTGCTTTTTCATAGGATTTCAAATTCCCTCTTTTGTGCCTTTTTGTACACTCGTAATAGCTAAAATCTTTAAAACTTATGTAGTTGGTAAGAATATTGTCATTTTCTGGAAAAATATCCTAGTATGTGATGGATGTATTAACAATATTGCCACGAAATTGACGAAAGGACGAAATCCCTGAATTTTGCAAACGACCGTTGGCAAATTCGTTCATTTTGCAAACTGTTGTTGACTGAGGATGAAGTTCTTGAATACTGCGGCAGTCTTGTGAACGAATTCCGCGAAACGATGGCGGATGGTACTGCATTTGTCTCTGACGGTCCTTGGGAAACGGTCAAGATTGTCAAGAAGCAATATTAAATACGGGGAGTATTTGATTGAAACGCTTGGTCATAGTTACGATTTAAAATCGTCAGTTAATGCGTCCTTATTTGATCTTGACAAATCCATAAAAAATTTGGAAAATCAAAATGTTCTTTTTTATCGTTGCTCGTTAAATCAATACTGAATGAAAGCTTTCCTTCTTTTCGGAAAGAAAAGGGGTAGAAAATAAAGGGTAATAAAAATGAGTTGTGTTCACCATTATTAGAATTTTCAAATGTGGATATGATTTTTTCGGGTTCTTGATCCCGCTTGCAATATAATGTCCCTTTTATGAAAAATTCACCTTCCGTTTGTATTTTTGCAACAATGCAAAATTTTGGAAGCGTAAGCGGCCATGTTGTGTTCGGCGCGACAAATATTTTTTGCTGGTAAACACCGCACATGGTGAGTTTGTTTCCTATTTCATATCTGACATCATCGCAAAAAATTAAATCTAAAACCTTCATATTTCTCCGTATTTAAAAGCTGAGTTTTTTCTTTGAAAGTCTATTTTATCGTTGTATACAATTTTGTTTGGGTCGATTTCGTTTTTTTCGTCTTTTTTTATTTCTATTTTACAGGTCGCACAATTTGTTTCTAGTGAAAAATAGGTGTCGACTGCGATACCTTTTTCTTCGATTTCCTGAAAAAAAGACTGTAATTCGTGCTTCAATGCAATCCGATGGCTTTTTTCTTTGTTGAAATTTTTTTCGGCAACATTTAAAAGCCAAGGAAAAGTTCTTAAAATTCGTAAAAAACTTAATGCTGCCGCAGAAGGCAGGTTTCTGTCATTGCGCCATTTTGATAATGTTCTTGCTGGAATACCAAACGATCGTTCAATATGGCTTTGCGAAATTTCCATTTGCTGAAAATCTGATAAAATGACATCGATGGATTTCTGTATTGCTTCTGTATATTGGGGATTTTCTGTGCTTAAAAATGATTCTACTGGTACGCTGTCTTCTAAATCGACATCTTCACCACAGTCGTTACAATGAAGAACGCTATTCTTGTATTCCAGTGTGTCGCTGAATGGAATAGGAAAATATCTAGATGATGTTCTAATTTCTGTATTGCTAGAACCGCAACATTCACAAAAATGATTAGTTTGCATTGTTGTATTCCTTATATCCTATTTTTTTCAGACATTCAATTAATTTGGGGTCTAAGCAATCCCCTAGTTGGGTCAACGCCTCTTTTTGTGGTGCGTGGAATGATTTGAGACGCCATTTGTTCGGTGGTATGGGAATGAGGTGGAAGGCTAGATAACCATCCTCGTTTGAATATTGAAAATAATATGCGTCGACAAGGACGGGAATGGTACACCCCATTCCATCTTTATAATTATTTTTCTCTAGTTCATTGCAATTAACGAAAACCCCTATTTTGATATCTTCTATGTTTATTGCTTCGAGTAACTGCTTTTTAGTGCAAATGTTAAACAATCTTTGTGCGTCGTCTAAAACACTTCGGGGAACAACGACATTCTGTTCATTAGAACAGGCGGCAATAAAGTCTTTTAAATTGTAAAATGGAGTTCTAGACATTGTTTTATGCAAAAAGTATAAAAAAAAGAAAAAAAAGTCAACCTTTAACAATAAATAAGTAAAAAAAGTGAGTGAAGGATGTTCGTATGTTGGGGTGTAAATCATTCGGTTAACTCAAATTTATCAAACGAAATTGACGAAAGGACGAAATCCCTGAATTTTGCAAACGACCGTTGGCAAATTCGTTCATTTTGCAAACTGTTGTTGACTGAGGATGAAATACTTGAGTATAGCGGAAATCTAGCGGATGCGTTCCGCGAAGGGCTTGATAGTGAAACAATCGCCAAAGCCGCGATTTGAGCAAGATGGTAGTTTTCAACCTTGCGGAAGGAACCTGACCCAAGTTGAACCATTTCAACAGTTTGGTTAAAATGGTCGCTCTCGGCGAAGGTCGGCATTAAGCAGGACTTTGGGCGCGTGATACGAAAATTTTCGTTGCGAAAAAATTCGCAATGGAATTTTTTGCGCTGGAGAGCCTATGAACCCGTTTAAGTTTGGTACCATCGTCGAAGACGAATATTTCACGGACCGCGTGAATGAACTTGAACAAATCAAGCAGATGCTGGATAGTGAGAACCATCTCGTTTTGATATCTCCCCGTAGGTTTGGTAAAAGTAGCCTGGTGGCTAAGGCGCTGCAGCAGATTGGTCGCCCGTCCATTACCATCGATTTCATGAAAGTGCTAAATGTGGAGGACTTGGCCTCTCAGATCTTGCGTCAGGTGTTCCGGATACATAAGTTCGAAAAAATCAAGCATCTTATGAAGTTTTTCCGTGTCGTGCCCACGCTCTCCTACAACCCGATGACTGAAGGTGTGGATGTAAGCTTTGTCCCTTCTGTGGATAAGTCTTCTGCAATGCTGGAAGATTCGTTGGAACTCTTGGAGAAGGTGTCTTCTGCAAAGAACCGGCTTATTGTTGTGTTCGATGAATTTCAGGAAGTGAACTCCATCGACAAAACGCTGGCAAAGCAGTTGCGAGCCATTATGCAACGGCAAAAGGGGCTGAACTACATTTTTATGGGTCGCCAGGAATCCATGATGGAAGAAATCTTTGAAAAGAAAAAGTCCCCGTTTTTCCATTTCGGTGAACGCATGAACCTGAAGAAAATCCCGTATGAGGACTTCTATGCCTATATTGAAAGCCGCTTGCCCGATATGCCCGCTTCGCAGAAGGCCGCCATTACCGAAGAAATTCTGAAGTTTACGGATGTGCACCCTTACTACACGCAACAGCTTTCGGCCGCAGTCTATAACGCCATCGAGTATGGCAAGATAAAGGAAAATCCAGTGGCGTATGCCATAAAGAAGCAGGTGGAGGAACATTCTCTGGACTATGAGCGCCTGTGGGCGAATATGAATCGCACCGACCGCAAAGTGATGATCGCACTTGCTAATAGGAGTAACCCTATGGCTGAGCGGTCGGTGGCGTCCAGTACCTTGTTCAGCTCCATCAAGCGCCTGCTGAAGCAGGGATATGTCATCAAGACAACTGGCTATGGACTTGAAGATCCGTTCTTTGGCGAATGGATCTTGGGGGAGTAATCTTCTTCCTCAACTCAAAAAAATAAGTTTTCTGTCATTTAATGTGCAGAATCCCTACAAAATTACAATAATATTACTTATATTTGCTGTAATTAGTTCCACGTCCGGCCGGACAAGGGATAGCGGTGGTCGCTATGTACAAATGATGGCCGGAGTAACCCCGAAGGTTGCGGTAAGTGCAGAGTCGTGCATACACAGCATGTCATGCCGACGTTGTCATTCCCGACTCGATCGGGAATCTCCACTTCCGTCATCCTGAGTGGCGTAGCCACGAAGGATCCAGTGAGGCCGCCTAATGTACGCCCGTTTTTTCAAACGCCCCCTCGATTTTTTCTGCGCTCTCTCGGCAATCCTCTGCCTGAGCCCGATTCTCGTCGTACTCACGATTCTCGGCGCTATCAAGATGAAGGGCAACCCGTTTTTTACGCAACCGCGCCCGGGCCTTAACGAAAAAATCTTCAAGCTCATCAAGTTCCGCACGATGACGAACGAGAAGGACGCCAACGGCAACCTGCTCCCAGACGACGTGCGGCTGAACGCCTACGGCAAGTTCCTACGTAGCACTAGCCTTGATGAACTGCCGGAACTGTTCAACATCCTCAAGGGCGATATGGCCGTGATTGGACCGAGACCGCTCTTGGTTGAATACCTGCCGTATTATACCGAGAAAGAACGCCATCGCCACGATGTTCGTCCCGGGCTATCTGGATGGGCTCAAATTAACGGTCGTAATTCTGTGAATTGGAATAGAAGATTTGAACTTGATGTGGAGTATGTTGAAAGCATATCTCTTTTAATGGATGTTAAAATCATTTTGAAAACTTTGAAGAAAGTTTTTGTTCGAGAGAATATTGCTGAAGACACCAATAAAGTTGAAGGCAATTTTGCTGAAATTCGTAGAAATCAAATTCAAAAAGGAGCTGTTCTATAAATGCGAAATATGAAAAAAACAGCTTCTTTGAATGGCATAGATTTTTTTCTTTATACGCCGTCTTTTTTTTCCCTTTATGCAGATGTCTATAGTGAATCGGAAAGGCCTTATTATGTAAAACGGATTATCCACAAAATAAGGATGGCATTGCAGCTATTCATGGGGGGATATAAAGTCTATTACATGTCAGTTGGTGATACTATCGTTGGCCATCTTGTAGTTACTTCAGGCGGGGGACGAGTAGTGCAAAGTTCTAAAAATGATATTGTGATAGGACCAATTTGGGTTGCTCCAAGCCATCGTAAGAAAGGGTATGCTTCAGCGGGTATAGCAGCTATTTTGCATAGTTTAGGCATGCAATACAAAAGTGCATTTGAATTTATTGCTCCCGAAAATACTCCATCTATCCGCTCTGCCGAAAAAAACGATTTTGTAAAACAGGGCTATGCAAGGGAGTCGGGACTTTTACGAAAAATGTCTTTAAGTGAAAGCGGAGAATGGCTTCTATTCAGATATGATTCTAAGGAAAAATAAAATGAATTTCTTGATTTTAAGTTGTGGTACACGTAATAAAGTTGTTCAATATTTTAAGCGAACCTTTAAAGAAGGCAAGATTGTTGCTACGGATTGTAGCGAAATTGCGCCAGCACTTTTTGAAGCTGACAAGTATTACATTGTTCCGCGTATTACGGCAGATGGCTACCTTGAAGTAATCCTTGACATTTGCAAAAAAGAACAGATTGACGGTGTTCTTTCTTTGATTGATCCAGAACTGAATCTGTTGGCGAAAAATCACAAGTTATTTGATGATGCTGGTGTAAAAATTATTGGTTCAAACTTTGAACTTTGCGAACGAAGCCTAGACAAGTTCAAAATGTATAACTGGCTCGTCGAACATGGATACAAATGCGCAAAATCGTACATGGATCCTGCAAAATTTTATGACGATTTGGAAAAAGGGAGCATCAGTTATCCTGTATTCGTTAAACCGTCGTGCGGAAGCGCGAGCATTGCAATTTCTAAGGCACAGGATAAAGAAACTGTCGATTTACTATGCTCTCATTCCGAAGGGATGATGATTCAGGAATTTTTAAAAGGTCAGGAAATCGGCGCTGATGTGTATATCGATATGATTAGCAAAAAGGTCGTATCGATTTTCACCAAGAAAAAGATTGTAATGCGTGCAGGCGAAACTGACAAAGCGGTTTCATTCAAGGATCCAAAGCTTTTTGCCTTAATTCAGAAATTTGTTGAAGAAAGTGGCTTTACCGGGCAAATTGATATAGACATTTTTGACATAGATGGAGAATACTACATCTCTGAAGTAAACCCCCGTTTTGGCGGCGGCTACCCGCATGCTTTTGAATGCGGATGTAATCATATGGCCCTTATTGAGAATAATCTCAAGGGCATAGAGAACAAGCCGAATATTGGATGCTATGAAGAAGGCGTCTATATGATGAAATACAACGAGATAGCGATAAGGAAATGAACATTTTAATTTTAGCAAATAGTTCCTCTGGTTTATTGAGATTTCGGCGAGAGTTGCTTGAAGCATTGGTTTTACGACATTACAATGTGTTTTTCGCTGTCCCCAAAGGCGAATTTATTGAAGAAATGGAACAAATGGGGTGTCACTTTATAGAGACCTCCATATCCCGCCATGGAACAAATCCGCTAACAGATTTAGCACTTGTAAAGAAGTATTGTTCAATCATAAATTCTGTTAAGCCGGATATTGTATTAACATATACCATCAAACCGAATGTCTATGGCGGAATTGCCAGCCAGTTATGTAAAGTCCCGTATATAGCCAATGTAACCGGCCTCGGAACCGCTGTAGAAAATGGAGGACTTCTTCAAAAAATCACCTTGACACTGTATAGAATTGGTTTGAAAAAGGCTAAACGGGTGTTCTTCCAGAATCAGGCAAACCTGGATTTTATGCTTAAGCATAAAACAGTGAAGGACGCTTATTCATTGCTTCCCGGTAGTGGCGTAAATCTTAAAAGATTTTCACCATTGCCATATCCTAATGAATCTGATGGAATCCATTTTGTATTCATCAGCCGCATTATGCGTGAAAAAGGAATTGAACAATATTTGGAAGCCGCAAAATATTTCACGAGTAGTCATCCTGAGCTGCATTTCCATATTTGTGGCTCTTGTGAATCAGAATATCAAGGTAAACTCGATGAATGTATCAAGAACGGTACTGTCATTTATCATGGTTTGGTTCGTGATGTTCGCGAAATACATAAGATTTCGCATTGTACCATTCATCCGAGTTTCTATCCTGAAGGCATTAGCAATGTTCTCTTGGAAAGTTGTGCCTGTACTCGACCAATAATCACAACTGATCGCAGTGGTTGTCGCGAAGTCATTGAAGATGGTGTGAATGGGTTCATGGTTAAGCAACGCGATAGCGAAGATCTCATCAAAAAAATGGAGAAGTTTCTTGCACTTTCGTATGAACAGAAAAAGCTGATGGGCCTTGCTGGCCGTGTCAAAGTTGAACATGAATTTGACCGTAAGATTGTTATAGATGCTTACTTGAAAGAATTGGAGTCTTTGGAATGAGACGATTAATAAATAACATAATAAGTTGCCTTCATTCCTTAATTCGTTTTTTTCTATTGAAGGTGTTTCATTTTAGGGGGTTAAAATTCAATATGATTGAGCGTTTTTCCCCCAATGTCGTAGTTGAAATGGGAAAGGAATCGTCATTAGTACTCGGTAAAATGGTTCGCGTACATAGTGGTTCAAAAATTAAAGTCCGTAAAAATGCAAAATTGATTTTAGAAAACGGAGTGAAAATTAATTACAACTGTATTATTGCTTGCCATAAAGAGATTAAAGTTGGTGCAGGGACTCAATTTGGCCCATCTGTTTATTTGTATGACCATGATCATGATTACAGGGCGGGGTTAGAAGCTGATAAATTTCTAGTAGAATCTATAGAAATTGGGAAAAATTGTTGGATTGGAGCAAATACCGTAATTTTGCGCGGTACAAAAATTGGCGATAATTGTGTAGTTGGGGCTGGTTGCGTGCTTAAAGGAGTTTTCCCAGCAAATAGCGTTATTGTGCAAAAACGAATGAACGATATAAAGGAGGTGCAACATGTCTGAACCCATTCGAATTTTGCACATGATCGGGAGTCTGAATATTGGCGGTTCGCAGTCAATGATTATCAATTTACATAAGGCGATTGATAAATCAAAAGTTCAATTTGATTACATAATTGATCATCCAGGACATCTGTATTATGAATCTGTTGTTAAGTCGTTGGGTGGAAAAATATACGAATTTCCGACTTTTAAAGGGTATAATTTTTTAGAAATCCGCAAATTTTGGGAGCTGTTTTTTAAAGACCATCCTGATTACAAAATTCTTCATTCTCATGTCCGCAGTTATGCATCGCTTTATTTACCCATAGCAAAAAAGGCTGGGCTAAAAACTATTATTCATAGCCATAGTACTTCCAATGGAAAAGGTTTTGGTTCTGTTGTAAAGCGTATTATGCAATATCCGTTGCGCTGGCAAGCGGATTACTTCTTTGGGTGTTCTAAAGAAGCGGGAGCGTGGCTTTTTGGGGATAAAATTGTCAACAGTCCAAAGTATCATATTCTGCAAAATGCCATTGATACCAAACAGTACAAATTCAATCCTGAAATTCGTAAGGAATATCGCGAAAAATTTAGTTTGGGCGACAAGAAAACGTTTATCCATGTTGGTCGTTTTCATCCGGCAAAAAATCATGCCTTTTTGCTGAAGGTTTTTGCCGAAATCCACAAACAAGATGCCAATACAGTTTTGTTGCTTGCTGGTGATGGCGAATTGCGCCCAGAGATTGAAAGGCAAATTTCTGAATTAGATTTAAAAAAAGATGTTTTGTTGCTTGGTAATCGTAGCGACGTGCCTAAACTTTTGATGTCTGCGGATTGTTTTTTATTCCCATCGGTCTGGGAAGGGTTTGGGATGGTTGCTGTTGAGGCTCAGGCGGTAGGATTACCGTGTATTTGTAGCGATGCGATACCGCAATCAGTTAAGGTAACGGAACAATGTGTTTTTATATCTACGGAAAATGCTCAAATTTGGGCAGGAAAGGCTCTTGCTTTTGCCTTAAACGCTAATAAATTGTCGCGAAATGATATACAGTCCGTTGTTGATAACGGGTTTGATATCAAAAAATCTTCCGAAAAACTTTGCAGTTTCTATCAATCGAATTGGAGTAGTGTATGAGTCGATACATAATGCGTCTTGATGATGCTTGCCCTAAGCGAAATATGGCTAAATGGGATAGAATGGAAGCTTTGCTTGAAAAGTATGGTGTCAAACCGCTTGTTGGTGTAATTCCTGATTGCAAAGATCCCGAGATGGATTGTTTTACGGAAGATGCAGATTTTTGGACAAAGCGAATAGCATCTTGGCAAAAAAAAGGCTGGCAATTGGCATTACATGGCTATAACCATATCTTCAAAACAAATTGTGGCGGTATTAACCCTGTAAATCATCGTTCTGAATTTGCCGGGCTTCCGTATGAAGAGCAAAAACGGATGATTGCTGATGGTGTCGCCATTCTACGCAGTCATGGTATAAACCCTAAGGTATTCTTTGCGCCGGCACATACTTTTGATGAAAATACAATAAAGGCACTGCAGGATGCTTCGGACATCCGCATAATTTCAGACACACCAGCAAATAAGCCGTTTTCAAAATACGGAATGACTTTTGTTCCGCAACAGTCTGGGCGTGTTCGTAAATTGCCTTTTAATACGGTTACATTCAGCTATCATCCAAATACGATGAATGAAAGCAGCTTTGTTAATTTGGAGAAATTCTTACAGCAAAACAGATTTGAAATTTTTCCAATTGAAGAATCTACAAGGAAACTATCGTTAGTTGATAAATTTTTGATGGGAATGTATTATGCAAGACACTAATAGATCCATTAGACAAATAAATTATTTTGCAAAATACTTAGGGAAAATATGATTTTTTTTCAAACTTCTCTGCTGTAAAAATGAATGTAATCACAAAGAAAATTGAGAAAAGATAAAATGTTTAATTTGCCATTGTTCACAATTTACACGCCAACATACAATCGTAAAAACTTATTGCCTAGATTGTATGATAGCTTATGCAATCAAACATGCAAAAATTTTATCTGGCTAGTTGTTGATGACGGCTCTACTGATGGCACCGAAAAATTGGTTAATCAATGGAAACAAATCGCTCCATTTCAAATAGAGTATGTTTATAAAGAGAATGGTGGTGTTCATACGGCCAGAGATTTGGCCTATTCTATCATAGATACTGAATTGTTAGTTGGCATAGATTCTGATGATTCTTGTTTATATGATATGGTCGAAAATATTATAAATACATGGAATCAATTTAAATATAAAAATATAGTCGGCATTATAACACCTGTATGTTCTGCTCAGGGAAAATGGTTGGGATCACCGTTTCCTCAAGTAGACTTTGCATCGTACCAAGATTTGACATATAAATACAAATGTATTGGAGATCATACAATTGTCATTAAATCTGAAATTATAAAGAAA
>Ga0310690_10011872_pt1 | contig 10733 bp, 18 predicted proteins | sample AusTroGonzalo_MG_2_FD_207661 | JGI IMG/M metagenome (GOLD analysis project Ga0310690, IMG submission 207661) | Bovine rumen microbial communities from tropical cattle in Woodstock, Queensland, Australia - Gonzalo_04 (v2) (version 2) | ecosystem: Host-associated > Mammals > Digestive system >...
TTTTATTTTAATAAACACACATTTAGCTTTCCAATTTTAACCCAGTATTTTTTACACACATCTCTGTGTGCTGACCCATTATGTTAAGCCAGTACTGCGAGGATACATACAGCATCCTCATATTTTTGATCCTCGAAGTTATATGTATATGACAGACAAATTTGTGCCAAATTACTTGACTCTCCAATATCTGTTTGAGAAGCAGAAAGTGCATTGTCAACTATTGCAAAACTATGTAACGTGCTGTCATATATATTTTTATCCTTTGGTATATTGTTAACTATTGTAGGTTTGTTTACATAACACCATTTTGCATGTGTTACTATATCTACTTGATTTGTAACGTAAAACGAATCTGAATCTTGATCTGCCGATGATCTTTAAGTTTCCTTAAAGCGTGGACTATATCTTCACCCTACAATATAGGGTGTTCAGCGCTCTGGTTGCTATTATTGGTATCCGTCCTCAAGCAATAGTCTCTGAACCTTCCAAGGTACAAATACTGGAATTCCCTTGGCTTGGCTGCGAATTAGCATATGTATTAACACTTAGCGTTCTCGCAATTCACTGAATGTTTTTTACGCACATTTCTGTACGCTGACCCATTGTGTTAAGCCGTTATTTCGTGCCTGCGTGTCTGTTCCTATCATATTAACCGCAATGCACAAATTCCCAAGATTCATATATTTATCCATTTCGTTGCTTCTTACATTGTGCAAGTAACCTAACGAGTTTGCGGAGTTAAATGGATTCCTAAACTCTGCAAGATATTCTCCGTTTCCAAATCTATTTGTCCAACATTGTATACATCCATCTTCGTGTTGAAATGTTGGATCTTTGCTCCAGTCAGCACCTACGCTATGAAGAAGCATTGCATATGGAGAACCAACTATGGTTAAGTTATCTGCATTCTGAATTATTCGCCCCGTCTTCATATTCTGAACATAGTCAAGGACTATTTTGTTTCTGCGTTGTCGGAAATAATCGCACTCTATAAACTCCGGAATCTTTTCACATAATGCTATCAGAACTTCATAATCCTTTGAGAAATTTGCATTTCTTCTCAAGTAATCTAAAAATACTCGGTCATCAGTTCTAAGCGCATTTATATATTCTCGACTCTCATGCATCACTGAAAGTGTGCTTTCAATATTCAAGGCGTTCACCATTTGATAACTCATTCTTTGAACATCTCCGAGTTTGCTATGATGTGCAGTTTTCACTATACCAAACAGACAGTTATTCTTCCTTACCCACTCGCTCCAATATTCAAATGTAATACTTTCAAACTTAATAAACTTCAGAGCATTTTCAGTAGTGATCAACTTAACATTCTTTGCAAGTATCTCATGCCCCCACATGTCCTTAACTGTTGCGGTATTATAAGCTTCTCCAAAATAATCTTTAAAGAATAACTGTATATTGGAACTGAATGCCGCCGCCTTAAACATATGTTGCCTTAATAAGATATAACCATTTCCCCAACTAGGAAAGATGCTTGCGTCTATTAATGCCTGCCCATCAAACAACGTATTAACCACTTCGTAATTTGAATAAGGAACTGCGTGGCAGTAATTATCTTTATCTACCTCTATACTGATAACATTTGTCTTAAAGGTCGAGTCAATATCTTTGATGACCAGTATTTCACTTGGATCAATCTTTATTCGCCCCTCTATAGTAGAAGTAATGAGAGAAGAGTACGCGCCAATCTCTACAATCGGGGCATTTTTCTTCGGAAGTTTAATTCCCATATAAAGGAACTCCCTTGCTTTTTTAAAGAGCGACTTTCGAATAAACATACACGAACCCTTTTTTGCTTTACCCGGAGTTCGGTATAACATTCGGTACTCGATCACTTCCACGCCTCCATTTTTCTTTGGATAGCGGATTCGAACCCCTTCTTCGTAAAATTTTATTCGAATATCATCACTTGACGTTTTGTTAAATAAAGATTTGTTCTTGATCGCCGTTTGATACATAGCACTTAATCGCGCCTTTCTCTGTTCGGCTTTTAATACCCTCCCTTTATTTCCGGATGCCTTTGCGAGCTTATATTCAAGGCGGTGTTCCTTTCCGCACTTCTTTATATTGCGCAACTCTTCTTCAAAGCTTCGTGTACCATAATTAAAATTAATACAAATAACATCTCGGGTTGAACCGCTCTTATGTATATTCAGCCCGTTCTCTTTAAGAAAATCTAGGAACAGGGAGTTCGTTAACATTGCATCTTTATAATCATATGCGGTGCGAACCCCCAACTCGACCCCATAGATTGAACCGGCTTCATAATTTTTAATTTTTACTCCATATTCGGACAATAAATAATCACTCCCCTATAATTGAATTAAGTATTATATCTTCAAAACTATTTATCATTGCAAATCGAAGCGGATCTTCTTCCCCATATTGTTGCTGCCATTCCATTAGTTCATTGAGTATGCTTTCCACATCCACTGATTGAATTCCAAACTGCTTGCTTTCTTCTCTGTTTTTAATGATCATTTTATTTTCACCTACTTTCATTTTTACTATGGTGCCAATTTTGTCCCCTTAAGGTGCCAAAAATGACCCTATGCCCAAACCCGCTAAGCCAGTCATCATGCGGCTTTGATGGCATTTTTTCACGACCTATAAGAATATATATATTATATATTTATTATATATATAAATATATATATAATTATTCTCTTTTAGAACTATATATATTATATAACATATATAACAAAAAGTCAATAAGAGAGATATCGCTCTAAACGCACTATTTATGCTACTTTGAAAAGGATGGCATATTACTATTTAAAAAATATTTTAAATAGGTTAGTACTAAGAAAGTAGCTATAAGTGGGGATTAACGATAAAAGAAACGATGTTGGGTGTGTAGGTGAAACGGCTAACCGGAAACGCAGTAAAATAAAGCGTTTGCGGGTTTTTAATACCCCGATCTTCTAGGGTAAAAATGACCATTTTCACCATTTCCGGGGCTATTTTTCAATAATCAGCGTGTTGGTGTAGAGTTTTTCTTGCCAACAGCGAAGTGCAGTTGGTCGGAAACCTCACCGATTGAGGAAATCAAAACATAAGGAGAAAACAAAATGAAAAAAACAACAGCAGAACTCTTTGAAGCAATCATGGAACAGAACAAGACACTTGCAGACATCAAGGCTATCTGCACCGCTACCCACAATGCTTTGGTACTTTCCCAGCATGAGCAGTCGCTTATCGACAACAAGGCTGAAAGTAAGAAGTCAAGCAAAGCAATCACAAAGAAGTCAGCCACAACCAAGACCGCCGAGAAGAAGACTTCCGACAAGGAATACGAGGATACATTCGCAGCGATTGAGCGGATTAACTCCACTACGGTGGCTGTCCATATCTGCGAGGCAGATTGGACAGAGTGCCAGAACTTCAAGCGTCGCGGTGTTCTCAACAAGGCTATCAACCAGTACCTCAAGAGCACTTACGGTGCTAAGGGCAACAAGGAGTATCAGATGGAGATGTCTGCCGGATCAGTCAAGGAACTGTTCAGCAAGGCTGACAGCCACTTCAAGAGTGGCAAGAGTGGCGTAGGTCACTTCGTTTTCACTCCTGCTGAAATCAGCGTCCTGCTCGATGCGAAGTGGTCGAGTAAGGAAGCAACCCGTCAGGCAAAGGCAGCAAAGCAGTGGTAAACCACTGCTTCCGGGCAGGTCGAAAGACCTGCTCGTTTTTTTATTGTCGTCGTTTAAAAACACACAAAAGGAGTTGTTACGTCATGTATAACTGTTTACTTAAAATCGCACTGAAGAGGTTCACACCTCAGTCCTGTATCACCGTTGCTGAAACGTCAGTAATCGTTAAGGTCGCTGATGCTTTCGAGGTTTACGACAAGTTTTTCAAGGTCTTCAATATGCCCGAAGAGCACTTAGAGTTCGGACCCTACTACTACTTCACCGCGTGTGAGGTTGCACCTGTTACCGAGTTTACCGCCGACAGTCAGTTGGCAGAGGAGTTAGATGAGAATAATCCGTTCAAGATACACAGCGACAAACTCATCAGCCGAGTTTGGCACGTAGTCAACGAGTGGAAGTATAGCGGTTTAGGATTGGAACCCTCGAAGAAGTCGAAGTAATTAACAGCACCTGTGAAGTTGGGCTGTAGGTGGTTCGAACCCCTAAGGTGCTTTAAACCGTTTAAAGACGGGTAAATGAGCGTTTAAAGACGCAATTAAATAGTATTACTTGGCTAAAGGTGGACAGAGTCTTGCTTAATGAGTGGGCGGCGTTCACGACTGGCAAAACGGTCGGTATAAATCGTGCTCGTCAAGTAGGAGATACCTCAATGCCGATAGGTGTTGACAAACCGACTCCCGAAAAGACGAACGTATCAAATCAAACGACTGTGGCGTTGGTCGGTGCAAGTGGTAGATATTGAGGTCTATCCGCACAGAGCGTTCCACTCCACAAGTTGAAATCTCCGCAAGGATTGATGATTGCTGTAATGCGTGGTGGCATCAGTGCTCTTATAGCCCGGTGGCAAGTAATACAGGTTACAACTCCCATGACCAATAAAAGTTGACTTCGAGTGCAGTCGCACAGCCAATCATGCAAGAAGTGGTACATGACCGCTGTATAGCATAGCCCGTAAGGACGTTCGAGGTACAAACACAGTACGAGATTGCGATATTCTCTCTGTCATAGTGTGAAAACATAGTTCACGGCAACTTTGGAGTGGGCGACACTGTAATGGTGCAACGCCTTTAGCCAAATAGTTCGTTGTGGTGGGTGTAACGATCCATTGCGATAATCGCCTATGTCTGGTGGTTATAGATACTGTGTCAAATAACGACACTGTAATGGTGCTCCGTGATTTAGCAAGTAGGTGCTCAATCATCTTACTTCTAGTTGACTACAGTCCTATAACACGATATAGTGGGGTTGAATGATGAACCGCTTCTCGGTTGTTCGGCTATGTGAGTAACCATGATTGATGTGTTGGTAGCACATCATGAGGCACGGTTGCCTCGGTACACTCCCCGAGCGGTAAGTCCTATTATAACCAAGCGCAGTAGCCGAGATAAGGTCGGCAGGTTTAAGGGTTCGACTCCCTACTGTGTTTTATCATGAAAGGTGGTGATATTATGCTAAGACAAATGATACTATGTTATGGGTTAAATGTCAAAACGTGTGATAATTCACACTACGTTGTATATTTCGATACGGCAGAGAAAGCAAGAACCGAAATGCACAAAGCTGTTAAATATTACGTAAGCGGCGGGTTTGAAAAGACCGCAAAGAAACGCAATCGAGGCGCGATTGATGAGTTGATACTCATAAAAAATATCTTCGATGAGGTAAATGCCGAAATCGATATTTACATAGATAGCTGCAACTATCCGCCGTATGCAAATACAACAGAAGTTCCGTGGAATAAAAAAGACGTATAAACGTCTTTTTTTTATTGCCAAAGGCAGAAAGGAAAAATTATGAAAAACAGAATAGCGAACGCATTTGGAATCATAGCGGTTGTGATACTTTTCACAGCCGCTTTTGTTTTAGCACTCAAACATTTTGCGAGCGTATCTTATGTTACCTACTACGAAAGTAACGAAGGTTATATTCCGGTAGAATTTACGCCTTGTGAAGTACAATCTCGAACGGAAAGGAAAATCACAGTCACTTTTAAGGGAAATGATTATTCTTGTTACGTTGAAAGGGAAAGCACAATTTCTAAGGGAGATGTGATTTGGTGTGGATTTGCAAGTTATGAGGGAAACCTCGAACTGATAGATATACATTATTAAAAGAAAGCGAGGTAACAAAAATGAGAAAGTATGTACGTCTAATTAAAGCAAAGCGGTTTACGAGGGCAAAGGTAATTTGCTGTCGGGAATTTGAAAAGGGAAAGCTCACCGAAGATGAGTGGCTCGACCTCATGGATCGTATAGGTTGGGCTTATATGTGCAATAAGTATCCCGACCTTAAAACTAAATATGCGTAAAAAGCGAGGTGTAAAAAAATATGATGAATTTCATTCCTACATCAATTCTCGATGCAATCGCAGAACGCAATTGCGAAACAGAAAGTGATTGGAGTTGTGCAAAGGAAAGCGCGAAAGCGTTTATTTATAATTCAAACAAGGCAGAACTCAAAAATAATAAAAATGTTTGGTGCGAATACAAAGCTACCGGTCGTACCAATGGAAAGTTGGTGGAAACATGATTCGGGTATCAACATTTACAGGAACGGAACAAAAAATAACGATAGAAGTAGAAAGCGAAGAAGAGGCTATGGCGTGGGAGAGCACTTACGGCATGGCAATACGCATAGTGGACGAGGCATGTGAAAAATACTCGAAAGATAAAAACTATCACGAGTACAACATGCAAATCCAATTTGCAATTAGTTTGTGTCAATCGAGTACAGCGAACGCACTTCAGAGTCGTGCTCGTTGGAAACTTAAGCAGCTTGGTATTGAGTTATAAAAGTTAAAAATTAGGGATTGACAAAACGTCATCCCTATGGATAATGAAAGTGAGGTGAGGGAACAATGATAATTTCAATTCCGGTAGCAAAGAAAAAGGCAACAGACATTGTTACCTACGAACTTCTTGCTAACAAGCTTCACACCGGAGAAATATTTTCATACTCCATTGTAAAAGTACGCAATTATCCCGACAAAAGGGAAATAGAGCATGTTGCAAGAGGTATCAAGTCAAAATCTGCAATCGATTTGATATGGGCTGATATAGAGAAAGGAGAGCAGAGATGACATTTGTACTAGGATTAGCGTAGAGAAATAAAAGACAAATTTCATAGCGAAAGGAGAATAATTATGGACGCAACTACAAAGGCAAAACTCACATCGCTTAAGGCAGAACTTGCCTCACTTAAAGCCGCACTTAAAACAACGGAAGATGATGAGGAGTGGAATGAATTGGCATACGCAATCGACACAACGCAGAGCGCAATTGTCGCTATTGAGCATGAAGAGCTGCGGAATGAAGCACATAAGACCGGAACACTCGTTGTTAAGACGAGTTTCGGCACATATCCGAACTGCAAGGCAAGCGTAAACAATTACCGTGCAGACGGAACTATGTGTGTAGATCTTTAGAATCCCGAAGAAGGTGCAATTGCAAGGCTCACCACTTGCTTAAGCAAAAAAGGTATGCCTAGCAATCAGTCTTACATAGACGAGAACAACTGTCCGTGGGCTATGGACTTCATAGAGACATACAATCTCGGTTGGGCAACTGGAAACGTGGGATTCAGCGGATACTGTATGTATCCTGTAGTTGAATGGAATCTTGAAGAACTTGAACTGTACAAATGAAAGGAGAACTAAAATGTTTGCAATCATTCATTACTATGATGTTAATGGTGGGTTCGGAGATGCCGTAGGGAAAGAAGAAGTTCTCGGTTATGTAGAAACCGAAGAAGACGCAAAAGAATATGTGGCTAGGTATAGCAATCCTAGAACATATGCAATTCCTTACTCTCGTCTTGAATGTCACGCTCTAGGCTACAAAAAAGTTAGTACGAAAATGCTTGACATTGACGTTGATCCGTTTGAAGGCGACTACTTTTCAAGGGAAAGAGCAAGCGGAATAGTTACTCTTACCGACATTGTTTGGAACAAGGAAAGTAAGGACTATGAAGACGATTTCCCTACAGAAGTCGATGTTGTTTCATATCACGATGTAAGAGAATGGTTCTGCGACCTTGCAGAAGATTATTGCCGCGCAATTAGTTTCAAAAAGGACGGAGTTCTTTACACAAATCCGAGCGCGGTTGACTAAGAGAGGAGAAATAAAATGCACATTTTAGACGAAGAGTTTTGTAAGGAACTCATAGATATTTATACCGGAAAGAGATTTACCTATTGCATCAAGTCAAGACCTGCGTATGTATTTAACAAGGTGCTTCTTTACCTTTCCAGTAGCTATGATAGCCCCGATAAGGTTGACAAGGCAAGGGAACTCATTGACGCACTTGCCGACTGGACTCATAATCCAACGGAAAGCGAACTCTGTAAAATCCTTGACGTTGAAGAAAAGATATCAGGTTACGGAATGACATCCAACGCAGGTGAGGCGATTGCCGCAGTTACCTACTGTATCACGCATGAAATTCCGAGTAATGTAGATGTGGTTGATATTGAGGGTGAGCCGTTCTACAAAATATCGTTCAAGAATATCACCATTAATCAGCGCGATGCTATCGTGAAAGCAGCAAGTTGTATGAACTTAAAATGAAAGTTAATAATGAATAATTATGCAAAAAGTTAAACATTAGAGAAAGAGAGGATAATAAACTATGAAACTTCACGAACTTTTATTAACAATTCCCGACACAACAATCGTTATAAGAAAAAACGGAAAGCGGATTTGCCGCTTAAACAAAAGAAAAGACGATAAGATTAAGCCCGAAATAAGAAATAGCAACGTGGCATATATGCGGCTCGGTCTTGGAACAATACAAATAGAGTTAATATAAGGCGAGGTGATAACATGAGAAGAACGTGCGTCACTTGTGGAAAACCAATTACGTTCGGTTGTATGACCGATGACTACGGAACTTTCTACACCCATGAAGACGAATGTTTTGAAACCTATATGGACAAAACATTTGGAAAGCACAAATGGATGTCACTGGGAAATGGAGAAGAGGATGAGTTCGGCGGTTACTACATCTGTAGCGCAGATGTGGTTGGCGGCTATGAGGGAACTGGTATTTACTATACCGAGTATGATGAATGCGATTTAGAGGATGATGATTGATAGAAAGCGAGGTGTAAAAGATGCTATACATCAAACAAACAGATTTCGGATTTGCAGTATGTAAATACAACGAAATAATTATAGAGTTCGCTACATTTGACGAGGCTCTTGATTATATCACTAAAAAAATTAAAGAAAGGGAAGGTTAAAAATTATGAGTTGGAATTTTGGAAAAAGAGAGGGCGACATCGTTGAGGATAATATGGTTGAAACAGTAAAAAATCTGTTCAACTACTGTTCAGACAAGTATAAGGCAACCACAGAGGGTTGCTCGCAAATCGTTGAAGCGTGGATGAAGAAATGTAAGCAATTCGATGAGAGATTCCGGAACATTCCGGGATTCGATGCAAAAAATCATTGCATCGTACTCGATTATAAGCACTTAAGAGAAACAGACCCCGATCAGATATATGACTTTTTTAACACATTTGTCGCTTGGTGGGGAGGCTTTGATTGTAGAGTCATCGACACCATTGACGGACATGACAAAAACTGGTGGTACAACGAATACACAGAGTTGGATACATTGCGAGATTGCATAAACAGACTTCCTGCGAACGCAATCAACTATCACGGAGCAAAAGAAATACTTGAGCTTTGTGAAAAAGCCTACAAAAACTATCGTGAAGTGGGCGTATACACAAAGGAAAGCAAAGATGAATATACAGCTCGAAAAAATGTATTACATGTTCTTAGGAACATAACAGAACAGTTTTGTTCAAAAGAACGTGCTGAAGAAATAAACCAATATGATTCTCGGCTTAAGGCAGCCGAGGGGTTGAAACTCAGTAAGCTTACACGTAGATGGTGTAAGTTAATCGGAATTGAAAGCGCCCCGAATTTCGAGAAAAGATTCGCGAGATATGCGGATGCAATAAATCCGCTTGAAGTTCCTGAATTTCTAATAATTTCATGGAATTTATTAGATTTCCTTACGATGTCATTCGGTAATTCATGGACATCTTGTCATTCAATCGATAAGAAAAATGTTCATGGATACACGGGAGATGCGGCAGATTATAGAGGTTGCTATTCAAGTGGACCTTTATCATATGCCGAAGATATGGCAAGCGTAGTAGTATACTCTCTTCCTAAAACGGCAAAAGCGCCTTATTGGAATATCCCTAAGCTTCGCAGACAGATGTTTCATATAAGCGAAAATGGAACAACATTTATACAGGGTCGTTTGTATCCCGATGACCAGTCGGATTGTGGACGAAATACAGAATTCACCGCATATAAGCAGTGGAGAGAAATCGTTCAGGAAGTCATCTCCAAAGCATATGATATTCCTAATCTTTGGAAAAATGAAAGAGGTGCAGATTCTTGTTCCGAACGGACAATTTCTAATGGAACTCATTACAGAGATTATGAGCATTATAGTAATGTAAATATCTCATATCTCGAAAACAAACAAGAAACAATACTCATAGGCAAAGATCCCATTTGCCCTTCATGCGGAGAGTCCCATGACGAAACGCACTGGTGCACTTGCGAACATTGCCGTGAGGGTTGGGTAAGGTGTGCAAGTTGCGGAGAATATGAACCCATTGATAATCTTCATTTATGTGATGACGGAGAGTACAGATGTGATGATTGCTGTACTTACTGCGAATATCATAACGCATATGAAAGTAACAGAAATAATTTTACCTACTTAAGATTATGGTGACGTATGTAAAGACGCAATAGACGAAATGGTTTATAACAATGAACTTGTAAAATGCGCTCATTGCGGAGAATACGTCTTCAAAGATGACGCAGAGGAAGTAGAGAATGAAGAAACTGGCGAAGTTACATACTACTGCGGATATTGCTACAGACATCACATTGCCTAAAGAAAGGGGATATGAATATGAAAAAGAATAGATATTTTGAAAAGATATGCAGAATGAATCAGCCAAATTTAAAAGCATATCTCGTAAACGAATTGGACATGACGGAAGGTGATGGTTGGGCATATAATCAGGGG
>Ga0310690_10011874_pt1 | contig 10732 bp, 10 predicted proteins | sample AusTroGonzalo_MG_2_FD_207661 | JGI IMG/M metagenome (GOLD analysis project Ga0310690, IMG submission 207661) | Bovine rumen microbial communities from tropical cattle in Woodstock, Queensland, Australia - Gonzalo_04 (v2) (version 2) | ecosystem: Host-associated > Mammals > Digestive system >...
GCCTAGAGATTTGTGTCGGTCCACAATGCTTTTGGTAAAGTTCAAGGGCCTTGGCCCATTCCTTTTCTGCGTGTTTCTTATACATGAAAACCCCGAAAGTTGTGTCCAACTTTCGGGGTTCACATCATTTAACGGCGAAGCGTTTTTATATTGTCATTCCACTTCGTGGCTTGACTGCAGCGGGTATCAAATGCGAGTTCACAAGTGACCTCTCGCTTGATACCCTTGCTTGTCATTCCCGCCTCCGAGCGGGAATCTCCTCATAGCAGCTTTTTCAAGCCTTCGATATTGCGGAGCACGATTGCTCCGCGTTTTATTTCTACAAGCCCCTTGGCAGCGAATTCCTTGAGCATGCGGGCAACCACTTCTCGGGCGGAATTTACGTCTCTCGCGATTTCTTCTTGTGTCTTTTTGACTTCGGGCTTGCCGCTCTGTTCATAGGCCGCAATCAAATAGGAGGCGAGGCGTTGGTCAAAACGCTTGAATAGCATCTGCTGAATCGCCCAAATCGTCTGTGAATACCGTTCCGTCTCGCGTTCAAAAACGAAGGATCGGACGTGAATGTTCGAGTCCATCAACTTGGCGCAAACAGAGGAGGGGATGACGAGTACGGTTGTATCTTCTTCGGCGGTGACGATTGTTTCGAATGTCAACTGGTGAATCACGCAAGAGGCGGTCGAAACGCAAAATTCGTTTGCGTGCGCACGGTAAAGCGTGACTTCGCGACCTTCATCCGAGATGAGGCTTACGCGGATGCCGCCGTTCAAAATGAGGATAATCCCGAGGCAGGCGGAGCTGTTGCTGCTGACAATCTGGTCTTTATTGAAGTGTTTGATCATTGCACGTTGCGAAACTAACGTTTTTTCTTCAAGCGAAAGTTTTCCCCAAAACGGAATTTTCTTGACAATTTGACTAATTGGTTCGACCATAAAGCGCTCCCTCTAGAGGGAATATATAAAAAATGCTTTTAAAGAAAATGCCCGCGCACTCGGACTCTGCTCCATACAGACGGTGGCGGGCTTGGTTGGATTGAACAGGAGAATAGAAATTATATCATCTTTACGATTTGATCTTTCGGGCGGACGCCGACAGCGGAGTTGGTTACCTTACCGTCTTTCATGACCACGAGTAGCGGGATGCTAGACACGCGGAACATGGCGGCGAGATCACCCTCTTCATCGACGTTGACCTTGCAGACCTTGACTTTGCCCTTTTGTTCTTCGGCGATTTCCGAGATGATGGGCGAGAGCATACGGCACGGGCCGCACCAGCTTGCCCAGAAATCAATCAGAACGGGCTTATCGGATTTGAGGACTTCTTGTTCAAAGTTATCTTTAGTGATTTTTAATTCAGCCATTGTTTTACCTTTCCTTTTTTGTTTTGTTTAAACTCTTTTGGGGGATGTTTCCCTCTTTTACACCTATATTTTAGATAATCGCAAGGCTTTAGACTGTGACTAGGTCACATTAACGAAAAATCTTTTTTTGGGGTACAAAAAAGCCGCGGTATTGTGCCGCGACTTTTATCAGAGTTGTCATCCCCGTCGATGAACGGGGATCTCTATTACTTGATTGCGATTCGTTTTGTGAATCTTGCTGCTCCCTGACGAACGCGAACAACATACAATCCTTCTGAAATTGTGGAAAGATCGATGATCCCATTAGCGCTCTGTGCGCTGAATACGGGGCGGCCCTGCAAATCAAATACATCAACTTTTGCGCTGTTCGCTGCCGCCATTCCGGTTACGAATAGTGTGCGTCCGGCGAGGTGCATGGAAATGTTGCTCGGCTTAGCGAACTGCTTGATATTAATGGGGTCGCCACAGTTACCAGTTCCGCAATCTTTGGGCGGATTGAGGACGGATTCTGGGTATGGCGTTTTGACTTCGGAAGCGGGGTGCGCCTTGAGGCTTGCCATGACGCTATCATATGCGGGCTTCGGCTTGTATTGCTTGTCAAAGAGAAGCCCTTCGGTTTTGCCTTGCTGTTCGTCGAGCCAGCTGTGCGCATCGGTCAATCCCCAAATCACGAATTCGCCCATGTTCGGTTCTTCGAGGAACACGTCCATGAATTGGCGGTACAGGTGCCCTTGCTTGGCGTAGTCCGCTTCGGTGAGTTTGCCTGCCGAACCTTTCGGGAATCCGATATCAAGTTCCGTGATGTTGAGTGTCACGTTGAGTTCAGCAAGAGCCTTGGCGAGGGCGCGCACGTTTTGCGGAGTTGTTTCATGTGCTATTTCGATGTGGGTTTGCGTGCCTACGCAAGTGATAGGAATGTTGTTTGCTTTCCAGCGCTTAACTTGTTCCACGACAAAGCTTGCCTTGGAGCCTTCGCGGAGTCCCCATTCGATGGAATAGTCGTTGTAGCAGAGCTCTGCATCCGGGTCTGCTTCGTGCGCCCAGACGAATGCGGAGTCTAAAAATTCTGCGCCGATGCCTTCGTACCACACAGAGTTTGTAGAACGCCAGTCGGCATTGTAATCGTCATTGACGGCTTCGTTCACCACGTCCCATTCGGCGATTTTGCCTTTCCAGTGGCCGACAACTTTGGTGATGTGGTTCTTGAGGACGGAAAGCAATTTTTCTTTTTGTCCGCTGTAGTTGTTCACCCAGTTTGCGACTTGGCTGTGCCAGGCGAGAGCGTGCCCGCGTACGCGGAGTCCGTTTGCCTGTGCGTATTTGACCATCTTGTCGCCCTTTTCGAAGTTAAACTCGTCTTCTTTGGGCTCGGTGGCGTCGAACTTCATTTCGTTTTCGGCGACGACCACGTTGAATTGTGTCTTGTGGATTTCTTCGAATTCCGGTTCGATCGCGTCGTTGAACCATTCGCTGTTTAAAATTGTGCCGATAAAGCGGCCACGTTCCTTGGCGAGTTGTCGAATGGTTTCGTCAGCGGCGTTGGCGTTTACAAAGCCTGCGCCTATAATTGCGGCACCGAGTGCTATGCTCGATAAAGAATGAATCTTTTTCATTTGATATTCCTCTATCAACCCATTAGCACCGCTCCGAAAGATACATAAAACAGCAGTAAAAGTCAAATAAAAAGGGACCAGGAAAATTCCCAGTCCCTAGTAATTAAGAGGTGAAATCTACTTTATGGAAATCCGTTTGGTTAAATTCGAGAATCCGCTTTGCACACGAACCACGTAAAGGCCTTCGGCGATGTTGCTTAGATCGACTGTTCCGTTAATGCAATTTGTGCTGTACACGGGGCGGCCTTGCAAATCGAGCAAGTCGACTTTCGCGGCGGTTTTTGAAGCTAATCCCGTCACGAATAGCGTGCGTCCGGCGACATGCAAAGAAAGGCTACTGGATGTGATGAACGGTTTGATGGATTGTCCTGGATCCAAGGCCGTTGAATCTTTGGAGGTAGAATCTTTTGCTGTGGAGTCCTTGACTGTAGAATCCGCTTTTACCGAATCCTTCGGCGGTTCGTAAGTCTGGAGTCTCACCAAGATGCTGTCGAAAGCGGGCTTCGGCTTCAAATTGTCATCGTAGATAAGGCCTTTTTGTCTGTTCAGGCCACCTAGCCAGCTCCATTTGTCAGATACACCCCAAATCAGGTAGGTGTCCGCATTCGGTTCTTCGAGGACAATGTCGAGGTATTGGCGGAATGTTTGTCCCTGACGCTGGAGGTCGCTTTGGCTGACATTGAGCCCACTCTTGAATCCGATATCAAGTTCGGTGATTTTCAGCTTGACATTGAGTTTTGCAAGTTCCTTGGCGAGGGAGCGGAGGCTATCCGGCGAACCGATAAAGTGCTTGTCGGTGGTGGTGTCTTCCACGTGAGTTTGGGAACCCACGCAATGGATTGGAATGCCGTTTTTGACCCAGCGCTTCACCTGTTCCAGCAAGAAGCCTGCCTTGGCTTTCGGATTGACGCCTTGTTCGAGGTTATAGTCGTTGTAGCAGAGTTCTGCATCCGGGTCCACGGCGTGCGTCCATACGAATGCGGAGTCGATGAATTCCGGACCGATACCCTGGTACCAGACGGAACCAGTGCGCCACTGGGGCTCGTTATTGCTGATGGCTTCGTTCACCACGTCCCATTCGGCAACTTGGCCTTTCCAGTGGCCGACAACCTTTTCAATATGGTTCTTGAGGACGGCGAGCAATTTCTTTTTATCGTTCTTGTAGTTATTCACCCAACCCGGAACTTGGCTGTGCCAGGCGAGGGCGTGGCCGCGGACGCGCATGCCGTTTTGCTGGGCGTACTTGACCATTTTATCGCCGTTGTTGTAATTGAATCTGCCTTCTTGCGGTTCAGTGGCGTCGAATTTCATCTCGTTTTCGGCAACGACGATGTTGAACTGTTGCTTGTGAATCTGTTCGTAATTACCGGGGAGGCCGCCGTTGAACCACTGCGAGTTCAAAATCGCGCCGATGTAGATCCCGTTTTTATCAGCAAGGGATCTAAGGGTTTCATCTGCGGCGAAGGCGTTTGTTAATCCTGCTCCAAGAAGGGCCGTGCTAAGCACAAGACCCGCGAACGCGTGAGTCTTTTTCATCTTTTGTACTCCTTTTAACCCTAATCCTAATGTAAACCCAATCATATTTAAGATAAATAAAAAGTATGCCAAAAGATGTAAACAAAAATTAATTACCTTTCCTAGTAAAGTTAAAGCAGGAGGTGCTATGTCCCGTTCCTTGAAATTTACACTTGCTATGTCGGCTGTATTTGCCGCATCGGCGATGTTCTCCGCTTGCAACAAGCAGGAAGTCGCACAGTCTAAAACTCAGCCTGCGACGGTAGCAGAAAGTGCTCCGCAGCAGTCCAAGTCTGTCGTGGTTTATTTCTCTCAGACGGGTGCGACCAAAAAGTTGGCTCAGATTTTCAAGGAAGCCCGCAATGCCGACGAAGTTGAACTCCAGCTTGTAAAGCCGTTCCCTTCGACTTATGATAGCACGATTGTCGAAGTGCGTGCTGAACGCGAAAGCAAACAGTGGCCTGCTCTCGTAAATGCTAAGGTGGAACTCGCCAAGTACGATACCGTGTTCCTCGGTTACCCGATTATGTTTGGGACTTTCACTCCGCCGATTTACACATTCCTTGACGCAAACGATTTGAGCGGCAAGGTCGTGGTGCCGTTCTGCACCTACGGTAGTGGCGGTCGCAAGGCAAGTGCCGATGAACTCAAGACTCTTGAACCGAACGCTAACGTGACGATCGCTTATGGGATTTCTAACAAGCGAATCAATGCCGAAGGCGGTGTCGAAAAGGCTAAGGAAGAGGTCGCGACATTCTTTGCAAATCTCGAAACGGGCAAGACCGAAGAAATGCTTGCAGGGGGCTTCTCGGAACAGCGCCCGCTCACGGCCGAAGATTCTGCCGTGTTTGCCGCGGCTACCAAGGATTACGCCTATCTGGGCTTAAAGCCGCTCAGCGTCTCGACGCAGGTTGTTGCTGGAATGAACTACCTCTTCGTTTGCGAAATGAAGGCTTTCGGTGGACCGGCTACGCAGACGAACGTCAAAATTTTCAAACCGCTTCCGGGCCGTGGTGAGCCGGAAATGATCGTCGTCGAAAAGTAAATTTGGAATATGAATTATCTATCATCTGCTCTTGTAATAGCTCTCGTCGCGTCCAGCGCATCCCTTGCCGCCCCCAAAGCAAAAAAGCAGGAACTCAAGGACCCGCGTGATAAGCAAAAGTACCGCCTTGTCAAAATCGATGACCGCACATGGATGGCGGACAACTTGAACTACAAAATGCCGGGCAGCACTTGCTATAGGGAAGATGACGATAACTGCATGGTTTATGGCCGCCTCTATACTTGGGACGCGGCAAAGTCCGCTTGCCCTGCCGGGTTCCGCTTGCCGACAAATGAAGACTTCGAAAGCTTGTGGAAAGCCGCCGGTGGCGATTTTAATGCCGGCTATTTGATCAAGGCTAATTACGGATGGTCTGGTGAAACGAACGGAAACGATACGCTCAAGTTCAGCGCAATGCCATCCGGCAATATGTTCGATGATGGCACTTACGGCAACGAAAGCAAGTTTGCGTTCTTTTGGAGCGCAAACACCGAAGCCAATGAAGCTTCGGTGTGGTATCTTTCGTCAAAGTCGATGGGCTTTAGCTACATGATGAAGCCGAAAACGTTTGGATTCTCAGTCCGCTGCGTGCAGTAAGCGGACTCGTCCGACCGCCTTTACGGCGTGATTGCTTGTTAATCTTCTACTTCATCATCATCTTCTTCTTCGAAGAATTTGACTTCTTCGACTTCTCCATAGCGGCCGTAGGTATATTCTTTGAGCTCCTGTCTTCCTGAAACGCATTGGTAAATCGCGCCTGGTTCAGCAAAACGATCAGGATCTATATGAGGTGCTGCGTTTACGTGCGGTAATGTGATTATTTCCGCACCTTCCGTTTCTTGTGTACATCGATTATTTTCCTGAGCTTCTGATATTTCTGCTTTTGTTTGTAAAATCCATATCCCATCTTTATTTCGATAATGGGCGTCTAGCGTCCAGGAACCGTTTTCATATCGGTAGTAGTTTTGTGGAATGCAAAAATCAAGTACAAATGTTTTAATGCCTTTATTATGAACAATGGTCTTTTCTATTTCTTGATTATAAAAACATACTTCTAGCAGGCCTCCGACAAGGTCTCCTGTAGAGGCGTCTTTGGGTAAGTCCAAGATGTCGTATTCCTCGTCCGTCAAACCGTTCTTTCGAGAATCATTATCTTGCTGCGGAAATAATTTGGTTTCGATCCACTTTGGATCCCGTGATACGCCTTTCCCATTCTGTGAGCAGTAGTAATATTTGCCATCTTTCTTGCCATTTTTTTGATAATCATTAAATGAGCAAAAACCAAGTTCCGGGTCATAATCGATTTTAATCCAAACGGGAAAGTGTGTGATATTGATTTCTTTTTTGGTTAGGTAATAATTTTTTCCTTCATCCGTTTCTAACACGCAGGTGTCTTGTACATCAAATTTCGAAAAACAACGGTATTGTTCTTCGTCAATCTCGCGCCAGCCTTCCACAATGCTAGATTTATAAAATGCTGTTTTCCGTCCCTCATCTGTATGAATAGTAAATTTCCCCAAATCATGTTCTCTGCCATAGAGTTTCCAGTTGCCATTGCTCGTATAGGCATAAATCTCGTTAACTGTCGCTAATGTTCCGTCACCATAGGAATATATGCAGGCGTCGCCTTCTTGAGCGTCTTTAGCACAACGGACCCAAAACTCCCTTTTTCTCCAAGAGCCTTTTTCGCATCTAAAGTAATCACGGTCCCAGGCATAACCATACTTTCCGTAGTGATTTTCTATTGAGTCTATCATGCCCTCATTTTCTGCGGTACATGCTGTTTCAAACATGGATTGATCGACTATGGTTGGTGCAGATGAATCGCCACAAGCGATGAGCGACATGGATACAGCGGCAACAAAAGCTGTTGCAGCGATGCAAAAAGTGCGGCGTGAACGTAACATGATGATTCCTCCCAAAAACAGGATATCTTGAATATACCAAAAGCCCTTTGGAAACATTTAAAATAAATTGTTTTTTTTTGCGATTTATAACAGTAAACTAAAAAGCCCGCTTTTTACGCGAGCTTTTGTACAAAGTAATTTTGTAATTATTGTAGTCTTGTATTGACTAAAATGCCTGGTAAATCTTGAAGATGGCGAGAATCTTTCCGATGATTGCCGGAATGCCTGGGCACAAGAAGCAGAGGATAACGCGCGTGACGCGATTCTTCCACCAGCGCTTGACCTGCCAGATGTCGTCGGTGAGCGTTTCCATTTCTTGCACGCGAGGCGGTCGCATATAGACCTGCGTGAGAGCCGTAAAGAACCCGACTCCGATAAGTGGTGTAAGCCCCGTAAACGGAGCCATAATCAGCGCCACAAGTATGGTGACCGGGTGGCCGCCTGCGATGATTGTTCCGAGCATGGCGCCACCGCCGGTAAGCATGGCCCACTGGAGACTCAGCTGCCCAGCCTTTTCAATACCAGCAACGTAGCCGATGAGGGCGATGCTTGCAATAATCAGGAATGTAATGGTCCAGCCGATAATCTTCCAGAGCGAAGCTCCCTTCGGGATGACGGAGATAGATTCTTCGCTTGGCAGTTCCTTGTCTTCTTCGATGATGCTTGCGATGCCGCGCAGGTGACCTGCGCCAATGACGGCGACAATCTTGTTGCCCGGAGCGTTCTTAATCTTGCTTGCGAGGAACTGGTCGCGTTCGTCAATGAGAACTTGCTTCACTTCGGGGAATGTCTTCCCGAATTCCTGCATCATGGAATTGAGGGCGTCCTTTTCCTTGATTTTTTGCAGTTCTTCTTCGCTGATTTCGGTCTTGTCGAAGATGCTTGCGAAAAGCCCGCCCAAAAGGCTGAACTTACGGTACCATGGGGTGCATGCCCAAGTGCGTCGGAGCGTTATCTTGATGTCTCGGTCGGCTAGAACCAGTGGAATATTTTTGCTGTTGGCAACGTCAACCGCCTCCTTCAGTTCGGAACCAGGTTTGACTCCGGTCTGTGCGCCCATACGTTTTTGGTACGAGCCCAGAACGAGGTTTGCAATAAGGGTTGCCAGTTGCTTTTTCTTGATGACATCTCTCAGGTCTGTATTTTTCCAACGGTCGGGGTCCTGGATGGACTTGAGGCGCCCGTCGTCGAGCTCTACGCAGACCGTGTCCGGAGATTCGGCTTCGATGGTCTCGTGGACCAGGTCCTTGGAAACTTGCGAGATATGGGCGGTACCTACGAGGACAATTTCCCTGTTGTCCTTGGTGTGGATACGGTAGACGTCGGACTTTCCTCCCGACACAGATTCCTTGATTTCTTCAGACTGAGAATTGGTTTCATTCATACGGTAGACGTAATGTAGAAAAAGATGGGGCTTTTTTTCGAAAAGTGGTTAATTTGGGCACTTTTTATGGTGAAAACGGAAAAAAATTAGAATGACATATTGAATAAATAAGTGTATATTTTGGTAGGATTTTTTTCGGAGGAGTACCCCATGAAAAAATTATTGGTTATTTTATCTGCAATTGGTTTGTTCCTTATGGGCTGCGCTGGCACCCCGAAGGACGATGGCGAGGCTTTGGATAATGCCCTCGTTTCTTTCACCTCTAGTGTCCAGAGTTCCCGTTGGCAGGATGCTCTTAACTATGTGACCCCGGATGAAGCTCGCCAGATTGGCACTTCGGATGGCTATGAATTCTTGCCGGAATACCAGACGGCTGCAAGCCGCCTTCCGCTCTCCACGCTTCGCAAGGCCGGTCTCGGTGTTGATAGCGATGGTCGCCTCGTTGGTATCAAGGCTGTCATGGACGAAACTAACGAACGCTACAAGGTTTCCGAAGACCAGGCTAAGGTCGGTACGAACCTGAAGCAGATGGAAGACGACCGCATCAAGCGCCGCCTCGAAGAAGGCCAGAAGATTCTCCAGGAAGAAGAAGCTACTGCCCATCAGGAACAGCAGGTCGAAGTGCTCACCAACCGCCTTACCGACGACGAAAAGCGCAAGTATGGCAGCACCGGTGAACTCCTCGCTCCGGAATCCACTCGCGAAGACGGCACTGTTGAAGAATCCTATAATGGTGACTACAGGTAAGCAAGTCACTTTGGGTGAATCTTTTTTGTAGATTTAATTCCCTCGACGGTTCGTCGGGGGATTTTTTGTAGGAGTGTCCTATGTATCGAGTTTTTGCATCATTTGCCATGCTTATGACTTTGGGCTTAGTTGCTTGTGGTACGGACTGGAGCGTTGGCCCGGATGATGGGGGAGCCTCTTTCAGCAGGCGCTACCATTACTATTATGAAGTGGACTGCCGCTACGACGCCTTTGATCAGCCCTACGATTGCTCGGACCCCTATTCCATGTCTCCTTCCATGACCGTTGACCTGCGGATAACCCATGACGGTTACGCCACCCTTTGCGTCGATGATGACTGCTCCTATTACGATCCGGGTGAATACGATGCCGGTTATGACCACGGGGATCGCTATTATGACTTTTCGGGGGATGATACCCGCATGGTTATCTATGCAGACGGTTCCGAACTCATCTATATCGACTCCTATAAAGGCAATGCGAGCTATTATTATCACGATTACTACGACGCATATTGATTTCTCTGGGGAGATTTTCTATCTTTAGCCCCACTCATGAGTAATTCGGAAAATTTTGTTATCGCCCTTGATGGGGGCTCTGGCACAGGCAAGAGTACCACTGCAAAGATCATTGCAAAGAAATTGGGCATTACCTACCTCGATACGGGTGCGATGTACCGCGCCGTGACGCTAGCTGCCCTTGATGCCGGTCTCGCTGCCGAAGAAGGCCCGGCTATGGACGAATTGCTCTCTAACCTCACACTCGGGTTCGACTCCGAAAACCACATCCTCATTAACGGTGTCTGCCGCGAATCTGAAATTCGTGGCATGCGCGTATCGAGCAACGTGAGCATCTACTGCGCCCTTCCGTCGGTCCGCGCCGCAATGACCAAGCAGCAGCGCGAAATCGGCAAGAAGCAGAGTTGCATTCTGGATGGCCGCGATATCGGAACGGTTGTATTCCCCGATGCGAAGTACAAGTTTTTCATGGTGACGGACGTGAAGGTCCGCGCCGAACGCCGCTACAAGGAACTCCTTGAAAAAGGCGAAAAAGTTACCCTCGAAGAAGTCCTCAACAATCTGGTCGAACGCGACCGCCTGGACTCCTCTCGTGCGACCGCCCCGTTAAAGAAGGCGGAAAATGCTATTGAAATTGACACTACAC
>Ga0310690_10011875_pt1 | contig 10732 bp, 7 predicted proteins | sample AusTroGonzalo_MG_2_FD_207661 | JGI IMG/M metagenome (GOLD analysis project Ga0310690, IMG submission 207661) | Bovine rumen microbial communities from tropical cattle in Woodstock, Queensland, Australia - Gonzalo_04 (v2) (version 2) | ecosystem: Host-associated > Mammals > Digestive system >...
ATATACGCAAATCATCAAAAAACTGTACCCGGACGTCCCGGTCATCATTGGCGGCATCGAGGCTTCCCTCCGACGCCTCACCCACTACGACTACTGGAAAGACTGTCTCATGCCCTCCGTCCTGGTCACTTCCGGGGCCGATTACCTCTGCTACGGCATGGGCGAAAGGCCCATGCTTGAACTGACCAAAGGCATAGAAAAAGGCTGGAATCCCCATCGTATGCAGCAGATTCCGCAGATAGCCTTTTATTCCCATGCACGCATCCCCGAAGGGGGACTGCATCTGCATAGCTTTGAGGAGTGCTGCAAGGATAAGCGAGCTTTTGCGGAGAACTTTCATTGGATTGAGACGCATGCCAACATGATGCACCCGGATACCATCATCGAACCGGTGGGGAAGGGGTATGTGCAGATCAATCCGCCTTATCCTCCGGCTACGCAGGAGGAGATGGACAGTTTCTGGGATTTGCCGTTCACCAAGTTGCCGCATCCCAGGTACAAGGGCAAGCGCATTCCGGCCTATGACATGATCAAGTTCAGCGTGAATACGCACCGCGGATGCTTCGGCGGGTGTAATTTCTGCACCATTGCGGCGCACCAGGGCAAGTTCATCCAGAGCCGGAGCGAGAAGTCCATCCTCAAGGAAGTGTCGGCCCTGAACAATCTGCCGGACTTTGCGGGGAATATTTCCGACGTGGGAGCGCCCACGGCCAATATGTATGGCATGCACGGGAAGAACCTGGAGCTTTGCGATAAGTGCAAACGGCGCAGCTGCCTCTTCCCCAAGCGCTGTCCCAACCTGGACTGCGACCATACGCGGCTTATGGAGCTGTACAAGCGTATTGACAGCACCAAGGGCATCCGGCACAGTTATATCGGCAGCGGCATCCGCTACGACCTTTTCCTGACGGAGGACGATTTTGTGGATGCCAGTTCCAAGCCTTATCTTAAGACTTTGGTGCTGGACCATACTTCGGGCCGCCTGAAAGTGGCTCCGGAGCATACGGAAGACCATGTTCTGCAGAAAATGGCCAAACCCAGCTTCCGGCTTTTCGAGCATCTGCGGAAGGAATTCGACAAGATCAACCGGGATGCGGGAACGCATGTGGGACTGGTTCCGTATTTTATTTCGTCACACCCCGGGTGTACGCTCAAAGACATGGAGCGGCTGGCCAACCATCCGGCTCTCAAGGGAATCTGGATGGACCAGGTACAGGATTTTACCCCCACGCCCATGACCACCAGTTCAGTAATGTTTTATACTGATCTGGACCCCCGGGATATGACACCGGTATTCACGGAACACAATCCGCAGAAAAAACAGGAACAAAAGTCGTTTTTCTTTAAAAATTCTACTAAAAATGCGGGTAAGCACTTGCAAGGTTCAAAACAATCCACTAATATTGCAGGCAGATACAAACCCCGAAAGAAGACGAAATAGGATTAAAACCAAACCAGACTATGGCAGACAAGAAAAGACATGTTGTGAGTTATGAGAAGATGAATGCCCATCCGGACCTGATGGCGGCTTTTGCAGAGAAGTATCCGAAGGGCTTCAGCGACTACCTGAACGATTTGGTCAAATATCCCAAGCCGGACGGAACTTCCTTCTACGCCGTTACCATTGAGGTTCCGGATGCCATCTACCTTGTGAAAATCAATGTCAAGACGGACGACCTCGAAGATGTCGCCCGTTGGCTGGAAGGAGAAGAAGACGCCGAGAACGAGGCCGTGGCCGGTGGCAGCGCCGACGCTTCCGATGCCAGCGGAGAAACCCTTCCGGACGACAATATTGCCCAGTATTCTACAGGGGCTGACGACGAATAAAAATGGCCAACCGCAGCGGCATAAGATTGATATGGGGTCCTCTACGGACCCTTTTGCATAATATCCCCGAGAGCCGGGTCCTGCTGGGACTGAGTGTGGTGACGGGGGGATTGTGCGGGCTGGCTGCTGTGGCGCTCAAACTGGCCATCCATGGCATTCAAGACCTTCTGGCCGATTGGCATAGCGACATCCGCTGGGCTTATCTCCTGCTTCCCGGCATCGGGATGCTGCTGAGCCTGCTCATCGTCAAGTATATTGTCAAGGACAACATAGGCCACGGTGTTACCAAGGTGCTGCAGGCTGTTTCCAAGAACGAGTCCCGGATCAAAAAACACAATTGCTGGAGTTCCCTGGTCACATCGGCCCTGACCATCGGTTTTGGCGGATCGGTGGGTGCCGAGGCTCCCATCGTTTACACAGGCGCAGCCATCGGCTCCAATCTGGGCCGATATTGCGGCATCTCTTACCGGGGCATGACCCTGCTGCTGGGTTGCGGTGCGGCGGGCGCCCTGGCGGGTATCTTCAACGCTCCTTTGGCCGGCGTGCTGTTTACCCTGGAAATCCTGCTCTTCAACCTGTCCATGAGCGGGGTACTGCCGCTGCTGCTGAGTTCCATATCGGCCACGCTGGTCAGCTATCTTTGCCTGGGCAAACAGACGCAGTTTGCCGCTACGCTGGTCCCGTTCAGTATGGGGAATATCCCGTTCTACGTGCTTCTGGGTATGTTCTGCGGGCTTATGGCGTTGTATTTCATCCGCACCACGCTGTCCATGGAAGACAAGCTGGGACGGGTGGGCAATCCTTATTTGAAATGGGCTGTTTCCGCTTTCTGCCTGGGGCTTCTGATTTATCTGTTCCCTCCGCTGCACGGCGAGGGTTATAACTTCCTGTCGCCCCTGCTGAACGGGCACCCGGACATCTCTTTCGGCGGTTCTACCCCCCTTAGTTTTATGGCCGGCTGGCCCTGGGCCATTCCGCTGTTCTTCCTGCTGGTGCTGTTGCTTAAGGTGTTTTCCATGACCTTCACCAATGCGGGTGGCGGCGTGGGCGGTACCTTCGGCCCTACGCTGTTTATGGGAGCCATCGCCGGATTTGTGCTGGCATATTCTGTCAATCTGATCTGGCCGGGCAAGGTTCCTACGTCCAACTTTGTGCTGGTGGGCATGGCGGGCTTGATGGCGGGGGTCATGCAGGCTCCTCTGACGGCTATCTTCCTCATAGCGGAGATTACCTCGGGCTATGAGTTGTTGGTGCCGCTCATCCTTACATCGGCCATCTCCTACGGCGTTACGCGTATCTTTGAAAAGTATTCCATTTATACCAAGCGTATCGCTGCCAGCGGAGAACTGCTCACCCACGATTCCGACCAGGCGGTGCTTACACTCATGCATGCGCGCGATTTGCTGGAGAAGGATTTTCTCCCGGTGCGGATAGATGCTTCTCTGGGAGAACTGGTGGACACGGTGTCCCGAAGTGAACGCAATCTGTTCCCGGTGCTGGATTCCAAGGGCCGCTTCCAGGGTTTCGTGACCCTTGGACGTATCCGTAAGGATATGTTCAGGCCCGATCTGTACGACATCCGCAGAGTCTATAACTATATGGAGACGGCGTCGGAGTATGTGTATCCCGATGAACCCATGGATTCCATCATGCGCAAGTTTGAGAAGACAGGCGCCTGGAACCTTCCCATGGTGGGGGACGACCGTCAGTATTTGGGATTCCTTTCCAAGTCCAAGATTTTCAATGCCTATCGCGAGGAATTAAAGGATTTCTCGCAGGATTGATACCTTGAATATAAATGAATTAGGCCGCAGATATTCTGCGGCCTAATTTCTTGGAGGTGGCGTAGGTACTCCTTATCTTTGCGCTGCAAATTCTGCCTGCGGGTTTGTCGATCGCCGCCAGGTAGTGATTCGTCCGGTGCCGGCCCTGTGTCCCCAGGGGCGGGCACCGCCTCACCTTTTCACCACGCGAACCACCAGGTTCACCAGGATGTAGAGGCAGAAGATGAGCAGGACGCTCAGGCTCAGGTGAACTTTCAGGACAATCCCTATAACCAGGATGAGGACGGAAAGCACCAGGAATACGATGCGTTTGGCGTCCAGCAGCTTGTGTCCTTTGGCTACCTTCATGCCGAACATGGGAATCTCGCTCACTAGCAGCAATCCCAATACGACGGCCACGGCTGGCAGGAACCAGGGCGTGGCTGCCCAGGCGGCCAGCCGGGAGGAGGGCTCCATGTAAATGTAGCAGGCCAGGGAACCGCAGATGAGGGCGGCAGTGGGGGTGGCTACCCCTAGAAAATCCGTGGTCTGTCTCTCGTCCACGTTGAACTTGGCCAGGCGCAGGGCGCTCATGACCGCCAGGAACAGCGGCAGGTAGATCACCCATCCTGTGCAACCCTGGAAATGCATGGTTGTCACCAGCATCAGGGAAGGAAGCAGGCCGAAGCTGACCATGTCGGACAGGGAATCCAGCTCCTTGCCGATGGACGAATAGGCATGAAGCAGCCGGGCGGCCAGGCCGTCGCAGAAGTCAAAGACGGCGGCCAGCAGCATGAACGTGAAGGCCAGGTCCTGCTGGCCCCTGAAACTGGCAATCACTCCCATGGCCCCGCACAGGAGGTTCATGGAAGTGATTGTATTGGGAATGTGCTTGACTATGCGCATTTACTTAAGGCCAATCTTTTTGAGGATCTCCTTGGGAACGGCTTTCTTGTTCACCACGATATTCAGGGTCTTGCCCTTGGCGAATTCCTCGGACATGTACCACAGGCCCTTGTAGGCACCGGCCTCGCCCCAGGAGTTCTTGATCATATAGTACTTGGTGCCGTTCTGGTCCTTGGCAATGCCGTAAAGGTGCATGCCATGGTCGTCGGTGGAGGTCTTCTCGTCATAATACTGCTGACGGAGTTCCTGGGTTACCTGGATTTCCTTCACGGCGGGCTTGGCCTCGGGCTTGGGGGCATCGGCCTTGCCTACCCAACGCTCCTGGTCGGAACCGGCGGCGGGCTTGGCCTGCATGTCAACCAGGATGCCCAGGCCGTCGCGGGTGAAACCGGCCTCGGAAACATCACCACCCCAGGCTACGGTGTAACCGTTCTCGACGGCGTAGTCCATGATGGCCATGAACTCGTCCAGCGGAACGTTCCAGGACGGGGAGTTGCGCCAGTTGTCCTGGACCTCCATGGCGAACTGGGTGTAGAACGGATGGTGGGTATAGGAGGTGAAGCCGATATAGTCGTCCAGGTTGATGCCCTGGGCGTCACGGTAGCTTTCGGGGGTATAGGTTACGCCATTGACGACGAAGGTCTCGGGAACCTGGCCCATGTAGGCATCCAGGATTCCGTCCACGCCCTTGGGCCATACCTTGGTAAGCTTGCGGTTGGGGTTCTTGACCACGGCGGATACATAACCCTTGAGGCCGGCGTCCAGTTCTCCCTGCACGGGAAGGTCGTAGCCGTATTGCATACCGGTGTAAGCCTTCTGGTCAATGAGGCCGTATGCCTTGGCGGTCTCGATGACATCGCCGAAGTCGGAACCTACGGCAAAATTGAGGCTGCCGTCCAGGCGTACGTACTTGATAGCGCGGTCATAGTAGGAACGGCGGACGATGTACATCTCGGAGAAGTCCGGGTACAGGGCCGGATCCTTGATGCCCTTGGCCTTGATGACCTCGGACTCGAGGAAGGAAAGGCCGCTGAAGCACCAGCAGGTACCGCTGTTGTTCTGGTTCTTGACGGGGGTGATGGGATTCTCCTTCACCACGGTGAAGGTGTAATCCTTGGGACTTACGGGGCTGGCCGGGCGCGGCTGCGCCTGCGTTCCCGCGATGGAGGCCACCAGGATGGCCAGAGTCAGAATACACTTTTTCATATTGTCACTTGTTTTGTGTTGTTTCAAAGGATTCACACAAAAGTATAAACAATAATTCACTTTTGCAAGCTTGGTTGCTCTCTTGCAACTCCCGGCGGAAATGTGTATTTTTGCATGATATATGAAATTACGGATTTTTACCATAGGATTGGCTCTGGTGGCCATGGCAGCGTGCAAGCATGTTAACAGCGTGCCGCGGGAGACTATCGGCCTGGTGCAGAGCATAGTAGAGGATACTACAGGCCTACGCGACCTGGTGGCGCAGGCCGGATGCAATGGGGCCGAAGGGACCATCGCGTTGCTGGGAGAACCGGAGGACGTGGTGGTGCTGGCCAGGCGCTTCGCCGTGACGGACAGGATGGATAATGTGGACGGCCGGCAGAAGCCCGATTCCCTGCCGGATTTTGCCGGTGAGACCTTCCAGGCCCTGCTGGATGCTTACAATGCTCCTTACAGTCAGTTTACAAATAGCCGGGACGGATTGGACAGCCTCCGGGAAGTAGCCGTGAACGGCGCTCTGCATGCCTGGGATACTGTCTGTTTCCGTACGGCTACGGACGGCAGAGCCCTGTTGAAGAAGGCATCGGCCAAAATTCTGATTTATACATCTTCCCTGCAGGCGGAATATGGTTTGTTCGATGTGGATACCCTCCAGCAACTGGTCGGCGGAAAGAGCCACCTCTTGTCTCCTGTGGATATCCTGCTGGACGAGGCCCTGGAAAGCGGAGCGCAGAACATCCTGGTCTGGGCTCCGGACGCCGTACGGGAGTGTGGAGTCTGGGAAGCAGCGATGGAGGCCAAGCACCGCACAGGGACTACCCTTGTCGTGTTTACGCCCAAGCCGGCGTTGGATGTGCGGACGCAGCTTCGCGATATCCTGCGTCAGTATCAGGTGAGCGGACTTCCGCTGGATGCCCTCATCCTGGACAGTTATGGGATGGAACTGAGCCCGCTTGAGTCGGAGCTGGGTCTCATCCGCCTGTGTGGAACGGAAGAGGATGCAGCCTTTGACAAGATGCTGTCGGCCCGTTTTCAGTTCTTTGAACCGGCCGGAGCCCTCATCCGTACTACCTTTGCCCTTTTGCGGGAGGAGAATCTATTTGCGCACAGAATCGCCAAGCCCGTGGTGAAGTATTACGAAAGCGAAGAGTCCGGATCCGGAGAGGTGATTCTGGTGGAGACTTCCGCTTCTTATGTGAACAGCACCTATGTTTCAAGTCTCAATTAGTCCGGAGGAAATAGCGGCCCTGGAGTTGGCTTCTTTCCCGGGCGAGATTGTGGTTGTTGACGCTGAAGATGAGGTGTTTTACCAGGCTGTGCGTTACCTGAAAAGGCAGAAGGTCCTGGGATTTGATACGGAAACCCGTCCTACTTTTTCGCCCGACCAGCATTCTACGGGAACTGCCCTGCTGCAGTTATCCGGCAGCGGGAAGGCTTTCCTCTTCCGTTTGAAGAAATGCGGCCTGCCACGGTCCCTGGCCTCCATCCTGGCCAATCCGGCCATCCTGAAGGTGGGCGCCGCCACCCTGGACGATGTCCGCGGCCTGCAGAAGATTACCAAATTCTCTCCCAAGGGTTTTGTGGATTTGCAGAACTGCGTGTGGGAATATGGCATCCGCGACAAATCCGTGAAGAAAATGACGGCCATCATCCTGGGCGTAAAGATTTCCAAAGCCCAGCAACTGAGCAACTGGGAGGCCGAAAAGCTTTCCGAGAGCCAGCAGAAATATGCCGCAACCGACGCCTGGGTATGCCGTGAGATGTACCTGAAACTCATGGCGTCCGAAAAGAACCCCCTTACCCCTGAGCAGCATGGATAAGATTATCTTGAAACCCCACCGGGAGGAGTCCCTCCTGCGTTTTCACCCCTGGGTTTTCTCCGGGGCTGTAGCCCAGATAAACGGTCATCCGGCCGAGGGCGACCTGGTTGGCGTATGTTCGGCCGATGGCAAACTGCTGTGCTGCGGCCATTATCAGATAGGCTCCATCGCCGTGCGGGTCCTGAGTTTTGACGAGGATCCCACCCAGGCCGATTTCTGGCTGCGCATGCTCACCCGTGCGTACCAGCTTCGCGAGGCCTATGGGCTGGCGACATCGGCCAGTACTACCTGCTATCGCCTGGTACACGGTGAAGGCGACGGGCTGCCGGGGCTCATCATTGACTATTACGACGGAGTCTGCGTGCTCCAGGCCCATTCAGTGGGCATGTTCCGGGCCAAGGCTGCCATTGCCGCCGCCCTGCAGGAGCTGTATGGGGACCGTCTGAAGGCCGTCTATGACAAAAGTTCCGGCACCGCCCCGTTCAAAGCCGGCCTGGAGCTTATTGACGGCTATCTGTACAAGGCTCCCGGCTTTGAGGCCGATGAGCTCGCCGTGCTGGAAAACGGCAATAAGTTCCTGGTGAACTGGTGCGAGGGGCAAAAGACCGGCTTCTTCCTGGATCAGCGCGAGAACCGCTTCCGGGTGGGTTCGCTGGCCCATGGCCGCCGCGTGCTGAACCTGTTCTGCTACACCGGCGGTTTCTCCGTCTATGCCCTGGCTGGCGGCGCCGTCCATGTAGATTCCGTGGACAGTTCCAAGCGTGCCATGGACATGGTGGACCGCAACGTGGCCCTGAACGGCTTTACGGCCGATCAGCACACCTCCTATTGCACGGACGCCATCGAGTTCGTGAAGAATGTTCCGGATGGCGCCTATGACCTTATGATTGTGGACCCGCCGGCCTTTGCCAAGCATCGCGGTGCGCTCAAGAATGCTCTCCGTGCTTACCAGCGCCTGAACGCGGCCGCCATTTCCAAAGTGGCTCCCGGCGGTTTTGTCTTCACCTTCAGTTGCTCCCAGGTGGTGGACAAAGAGGCATTTGCGCTGGCCGTTTTCTCCGCCGCCGCTGAAACCGGCCGCAGCGTCCGGATCCTGGACCGCCTGAACCAGCCGGCCGACCATTCGGTGAACATCTATCACCCCGAAGGCGAATACCTCAAGGGCCTCCTCCTTTACGTGGAATAAAGTCATGAAAGAGCTTTATCTGAATTATATTGCCCAGCTGCTTCACATCCAGAAGTGGCAGGTGGAGAATTGTGTGGAATTGTTCGGGGAAGGTTGCACCATCCCCTTCATCAGCCGCTATCGCAAGGAACGCACGGGCGGCCTCACCGATGTGGAAGTGGGAGAGGTCAAGCATTGGGCCGACGTGTTCGGGGAAATGGAAAAGCGCAAGACCTCCATCCTGGGTACTATCGAAGAGCAGGGGAAACTGACCCCGGACCTGCAGAAAGCCATTGAGGACTGCGTGAGCAGCAGTGAATTGGAAGATTTGTACCTGCCCTACAGGCCCAAGCGCAAGACACGCGCCACGGTTGCAGTCGCCAAAGGCCTGGAGCCGCTGGCCGACCTTCTGTGGAACAACCGTTCCCGGAATCCCGAGGCCGATGCCGCCAAGTTTGTCAAAGGCGAAGTGGCCAGCGTGGAAGAGGCGTTGCAGGGGGCGAGGGATATCCTGGCGGAACGCATCAGCGAGACGGCCCACAACCGCGAAACCCTGCGGGGCATCTACCGGACCCGCCGCGTATGCTCCAAGGTGACCAAGGCCGGTATGGAAAGCCCCGAAGCCGCCAAATACCGCAGTTATTTCAACTTTTCCCAACCCATTGCCAAAATTCCCTCCCACAACTTGCTGGCCATGCTGCGCGCCCAGGAGGAAGGCTTCCTGAAGGTGGAAATAGACGCCGACGGGGAGAAATGCGGCAACAAACTCTATTACGATTATTGCCAGGAACACGGGTATCCTTCCCATCAGCAGGTTCGCCAGGCCGTGGACGATGCCTGGAAGCGTCTTCTGGACCCGTCCATCACGGGAGAGGTGCTGCGCGAGGCCAAGGAAAAGGCCGATGTTGAAAGCATCCAGGTGTTCGGCGACAACCTCCGCCAGCTCCTCATGGATCCGCCGGTAGGCCAGAAGCGCGTCATGGCCATCGACCCGGGCTTCCGCACGGGTTGCAAAGTGGTGTGCCTGGACGAGCAGGGAAACCTGCTGGAGCATGACGTCATTTACCCGCATCCGCCTGTAGCCAAAAAGATGGACGCCATCATCAAGGTGGCCGATTTAGTAGATAAGTACAAGATCGAAGTCATAGCCATCGGCAGCGGTACCGCCGGACGCGAGACGGAAGAATTTGTCCGCAAGGTGGGGCTGCCGGAAGAGGTGCGCATCTTCTCCGTGAGTGAGGATGGCGCCTCGGTCTATTCGGCCTCCGACGTGGGCCGGGAGGAGTTCCCGGAGTACGACGTGACTGTCCGCGGGGCGGTTTCCATCGGCCGCCGCCTGATGGACCCTCTGGCAGAACTGGTGAAGATAGACCCCAAGTCGCTGGGCGTGGGGCAGTATCAGCATGACGTGGACCAGGGTCTCCTGAAGGAGAAACTGGACAACACGGTGGAGAGCTGCGTGAACAATGTGGGCGTGAACCTGAACACGGCCAGCCCGTACCTGCTGCGTTATGTGAGCGGCATCGGCCCGGCGCTTTCCAAGGCCATTACGGATTACCGCGCCAAGAACGGAGATTTCAAGAGCCGCGAGGAGTTGAGGAAGGTCCCCCGTCTGGGAGACAAGGCTTTCCAGCAGTGCGCCGGCTTCCTGCGCATCCACGGGGCGGCCAACCCGCTGGACAATTCGGCCGTGCATCCGGAGGCGTACCACATCGTGGCCAAGATGGCCAGGGACCTGAAACTGAGCACGCAGGAACTGGTGGGCAATGCCGATGCCTGCAAAGGGATCCAGGCCGAAAGATATGTAGAGAAGGACTTCGGCCTCCCCACGGTGAACGACATCATTCTGGAACTGCAGAAGCCCGGCCGGGATCCCCGCGAAAGCGCCCAGGAGTTTGCCTTCGCAGAGGATATCCACGAGATTGACGACCTCAAACCCGGCATGGAACTGCCGGGCATCGTGACCAACCTCACGGCCTTCGGTGCGTTCGTGGATATCGGCCTTCATGAGAACGGCCTCATCCACGCTTCCCAGATGGGCGTGA
>Ga0310690_10011876_pt1 | contig 10732 bp, 14 predicted proteins | sample AusTroGonzalo_MG_2_FD_207661 | JGI IMG/M metagenome (GOLD analysis project Ga0310690, IMG submission 207661) | Bovine rumen microbial communities from tropical cattle in Woodstock, Queensland, Australia - Gonzalo_04 (v2) (version 2) | ecosystem: Host-associated > Mammals > Digestive system >...
GCCTTGGCGTCGACGATGATCATCCTGGGATTCTTCTGGGAAGGTTTCCAGGTCTCACCCTTGAGCGATGCGCCGGCATACATGATGACGTTCCGATGTGCGGCAGCATAGTCGGCAATCTCCCGCTGGCGATGTCCGCGATAATCAACCACGTGGAAGACCGGCGCGATCGATTCACCGTCCGCGAACCGGACCGGGGTGTTCAGGAGATCCTCGACGGTCCGGACCGGTTCACCGTTCCGGCGCTCGATCTCCTCGCGTTCGGCCGCGCCGAGCCAGAGATACGGGACGTTGTCGTAGTGCATCAGATACAGGTTGTCGCAGCAGTCCAGGGCGAAGACGCCGGTCGGGCTGAACAGGTCCTGGGTGTCGGAAACGACAAAGACCATCTCGATATCTTCGGCCCGGGGCGGTTCGTGGAAGAAATGGACCTTCAAGTTTTCCAGGTCCTCGGTGGCAATGTCGCGGGGATGATACGGGAGGCCCTTGTATGAATTATCGAGCTCATAATGAGCCTTGATGTCGGCGCGTTTTCCACACTCCAGGATCTTGGCCGCGATCCGGGACCAGCTCATGAACGGAAACTGGCTGCAGAGTGCGCCGAACTGGAAGGACGGCATCAGGTCGATCCGTTCGGGGAACTTGTGGACGTAAGCGCCGGCGCGGTTCATGGCGGCCTTGTCCGCTTCACGGTGTTCGTGGTGGCAGACGGGGCAGATCAGACGCTCGGAACCGGGCGTGGAAACGTAGAGCTTCCGGACTTCGTCATACTTTGATTCGAACTGAAAATTGCCGAAGTCGCAGGACCGCATGGTCAGCTTGTGGCAATGCTGGCAGCGGAGGGTCCAATAGCCTTGTGACCCGGCCAGGAACGCCTTCCAGATCGGGCCGTCCGTGGTGGTCGGAGTGCAGACGCGGTAAAGGATCGATTCCGAATAGGACCGGCCGCGCTTGCGGGTGTCCTCGGATGCGTCCAGATTGCCGACCACGGGGAAGTGATCCTCCTCGTCCAGGACGCGGATCTTGCAGGATTTGCTCATCACCTTTTTCCCGGCACCCTGGAAGAACATGCTGGCGGCCCCGAAAATATACTGGTCCTTCTTCGAACTGAACGGGCGTTCGAGCTCGGCAGCCAGGGCGGGGATCTTCCGGATCAGCGGTTCGTATTTGGTGCGGTTGATGTCGGCGGCATCCTCATCGCTCGGGTAGATGCAGAGATTTGAACACGGCTTGTCAATGAAGTTATAGAGCACGCCGATCACCTCGAGAAGCGTCTTGCCATGCTGCTCGATGCCGCAGACCGCGACCTCCCGGATCTTGCCGCTGAAGTCCCAGGTGCGGAGGGGTTCGATCAGGAAGGGCGAAAGCTCGAAGTCCAGGCGGGAACGTTCGGCGCTGATGTCATCGGAGAAGTCGATATTGTCCTGTGCCCAGGCGATGATATCGCGGTGCTCGGCCACGTTCCAGGCATTGCGGACGGCATCACGGACCAGATCAATCGCGTCCATGTTCGATCATCCTTTTCCGGAAGGCGGCCTCAAAATTGGCGCTGCAGCTGTCGATCAGCTTCCGGAGTTCGGCCAGCTTGGCAGCGTTGAGACGGAGCGCGGCCAGACCGGCCTTGACCGGAGCGAAGGCGCGGACGTATTCCTCGATGAAGATCTCCGCGGTCTCCCGGCGTATGGCGTCCCGGTTCTCCTTGAGGCGCTGGCGCTGGAGCTCGATGTCGGCGCGGAGTTTCTCCAGCTTGGCATCGGCCAGGGGCTGGTTCTGGGCATCCGGAGACGAGGCGGAGACCGTGATCCGGGAACTTTCCGCCAGATCCCCGCGGACGCGGCAATCCCGGCCCGTCTTGCCGTTTGATTCGATGCGTCCGGCCTTGACCGCCTGGCGGACGGCTTCGCGGGAAATTTTGTGCAGTTTTGCGTAATCGGCCATGGTGAGCCATTTCTGGGCCATAAGGACCTCCTTTGTCAAGTTGTCAAGTGAAATTTTGTCAAGTGAAATTTATTTTTCTGTCGAGCCTGGCCGCCTGACCTCGTTTTTGGCCCCCCCTCGGGGAAGGACCCGCGACCCCCGGCCCCCCTCCGGACCCGACCCCCCTCCGGACCCCGGTCGGACCGGGTCGGCCCGCCGTCCCGATCCGTCACTTCGTCCGTCACTCATGCCGGGCCTTTTTGATCTGACGGATCTCCAGCAGCGTCCGGATCTCGGGGTATTGGTCGGCCGCCCGATGGACGTGATAGCTCAAGTTCTGCCGGGTCGTGTCCAGCCTCCGGGCGATGGACGCCATCGACGCCAGCGGATCGGCCAGCAGCTCGAGGATCATCTCGAAAAGTTTCCGGTCGGACCGGTAAAGTTCCGCCAGGATGTCGATCATCCGGGTGATCCGGATCTCGTCCAGGATCTGGTTCCGCACCGTGTTATACACCAGGGCGATTTCCTCATCCGGGAAGCCGCGCCGGACCTGACCGATCAGCGTCCGGATGTCATCGATCAGATATTCGTTCATGGGTTCTCCAGCTCCTCGATGATGATCATGATCCCGGACATATCGCCGTGCCAGCGTTCGACCGTCTCGATGGCCAGCACGTTGTCATCCGGCCAGTATCCGAGATCGGTCATCACGTCTTCCACGCCCTTCAGGATATTGACGCCGTCCGGCCGGGTGGTTTTCAGGACCGGGCGCCCTTCGTTCTGCTTCATGGTTTCGACCGTATGGGGCCAGGTGATCACCAGCCGGAACGCCAGCGGACCCCTGAAGGGCTGCGGCGGCCGGTATTTTTCCAGGATCGCCCGCCACTGGGCGAAAGCCAGCCGCGCGTTGGCGGTCCGGTGGAAATTCTTGTCACGCTGTTGGAAGGTGCTTTTCGGGGGAACTCCCTCCCATCGAACTTCATATTTTCTCATGGTGTTTCCTTTCTCTCTCTTTTCAGGGGATATGGGGTCTTCCGTTTCCGGATAGCGGGTGGTGGGTGTAGGGGCTGAATCTAAAGCCCCCCACCTCCCCACTACCCGATAACGGACGGAACGGACGTTTCCCCACCTACTTACTTGTAAGTAGGGGTCTTGCCTTTGCCCGTTCGCGGGCAATACCTTTAAGGTCTTGCCTGTCATTCTTTCTCGATCCATACGCCTTTCACGCCTTCGGGGGTGGTATAACCGGCATTCTTCATCCGCTTTCTGGCACAACTTTCATCGATGTCCAGATACTCCGCGATCCGCTTGGTCGTGACCGGCTGACCGTCATCCAGCGCGGCGAAAGCCAGCCGGGTTTCGTTGATGGTGGCGTCCTTCTTCCGGGCTGCCGTCTCTTTGCCGATCGCGGCGCGTTCTTCGCGGCTCATGGGCTTCCGGACCGGCATCTCTCCGATCGCCAGCGCATCCTGCAGCAGCGTATCGACTTCGTCGCCGGACACGTGGACCGGATACCGAAAAAACGCGTGCCGGTCTTCGAACGCCGGGAATTCGCGGAGGATGCCGCCGATCCGCCAGCCGGTCATCTTCTCCGCAGCGTAGATCTCCGCACCGTTGACCTTGTCCGCGTCCGGGCTTGCCTTCCGGGCCAGTTCGATCAACACCTCCAGCTTTTCGGCGTCCTCCATGTCGAGGTCGTTTTTCCAGCCGGGCGTGATCCGGTCCAGGAAGCGCTGCAGATTGCGGACCTGGAACTTGTATTTGATTTCGGCGCGGCGCTTGTCATCGATCTCCAGTTCCACCATGTCGATCAATGCGTCCGGGTCGCGGGCGAATACTCCGGATCCGGATGCGCGGTCCTGCGCCCGCTTCTGTCCCTGGTCTCCCTTGCTGTGATGGTGACAGTAGATGACCGAGCATTTCAGCTCCGAGCAGATCTTGTCGAACTGGTTGCAGAACTTGGCCATCTGGTCGGCGCTGTTCTCATCGCCGGTGATGACCTTGTAGATCGGATCGATGATCACCGCCGAATATTTCCGCTTCATCGCCCGTCTGATCAGCCGCGGGGCCAGTTCGTTCATCGGCAGCGACTTCCCCCGCAGGTTCCAGACATCGATGTTCGAGATCGTCGGCTTCGTGATCCCTTCGGCCTGGTAAATGTCCTTCAGCCGGTGGAGGCAGGATGCCCGGTCCAGTTCCAGGTTGACATACAACACGCGACCCTGCCGGCATGGCCAGCCGAGCCACTGATGGCCTTCCGCGATGGCGATCGCCAGCTCCAGCAGCAGGAAACTTTTCCCCGCCTTGGACGGTCCGGACACCAGCATCTTGTGTCCCTGACGGAGGACACCGTCGATCAGACAGTCCGCCAGCTCCGGCAGATTGTCCCAGACCTGATCCAGACATTCGACCTCCGGAAGATCGTCGTTTTGCGCGGCGATCCAGTCGGTCCATTCGTTCCAGGAACTTTTCCCGATGTTCGTGGCCACCAGCCGCTGACGGACCCCCTTCCGATCCACGCCGGGCATCCGGGACAAACGGGAAGGATTCCGGTTCTTCCGGTCGATCTCCAGACCGTTCTTCTTGCAGATCTCATACAGAAAATCGACCCGCTGCTGATATTCCTTGTAGTCGGCCGCTTCGATCCGCACGATGGCGTGGAGACTTTTTCCGCCCGAATGCACCAGGGCGGCGATCGGCAGCTCCAGCTTCCGGTATATGGTGTATTGTTCGTTGATCCCGATCTCGTCCGATTCCACCAGGGCGAACCGGTAATCGGTCACGCACGCATCGGAAACGCCTTTTCCGTTCAGCGGATTGAACCGGATCCACGCGCCGCATTCGGGCTCGATGTCTCCGATCACCATGCCGAGATCTCCGTCACATGCCGCCAGATCGTTCAGGATCTCGCCGGCCGTGGTGGTGAATACTCCTTTTCCGCCCGGCAGCCATTTCCGTTTCCCGTCCGCATCCGGTTCCGACTGGAACGCGGTCGCCACATATCCGATATACTCGTCGTTCCCGAACAGGGTCCGGATGTATTCGGCCAGCTCCTGGGGACCGGTCTTTCCGGACGGCGGCGGCAGCGGTTCGATCTCCAGCCATTCCTTCCGGATGATTTTCTCCGGCTCCTTCTTCGGGGTGTCGATGATCGGGTCGTAATAATAAATCGGTTTGTCCATCGGGATCGGCGCGTTCATCTCCGATTCGTCGGGGATCGGCCGCGGCGGGGTCCCGCCTTGATCCTTGCAGATCTTCACCACGGTGGCCACGGTTACGGCTGCCTGGCCTTTGTCCAGCCCGTTCCAGCGGGCCGAACAGTCATTCGGCCGATATCGCCGGTCGGACCGGCTCCATTGGTCCCAGAGCGCGACTTCCCCGCCTTCGTGCTTGATGGCGGCCCCGATCTTGAGCCAGTCATCATACTGCAGCGCGGCCGGGTCGATCTGTCCCAGGCATTCGCTTATAATTTCGATGTTCGTCATGTCGTGATTTCCTGTTTTATCGTGTAAGCAAGTCTGCTGCATATTGCGGATCCTTCCGCGCGCCGATCCGAAAAACGGCCGGAGGGGGGAACCGCCCGGACCGTTTTCGGATCCACCGCGAAGAAGGTCAGACCGGTGATCGGATGCCGCTGCACCAGGTAGGTGATGCCCTTCAATTTGACTGGTCTCCCGGTCACCAGATCGCATTCCGTCTGATTGCCGATGTAGATCGTCCTCATTGAACACCTCCGAACAGATCCACTTGTTGTAATTGTTGTTTAGGCTTGGGCTTGGAATTTGTCGCTTTACAGCAGCAGAAAAGACCGATCACGTCCTTGTCGTTTTTGTCGGTATATTCTTCAAGTTCTCCGCCGATGGGTCCATGATTTACCCCGTATAGATGCCATACACTTTGATCCAGCGCGTTTCCGTGGATGATTAAGGCATTCGCGTTGAAGAACAGCATGTTCAGCAATGCAATGTTGCAGACCGATTCATCGATGTCGATGCCGATGCAGCAGATCTTGTCCGCATGTTCGGCGGGGATCTGTTTGATTGCTGCGACCAGGGTCCGGCCGCCTCCGCAGGCCGGATCACAGATATAAAGCTGATGATCCTGGGTATAGTTCTCCCATTTGACCTGTCCGATTTCCGTTTCGGCCATGAATCCGCAGACCGCGGCCGGCGTGAAGAACTGTTCCATGTTCAGGTTCGCCCCGATTTCCTCCCAGAGGATCGACAAGCATTCCTGACCGGTTTCCTGCATATATCGGGTGATTGCCGCCAGCATGGCCGGGAAGGCGTCCTTCTGTTCCTTCTCCCGGTATTTATCCATGATCTGGTTGTATTGCTGCTCCCGCGGATGTTCCGCCGTATGGTCTGACAGAAACGCACAAACAGCAAGCTGAAGAAAGTCGGCATAGACCATCCGGAGACTGTGACCGTAAAACCGGGTCAGCAGTTTCCCGAATTCGGAAATGGCCGGATGCTTGATCGTGAAATTGGTTCCCTTTGCCATTTTACCAGTTCACCATGTCGTTGAATTTGTTCTTGGTTTCGGACTGCGACATCCGGAGATAAATGGCTGTCGTGTCGACGCTCCCATGACCGAGCAGATCGGCCAGCATGACCACGTTGTTCCCGCTTTGCTTCAGGAACTGCTTGGCGAAGTAGTGCCTGAAGGCGTGAGGGTGACAGACTTCTTTCCGGATCCCGTATTTTTTGGCGAAGAACAGCAGTCTGGAAGACACGCCCCGGATCGATATGGGTGCTTTCAGATGCGTCATGAAGATATGACCGCTTTCCGGGTGGCTTTTGTCTTCGAAATACTCCAGCGCTTCGGCGGCAGTCGTTTCCGGAATGAAGATGGTCCGGACCTTCCGGCCCTTGCATAACATTCTGGCAAATCCCTGTTGAAGATCGGTCAGCTTGAACTGGATGATCTCGCTGACCCGTGCGCCGGTCTGGGCCAGCAGCTTGATCAGGAAGTAATCCCGCATATATCCATCAGCTTTCAAGCCTTCCAATAGGGCCTCGACCTCCAGCGGCGTCGGGACGTTGTCGACGAACATCGCCCGTTGGATTTTGATGTTCTTTACCTGAAGATTCGGCTTCTTCAGGTAGTCTTTCACATAGCTGTTGTAAGCCATGATCCGAATGCTGACGGTCTTCTCCGAATATTTTCCGACCATCGTATCCCGGAATTTCTCGACCGCTTGCTTGTCGATGCTTCCCATTTCCTTGTAGATCGAAAGCAAGCCGTGCCGGTAGCTGTCGATCGTATGTTCACTTTTCGTGGTTTTCTTTTTCATCCAGTCGACGAAAGCCTGAACATCGTCCGGATTCAAGGTTTTTCTATGCATGATCATCCTCCCCGAACAGATCCAGGGGCGGCGTCGGCTCCCGATCCAGTTCCTGTTTCCGTTCCAGTGCGGCATCGACCTGACGTTCCAGCTCCTTGGCCTTCTTCAGATCCAGATCGTCGTGATACCGGAAAAAAGTTTTCTGGGCGTTCCGCATCGCCAGAACCAATTGCTCGAAATCCGTCATGCTTCACCATGCGCTTTCTTCAATGCTTTTTTCGCTTTTTCGATCCAGGATCCCGGATCGCCTGGAACGTTCCACGGCCCGCCCGGCTTGCCGTAAAGTTCGACCGCCTCGGTCAACGCCTGGACCATATCCGCCGCGGCGGGGATATAGGTCGTTGCAAACCGTGAAACACCCTTGACGAATAACACATCCCCCTCCAGCGTGTAAATGAATCCTTCGCCGGGATCCAGCTCGGCAACAGGGAAGGAAATCGTATCCTTCGGTTTCGGAAATTTTCCTAAAAGTTTAGCCATTGTTTTCTCCTTGTGGTTTGTCCCAGGTCGCGGCCACGGTTTTATACCTGACCGCCACCGTGATATTGTCGATCATGTTTTCGGTGTAGTTTTTGATGAACTCGGTCGGCTGGCTGCCGTTTGAATAATCGGAAATGATCTTTGCCGCCATCCGAAGCCCGATCTTGACACCGGCATCGATCCCGGCGTCATATCCCGCCTTGAAATCCTCGTTCATTTCCCGATCCACTCCAATCTGTATTCCGCGCGGTTTCCCTTTTCGGTTTTCGTGATCCGGAATGTCAAAAGAATGCCGAACAAGATCATACAGAAGATGAACACCAGAAAAGCGCATCCGAAAAAGTATCGATCCACGTCAACATCATCGATCGTCATACCTCATCCTCCCCATTTGCCTCATCGGTCCCATTGGCCTCATTCTCGTAATGGCTGCACCAGTCATCCGCTTCGATGATCCGGTCGGCCGGTGAATCCGGATTCCAGCACGACCCCAGCCAGCCGCAATATTGACCGCCGATCATCAGCTCGGTCATCCAATACGCACAAGTGCCGCAGCACGGCCGATTCACGCCCCGCCTTCTGATCAGTTCCTTCGTCAGTTCTTCCATCGTCATTCCTCCTCGGCCAGCAGACCCGGGAGAAGCCGGTCGCAGACCGCATCCACATCGGCCTCGGTCCTCCGGCGATACAGCCGGAGCATGTCTTCCAGCGTCCGGACGTATTCCCCGCCATCGTCTTCCGCTTCGGGTTCTTCGGCGGCCTCGTCCGGGGCTTCGGCGGCCTCGCTCGGTTCTTCGCTTTCCGCGCGTCCGTCCAGTCCGTCCTGTCCGTCAGGTCCGTCAGTGTCCGCGCTGATCTTCCCCTCCGCTTTCAGTTCCTCCAGCATCGCCTTCGCCAGCGGATAGAAACTCCACCAGCTGATCATTTCCTTGCCTTCGTTCTGGTATTCCGCTTCCAGCTGCTTGTGTATGGTCCTCAAGTTCCAGCCCTGGATCAGATACGGTTCCGCCTTTTTCAAAACTTCCTGCTTCAATTCGTCCGTGTATTTTGCCATTTTCCCTTGTCCTTTCCTTTTACATTCCCGGCTGATATTGCCGCGGGTTGATCCCCGCGGGGATCGTCCACCGGTTCGCCGCGATCCTCGTGATCAGTTTGTTCGCCGCGGTGAATTCCCACGTTCCGACCCCGGTGAAACCGTAGCGTTCCAGGCATCGGATCTGCTTCGGCGTGGCCAGCCCTTCCATCCGGCGCTTCTCGATCGTCTCGATCAGCCGCGAAGCATGACCGGCGCATTTCACTTCATCGGGGAAGATCCCCGCCTTTTCCAGTCTGGCCAGCTGCGCGGCGCTGGGCGGCGCCATCTCCCGGAGATTCATCGGATCCGGTTCATATTCGGCCACCTTGCCGCCCGGCGCGATCGACATCTCGAACTGCAGCGGATCCACCAGCGCCCGTTTCCGCTGGCGCTGTTTCTCCAGTTCGCGCCGGAGCGCTTCTTCGCGTTCCTCCTTCGCGGTAGATTCCGCACCGGCTTCCAGTTCCAGCAGATCCCCGCCTTCCTCGCTGGTCTCCGCCATGATCTCGGCCACCCGCGCGGCAATGTCCGGATTCTCGCAGACCAGATGTGCCGGTCTGCAAAGGTCGTGCTTTTCCGTCTGCCAGAGAAAATCCAGCAGCAGCAATTCCTTTTTGCCGGTTTCCGGGCTCAAACGTGTCCCGCGTCCGACGATCTGGGCATACAGCGCCCGGACCTTCGTCGGCCGGAGACAGACGATGCAGTCCACGGCCGGTTCGTCCCAGCCTTCGGTCAGCAGCATCGAGTTGCAAAGCACCTGATACTTGCCGTCGTGGAAGTCCTTCAGGATCTCCGCGCGGTCGGCGCTTTCCCCGTTCACTTCGGCCGCGGTCATGCCGTGCTGCCGGAGCAGTTCGCACATCCTTTGACTGGTGGCGATCAGCGGCAGGAACACCACCGTCTTCCGGTTCTTGCAGTGTTCGGCCATCAGACCGGCGATCTGGTCGAGATACGGATCCAGCGCCGTTCCGAGCGCAGCCGCCTGAAAATCGCCGGACTGCACCTTGACGCCGTTCAGGTCGATCTGCAGCGGAAGGGTCAGCGCCTTGATCGGACACAGGTATCCCTCCCGGATCGCCCGGACCAGCGTGTATTCGTAGGCGATCGTCTGGAACACTTCGCCCAGGTTCCGCTTGTCTCCCCGGTCGGCGGTCGCGGTCACCCCGAGCACCTTCGCCCCGGCGAAGTAATCCAGGACGCGCCGGTAACTGACACTGACCGCGTGGTGAGCCTCGTCCACGATGATCGTGTCGAAGTGATCCGGACTGAACCGTTCCAGCCGTTTTTCGTTCTGAAGCGTCTGGACGCTCCCGACCGTCACGTTATACCAGGAATCGATGCAGCTGGATTCCGCTTTTTCCAGCGCCGTCATCAGACCGGTCGCCTTCTCCAGCTTGTCGCTTGCCTGGTTCAACAGTTCTTCACGGTGGGCCAGAACCAGCACGTTTCCGCCCTGCCGGACCCGGTCCTCGATCACCTTCGAGAAAACTATCGTCTTTCCCGTACCGGTTGGCAGGATCAGCAGGGTCCTGTCCACCCCCTCCCGCCACTGCTCCAGGATCGCATCCCGGGCAGCGGCTTGATAAGGCCTCATTTCCATTTGTGGTTGTCTCCGTTTTTTTCGCTTTTTAGAAGGGCTGTTCCCCGTCATCGACCGCAGGAGGCAGATACTTGAATTGATTCTGCTGTTCGGTCGTGCCGTTGTTCTTCTTCCAATCCTTGACTGTCACCTTGACGCGCCCTTCGGCTCCGACAAAACGGTCCCAGTCGATATGAACATTGTTCGAATCGGCCGGAGTATGGCCGATCGATTTGGCGATCTCCGCGAACTTCCACAGCCATTTCATATACATGCGGAGATTGTCCCAGGCGGTCCCGACCGGTCCGTCTTCGTTTTCCAGCCGGAGCATGAA
>Ga0310690_10011880_pt1 | contig 10729 bp, 7 predicted proteins | sample AusTroGonzalo_MG_2_FD_207661 | JGI IMG/M metagenome (GOLD analysis project Ga0310690, IMG submission 207661) | Bovine rumen microbial communities from tropical cattle in Woodstock, Queensland, Australia - Gonzalo_04 (v2) (version 2) | ecosystem: Host-associated > Mammals > Digestive system >...
AGAACCATTCGCCGTTCCTACTATCCTGAAGGCTCACAGATGGACGAGGTTCTCCGTTACAACGAAGAGCTCAAAATCGCGAAAGCCAAGGAAATAGAGAAGGCAGGTTCCAGTGCTGTAGATGATTTACTGAAAGACTCTGTCAAGCTTCGCAAAGAAGTCAAGGTGCTTGACCGAAGAGCCACCTTCTTCAGGGCTGCCGGTAAGGTTCTCGAGCGAGCTGGCTATGCCATGATTTTTGGCGAGTTATTCATCGCATACTACGAAAGCATTGACGGCAATCACGAGAAATTCAAGGAAGCTGTCTATTCCTTCGTCATCAGTTTTGCCACGGCAGCTGCTACAGGTGCTATGATTGGTGCCGAGACTGGTATTTATGCCGGGCCGAAGGGAGTTGTCATCGGCGTCATCATCGGCGTCATCGTGGCTGTCATCGATGCTGCTGTCGTTGGCCTCACCGGCGAGTCGCTGGGGCACTGGACTAACGTCCTCATCAAGAAGATTTGCGAGGTGGCCGAGGCTGGTGCTGAGAAGTTTGCCGAAGCCATCGCCCCCATAGCAGAGCCAGCCATGAACCATGTACTCAACGAGATGACATCAGGTCTTGTTGGCACACGAGGTTTGAATTTCTGACCAGGAAAGAAGATAATTGTCTAATTTGCCTCAAAATACTTGTGCAATAGAGAAATTCATTGTACCTTTACGCTATTATTCGACCAAATGAAGGTATTGTTTATCATCTTGTTTGCAAGTGCGACAACTATGTTTGCCCAGGCTCAGTCACAGGCCGACATTTTGGCCTATGTGGATAAGTACAAGCAGATAGCGCTGGAGCAGGAACACCAATATGGCATTCCCGCTACCATCACATTGGCACAGGGCATTCTGGAGAGTGGAGCCGGGAAGAGCGGATTGACACGTAACTCCAACAACCACTTCGGCGTGAAGGCACTGGGTGGATGGAATGGTGGCGTATATAAAGCCTGGGACGATGAACCACAGAAAAGTTCCTTCCGCGTCTATGCTTCTGCAGCCGAAAGCTTCCGCGACCATTCGCTGGTGTTGAAGAACTCCTCGCGCTATCGCAGTCTTTTCTCGAAAAGCATTTACGATTACCGGGGCTGGGCCATTGGCCTACAGAAGGCGGGTTATGCTACAGCGAAGAACTATGCGGCTGCCCTCATCGGTTTTATCGACACTTACCGTCTCTACACCATCAACGGTGGTGTGAAGTTGCGTGCCGGAACCACCGTCGTCATCCACAACAGTAAGGAAGACGCCAAGCCCGTCTTCGACGAGTCATGTCAGATGGCCGACGATGAACAGTCGGAAGAAGAGCAAACCATCAAGCTTGCTGTCACGCGCTATGTTGTAGACATCAATGACGTGGCCTGTACCATCCTCTACCCCGGCACCACGCTGTCAGCCATAGCCATGCAGTACGACATTCCCCGCAACCTGCTGCTAGAATACAATGAAGTGGTGGTAGAAGAGGAGCTGCACGAGGGCGATATCGTCTTCCTCGACAAGAAGAAGAAGAAGTTCACTGGTTCCCGTGACTTCTACTATGCCCGCGAGGGCGATACGCTCCACGGCATCTCCCAACAGTTTGGCATCAAGGTGACCAGTCTGGCAAAGATGAACCACCGCACCCCTGATGAGAAGCTCTACGAAGGCGACAAACTGCTTTTAAAGTGAAAAGACGAAATATCGAAATCACGAAATATCGAAATATCGAAATCACGAAAATATAATTATGCTCGACATAGAACTACTTGCCGCCAGCGGCAAAGCTTTTGACGGTCATTACAAATTGATACGTCCATTGAGCACAGATGGAGGTACGGCCGACGTGTGGCTTGCCCTTGACCTTAACACAGTCAATAATCCCGATACTGTGGGCGACCTCCCCCACATGCACGATGACGAGATAGAGCAGCTGGGGCTCATCGTAGCCATCAAGATATACCGTCCGCAAAATGCGCTTGACGTGGAAGGCGAACAGCGGTTCCGTGAAGAATACATGATTGTGTTCAATTGCCACCACACCAACCTTATTCACCCCACCCACTACTCTATTTTCCATGAGACGCCCTACCTTGTGCTGCCTTATTGCAAGCTAGGTTCTTCTGAGCTACTCATCGGCAACATCGGTGATGTGGAAAACCTTTGGAAGTACATTAGCGACGTGGCCTCTGGCCTAGCCTACCTTCATGCACTCGAGCCACCCATCATCCATCAGGACATCAAGCCCGCCAACGTGCTACTCGATGACAACCTGAACTACTCCATCACTGACTTCGGCATCAGCACCAAGCGTGGCAACGGCAGCGACGACTATCTGGGCATCGAGAAGAGTGGGACGATGGCTTACATGGCACCAGAACGCTTCAATGAAGAGACTCCTCCCAACCCTCCTAGCGACATCTGGGCCTTCGGTGCCACACTCTATGAAATTGTCACCGGCAAGGTGCCCTTCGGTGAAGAAGGCGGCTGGACGCAGGTCAAACGTCAGGCGCCGCTTCCCGACGTGCCCGGCGTTTCTGCCGACATCCAACGGCTCATCCATGACTGTCTGGACCCCGATCCTGACAAACGCCCCACGGCCAAAGAACTCAGCAAGTCAGCTGAGGTGCACAAATATCCTTATAAGCCCCGTAAGACGTGGCAAGTCATCACGGCCATCGCGCTGTGTGCCCTGCTCATTGGCGGCGCAGTATCGTTCTTTCTAGCCAAACAGACCGAAGAGGTGGTCATCGTCAAGGAAGAAGTCTACCAAGCACCTCCCGAAGAGGTGTATGAACACGCCATGAGCCTCATGAGCATGGCCGAAGACGACTCATTGCGAGCAGGTGTAATGCTGATGGACAGCCTTAGTGACACTGGATTTGTTCCCGCCCTCTACGAGATGGCCTTCACTTATGGGTGGTACTCTGACACGCTGTCAGTAAGCCGCAAGCAGCGTCTGGACATCGACATCTTCACTAGCGGCGACAGCAAGTTCATGCCAAAGAGCGACCGCTGGACTACCAAAGCCATGGACCTTTTCACAAAGATTCTTGAACAGAAGGACACCGCCTATGCTAACCTCAATGCGGAAGCCGCCTACCGCATGGCTTGTTACTACGAAGTTCCTAACGACATCATCCAACGCAATCCAGACAAGAGCAAACGCCATCTGCTCAACGCCCGCGAATGGGCACTGCTCTGTGGCGACGAAGCCTTGCTGAAACGCATAGATACCGGGCTGCAACGCTTGGAAAAATAATCATCAAGAAACATCATGAAACGATTAGCGCTCATTTTTCTCACCCTCACAGCCACGCTCACTCATGTCTACGGACAAGTAGCCCGCTGGCTCATCCAGCCCGCCTATGAGGCACTGAACCTGGCTCAAGGAGCCGACATCATCGTAGCCGACTCTGCTGGCACCAGCATTTTCTTCTCACTCAACGGCCGACGCGTCTCGTCGACCACAGACGAAGTATATCCCTTTGCCGACGGATGTGCCGTGGCCACACAGCGGGGAACGGCAAATATCACCCACGTCTACGATGCCTTCGGCAATGCCACTCCCGTCAACGGCTTTCAGGTGGGGGCAAACTTTCCCTTCTTCGCCGACGGCTATCTCCTTGTATTCAACGGACGTCACTACCAGTATATGAATGCCCAAGGACAGGTAGACAAAGGAAAATACACTAGGGCATGTCCTTTCTCTGCCGGCTACGCCTCGTGCTTTACCTACCAGAATCTTCAGAAGAACAAAGACCCGCTTTTCCTTCTCCTCGACCGCGACCTCAAACCAGTGCCCTTACGTTGGGAAGGACGACCTTTTGCCAACGATGACGTGGAGTTTGTCTCTTCCGTCAACGAAGAAGGAATAGGCTACGTCGTTGCACGCCGGAAAGTGTTTTCCTTCGACGGCAACACTAAGTCCCTGCAGCCTGTTTTTGCAACGTCTGACGACGTTAACATAAAGAATCAGGCCAAACTAGAGGCCGACTTCCGCGAGTGTTTCCAAAGCATTGCAGACACCGCCTACGTACTACGCGCCAAATGCGGTCGCTCGAGTTTCGTAGAGATCTACTTCAATTCACTGTTGGTGCCGACCTCTATCGTGCAGAACGGCGAGGAAAAAGTCTTTACCGTAAAGCCTACCGAGCAACGCAAACTCACCTCACCGCTGCGCAAGGTACTCGGAACCAACGGAAAACTGGCTCTGAACTGGGAACAGCAAGAGGTACTACCCGCACAGTTTAGCAAGATTCCTCTATGCTTCAGCGATAAGGCCGTAGTCCAGGTGGCCGGCAGGTACGGAATGCTGCGTGTCTACCACGATGCCAATTTCAAGTTGAGTATCAACAAAGGCAACCCCATGGGCTTCCGCCACAAAAATTTCGAGACCACGCTTCGTCTCGACATGCCTCCCTACATACGCTCTTCCGCCACGAGCATAGAGGTAGACGCTTCCACGGGCTGTTATCTCGATGCGCCATCGAAAGAGGCCAAGAATTCCGATGCCGGCAACTTTATCCAGTATAACGTGATGCTCGACATTCCCAACTATATCACCTTCAACCGCAAGCAGGTGAACTATCCTGTACATGTAGTCTACGACGGGTTGGAGGCTCCAGCCATGTCGGTAACCGGCGAGGCATGGTACAGTGACTATTACACCGTCGAGACTTCCGATGACGTCACTTCCACCTCTAATGGTTCCCTGACGCTGACTTTCGACATCAAGGCAGAGCGTCTGCCCAACGAGATGGTGTTTCCTTATACCTTCGACGTGCAAGCAGATTCTGTAACATGTATCAAAGAGCGTGTATCGGAGGTCCGCTACAAGTGCCATGTCTCCGGCCTCCGCGAAGGTGTGAACAACATTTACGCCATTGTTACCGAGGATGGGTGTCCTCCGCTCAGATATCGCTTCGAGATAGAATACACCAAGCCCGTGGCCAAGGCAAAAGGCCCCGGCAAGGTGCGCATCACGAAAAAAGAGGAAATTCGCCAACACCTGGACATCTAACGTCATGAAAGTCAGCATATCAGCAAAGACCGACATTGGCCGCAAGCGCGACAACAACGAGGATGCCTTCGTGCTGTGTCCAGACCTCAGTAGCCCCAATTGGCATCAGCAGCACACCGAAGGCTATATTCCTCTCGGCGAGTTGGGCGCACTGCTCGTGGTAGCTGATGGCATGGGTGGTGCCAATGCCGGCGAGGTGGCATCGGCCACTGCTATCGACACCATCAAGGAGACCTTTTCCGCTGCTGCGTTGCAACATATTGCTGCCACTGATGAGACCGCTATTCAATTCCTATGCCAAGTGGTAGGCAAAGCCGATGCCGCCATCAACGCACACATGTTCGACCACCCCGATACTGCTGGTATGGGCACCACCATCGTCATGCTCTGGCTCATGCCGCAAAAGGCATACGTAGCATGGTGTGGCGACAGCCGATGCTATCTTTACTCCACAGCCCAAGGACTAAAAGCACTCACAAAGGATCACTCCTACGTCCAGCAGCTCGTCGATGACGGAATCATCACCGAGCAGGAGGCCTTCCAACATCCTGAGAACAACATCATCACCCGCGGCCTCGGCGATTTTGACAATCAGGCGCAGCCCGACATTGTCATCACCCCAGTCTGTGCCGGCGACACATTCCTGCTCTGTACTGATGGCCTCTGTGGGTATTGCACCAACGAGCAGATAGGCCGGGCGATGGATGATGCCCATGCAGACACCAACCGAACCGCCGACCGGCTACTCCACATGGCTCTGAATGCCGGAGGCGAGGACAACATCTGCATTGCCGTGACCACTATTCTTGCTGACGATGACCCACAGGCTCAGTCATCTTCGCGCATCAAATCTTTCTTCAAAAATATCTTCGGATAATATGGTATTCAACGCCCAACAGCAGCGTGTCATCGAGGTCTGCTCCGGACGCCATCTAGTACTGGCACCGCCGGGCTGCGGCAAGACGGCCGTGCTGGCCGAGCGCATCGTACATGCCCACCGGCAGGGCGTTGCCTTTGCCGACATGGCATGCCTCACCTTCACAAACCGAGCGGCTCGGAGCATGCATGAAAGGATTGTCAGCAGACTGGGCGACAACATAGAGACGGTGGATGACCTCTTCGTGGGAAACATCCACCGTTTCTGCCTTCATTACCTCTTCGACAGCGGTCTCATTCCCAACCATACCGCCGTCATCGATACCGACACCAGCATCAGCATCATTGCCGACTATCTGGGCGACGACGAGTTGCGAGTGCTCGACGACAACAGAAGCCGGCAGCGCTACTCTCAGATCATCAACCTACAGCACATAGTCTACCAAGTTTGTCATGGCTACCCCAAAAAGCTTCTTATCCACATGGATGCCATGCCGCCCAATGCACTCAACGAGCTATGCCGTGTATTTGCCCTTCCCTATAAGAAATCTGGATTGGAACAGCTCTATGTCGGCTCATCCCACTACCTGACAGAGTCTGCAATGATGAGCAGCGATGCCAGACAACTGTTACAAGCCCTCCATGCTGCCCACGAATACGAAGCCTATAAGCGGACTAACGACTTACTCGACTATGAGGACATACTACTACGCACCTACGATGCTGTCATCACCACAGACCCAGCCCGCTCTTTCCGCTGGCTGCAGATAGACGAGGTTCAAGACCTCAACCCATTGCAGCTAGCCATCGTCGACTACTTTACAGCAACAGATGCCACCGTGGTCTACCTAGGCGACATGCAACAAGCTATTTTCTCATTCATGGGGGCACAGACAGACACACTTAGCGAGTTGCGTCAACGCTGCGGCGATGACCATTTCTACAGTTTCCAACAGAATTATCGCTCGCCTCAGTATCTGCTCGACATCTTCAACCATTTTGCCCAAACTCAACTCAACATCGCCCCAGAACTCCTGCCAAACACCGACAACCAGCAGCAGCGCAAGGCCGGTGATGTGATACTGATGGATGCTCAGACCAATGTAGACGAGGCGAATATGGTGGCCCGACTCGTTCGCCAGTTCTATGAGCAGCACCCACAGCAGACCACCGCCGTGGTGGTGGCCTTCAACAGCGATGCCGACGAGGTGAGTGCAGCCCTAGGCGACCAGCCTCACTTCAAAATTTCAGGCACCGATTTCTTCTCCACGCAGCCCGTACTCCTTCTCATGGCCCATCTAGGTGTCTTGAACATGGAACACGACTTTATCGCCTGGTCACACCTGTTCACGGGGTTGAAGATCTATGCCTCCAACAGTAGCGCACGACAGGCCATACACGCCATGATGCAGCTGGCACTCTCGCCTGCCGACCTTCTACTCTACGACGGCACCTCCTACGTGGCACAGTTTGTCAACACCTACGAGCGGGGCGACATCGTGGTGTTCGACACGGAGACCACAGGTCTCGACGTCTTCAATGATGACGTGGTGCAGATAGCTGCCGTACGTACACGTCAGGGACGTGTGGTGAACCGGCTGAACATCTTCGTCGAGACCGACAGACCCATCCCCGCCATACTGGGAGACGTGCCCAACCCCCTCGTAGAGGAATATGCCCGGCAACCGCATCTAACCCATGCCGAGGGCCTGCGCCGTTTTGTCCACTTCGCACAAGGAGCTACCATCCTAGGGCACAACGCCACCTACGACTATCAGATCATGGAGCACAACATGCGCCGCTATGCCCCTGAGCTGTCCATGCATGCGGCATGGCCCCACTACCTCGACTCGCTCAAGCTAGCCCGTCTGCTGCACCCAATGCAGAAAAGCTACAAGCTACGCAACCTGCTCGAGCAGCTCCACTTGGAGGGCAAGAACTCACACCTAGCCGACGACGACATCCTCGCCACGCTGAGCCTAGTCATCCACTGCTACGAGTGTGCCCGTTCCATCGTGGGCCACCAAATGGAGTTTCTCAGCCGTCACCAGAACATGGCCGTAAGACTCAGGCAGCGCTATGCACCGCTCTACCTCAGGGCACTGCATCAGCTCCATGCCGAGGCTCCGGGCCCCCTACTCTCGCTAGAGCTACAGCATGCCTACAGCCACTTCCTTCAGGAAGGACTGATAGGCCAGCTACCCAAGCTGAAATACATCATCAGCTACATCGAGCAGGACATGCTCACTCCAAAATCGGGACAGTCGCTGGCTTCACAGTTGGCCCGCCACTACTCCGACCTGTGCACCATGAAAGAGGCCGACCTCTGTGGGTCAGCCAGCATGACGGAGCGGGTCTTCGTGTCCACCGTACACAAGGCCAAGGGGCTGGAATTCGACAATGTCATTGTCTACGATGCCGTCGACGGCAAATATCCCAGCGTATACGCCAAGGACCGGTCACAGTTCGATGAGGAGGCACGCAAATTCTACGTCGCCATCTCGCGCGCCCGTCGTCGGCTCATCGTCACCTACTGCCACAACAGCATCAGCCGATGGGGAGTCATTCACGCCAAGGTTCCCTCTCCCTTCATGACCATCCTGCGTAGCAGTTTCATCTGAGCCAGCCAGCATTAACGGCCATGGTCGGCATACGCTGCCAAACCATAGCCTTTTTATGTGATCGACAACGCCGCCATGGGTGCTTTGCTAGCAGCACGGCATGACCAAAGGCTCTACCACAGCGAGCGAAAGAGGACTTGCAACCCACTCAAGACAACTGCGCTCAGACGTTTTTCGGGTATAAGCCAAATATCGTGGAAGAAAAATCAAATAACGGGGGTGGATGTGTGTATTTTAACTTACCTTTGCAGCGCAAAACAAAAAAAGAACAAACTGCTATGAAGAGTATACTGGAAGGACGCGAAGCCTTGAAGGCCGAGATAGAGAAGACAGCCGAAGTGGCTGGCTACCTATGGCAGAACGGATGGGCCGAGCGTAACGGCGGCAACATCACCGTGAACATCACTGAGTTTGCCGACGAAGAGGTGAAGAACCTGCCCGCCATCAGCGAGGTGAAGCAGATAGGCATCACGCTGCCCACCCTGAAGGGATGCTACTTCTACTGCAAAGGCACGGGCAAACGCATGCGCGACCTGGCACGCTGGCCCATGCAGAACGGAAGCATTATCCGCATCCTCGACGACTGCGCCAGCTACGTTATCATAGCAGACGAGCCGGTAATGCCCACCAGTGAGCTGCCCAGCCATCTCGCCGTACATGCACGCCAGATAGAGGTAGGCAGCGGATACAAGGCGACCGTTCACACCCACCCCATTGAGTTGGTGGCCATGAGCCACAAACGCGAGTTTTTAGGCAAGGACGTGCTGACAAAGATCCTCTGGTCGATGATACCTGAGACGAAGGCCTTCTGCCCCCTTGGCCTTGGCATCGTGCCCTACACGCTGCCTGGCTCAAACGAGCTGGCCGAGGCCACGCTAAAGGAGTTGGAGGAATACGATGTGGTGATGTGGGAGAAGCATGGTGTCTTTGCCAAGGGCAAGGATGCTATGGAAGCTTTCGACCAGATAGACGTACTCTCGAAAAGCGCAAAAATCTATATCAATGCCCGCTGCATGGGCTTCGAGCCGGAAGGCATGAGTCAGGAGCAGATGGCAGAGATGTCACAGGCCTTCAACCTGCCCCGTTGATCACAGACAAAACAACTACTGACTAATATATATATTTACCACAAAGAATCCCGTCGCTGTGAAGTGCCGGGATTTTTCATGCCCAATTCTGGTCAAATGTAGCCACTCGTTACATTTTCTTGGCAAATATGTTGCCTATCTCGATGAATCTTTGTAATTTTGCACGCTGTAAAGAAACTAAGCTTAACAAAATGGAAGACCAACTGAAACAGATTGGCGAGCGTCTGCGCGGACTGCGCGATGTACTCGAACTAAGTGCAGAGGAAGTGGCCGAGGTTATCGGCATATCCCCAGAGAAGTACGAAAAGATAGAGCAAGGCGAGATGGACATCACCATTTCAAACCTCATGAAGATTGCCCACAAGTACGGAATGAGTGCTGAGGAACTGATGTTTGCTGAGGCTCCCCACATGAAGTCATACTTCGTGGTACGCAAGGGTCAGGGCATGAGCGTGGAGCGCACGAAGGCCTATAAGTACCAAAGCCTGGTGAGCGGTTTCGTGAACCACAAGGCCGACGTGTTTATCGTCACAGTAGAGCCAAAGCCCGGTGCCCGCACCATTTACAAGAACTCGCATCCCGGCCAAGAGTTCAACCTCGTGCTTGAAGGAGCCATGGAACTCTACATCGGTGGCAAGACGATCATCCTTGAGGAAGGCGACAGCATCTATTTTGACTCCAGTAAGCCCCACGGCATGTTGGCCGTAGGTGACAAGGCCGTGAAGTTCCTGGCTTTTACTGTTGAATGATTTTGAAATTTCGGAATTTCGATATCTCGAAATTTCGATAAAAAGAGAAAAGCAATGATCGAGAGATTTTTGAAGCAGACGACCTTCACCAGTGTGGAGGACTATCAAAAGAACCTGAAGTTTATCATCCCCGAGGGTTTCAACTTCGCCTATGACGTAATGGATGTCTGGGCCGAGGAGAGACCCGACGGATTGGCCATCCTCTGGACTAACGACCAGGGAGCGGAGATACGTACCACCTTTGCCGAACTGAAGGAGCAGACCGACCAAGCCGCCAGCTATCTCCTGTCGCTGGGCATCGGCAAGAACGATCCCGTGATGCTCATCCTGAAGCGTCGCTATGAGTGGTGGGTCATTATGCTTGCC
>Ga0310690_10011882_pt1 | contig 10728 bp, 9 predicted proteins | sample AusTroGonzalo_MG_2_FD_207661 | JGI IMG/M metagenome (GOLD analysis project Ga0310690, IMG submission 207661) | Bovine rumen microbial communities from tropical cattle in Woodstock, Queensland, Australia - Gonzalo_04 (v2) (version 2) | ecosystem: Host-associated > Mammals > Digestive system >...
TTTGGTATATTATTTTGTGACTTTTTATTTTTATTCAACAAAACAACATGAACATTAAAAAATTGTTCGCAGCATTGGCTGGAGTGTCATTGTTTGCACAGACAGTTGTTCCTTCTGCTGGAGTTTTCGGAGCTACATACAGCGAAGAACTTCAAGGAGCTTACGACTGGGCTTATTCAAAAGGTGTTACTACAATGTCTAGCATTGATAACGCCAATATGTACGGAGCCATTACAAGAGCTGAAATGGCTAAAATGTTATCTGTATACGCTATGGAGGTATTAGGAATGACTCCTGACACATCTAAAGCTTGTAGCTTTACAGATATCGAATCTGTAAAAGGAGACTTACATGATTTCATCATTAAGTCTTGTCAATTAGGTCTTATGGGACAAGGAATCACTGCATTCAGACCATACGACACAATTTCTAGAGCTGAATTCGGTACAGCTTTATCAAGAACTTTATGGGGTGATAAATACGAAGGAGGAACTCCTTACTATGTAAAACACCTTAACGCTCTTAAAGCTGCTGGAATTATGAATCAAATCTCTAACGCTGAAGGAATGAAAGAAGTTAGAGGATATGTAATGCTTATGCTTCAGAGAAGTGAAGGAGGATCAACACCAGCTGAAGAAGCAGATTGTGATGATCCAGCAATAGCATTAGCATGTAGTTTAGAATCAGAAGCATGTCCTGCAGCATGTAGAGAAGACTCTGCAAAAGACGAAGACGAAAAAGTTAAGTCAGGAGATCTAGCTGTAACAGCTGAAGCTAACAACGGAAAAGCTATCCTAGCTAATGGAACTTCTGATATGGATTCATTAACTTTCAAGACTTCTGAAGAAGTAGAAATCACAAGAGTTACTCTTGAAAGATATGGATATTCTGCTAATGGTGATGTTGCAGATGTTCGATTAGAAGATGAAAATGGAACAAGAATAACAACTGATGGAACTCATACACCAGATTCTAAAGGACAGGTAAAATTGTCTCTTAAGAAAGACTACAGAAATGTAGATGGTGTTCTTAATGCAACAGTTGTAGTTAGAAGTCAATTTGGTAACGCAGCTGGAACAAAAACTCTTGGATTTAAAGTTATAGATGTAACATCTACAGCTAAGAACGTAAATCTAGATAATTACTCTCCATATACTTATAATGTAGTTGATTATGCTTGATCTAATGTTACTCTTACTACAAAAACTGCAACAAAGAAATATAATTGGGAAGCTTGAGAAACTTACGAAATTGCTAAATTTAAGTTAAGAGCTCCTGATGATTCTGCTGTTGAAGTTAAGAGTGTTATGTTAACAGATCAGAACACTACAGTAGAATATGATGATTTCTTAAAGAATGTTGTAGTAACTGTAGCAGGTAAAGAAGTTAAATCATCATGGACAGTTAAAGATCAAGAATTAACAGTTAACTTAAAAGATGTTGAATTAGCTGCTAAAGAAAACTCAGAATTTGTCGTAAGCATTGAATTTGCTGATAACTTTGATAACTTCTGAGCTGCATCTAATTTCAAGATCGTAAATGCTTCTGATGTTAATGCTACTGATGTTAAAACAAATTCTAGAGTTACAATAGTAACATTATGACAAAACCCAGTAGCTTATATTGGAAATAACGATGGATGGTACACTTGTACATTCTTCTGAGGAAAAATTCAACTTGAATCTAAGAACTTAGGAAATGTTGATGCTTCTGAAAATTCTACAGATATAGTTGTAGCTGAATGAGAAATTTCAACATCTCAAACTATCAAATCTAATGCTAATGGAGTACAACTTACTGTTGATAACAGCAAAATGGCTACTTCTGCAAACAAATGAGTTGTAAAAGCTGTTAGAATTGTAGTAGCTGGTGATGAATATGAAGGAACTTTCACAGCAAATGGTAAGAATGATGTATGGAGCTTCCCTTCTATTGAAATTGATCACACATCAAAGATTAAAGTTTTGGTTGATACAGTAGATCAATGAGGAAATAAATGAGATTATGTAACTTTCTCTATTAAAGGATTGAAAGGATACGGAAAAGATGGTGCAAAGTTATGATTCTATTATGATGATGTTAAAGGAAATGTAGCTGCTGATATGGCTGGATCTTTGACTTTCTCTCAATTAACTCTTACTCCTTCTAAAGCATCTCTTACTAACGATAAATCAAGTGATGAAGAAGAGTTCAAAGTAGGAAAGACTGAAAAGAAAGCTGTATTCAAAGGAAAATATACAGCTAAGAAAACAGATGTATATCTAAATGAATTCTCTTTGGAATGAGCTACTAGTGATTGGCATTCAGATCATACAATGGATGTATATCTATACTTAAATGGAAAACTTGTAGCAGATGATACATTAACATCTAAAGGTTGAAAATGGATAGCTACTGATACATTCTCTAATGTATTAGTTAAAGCTGGAGAATCAATTGATGTTGAATTAGTTGCTCAGGTAGAAGCTGCTGAAACTAACTTAAAATCTGCTGTTAGATTTAATCTTACTCTTGTTGGAGAAGATGAAAATGGAAATCCAAATTCATGAGAAGCAAGTAAACAAACTTCTAAGATTTCAATAGTTAAAGTTTGAACTCCTGAAATTGGAACTGAAAAAGCTGTTAATACAGTATTACTTAGAGGAGCTACATGAGCTATAGCTGAATTTACAGTTAAACCTAATGGATCTTCTAGTATAGATCTTGAATCAATTAAATTTGATACAATACCTGGAGTTGCTTGTAAAGATTTACAATTAACTGTAGGTAGTGTTGATGAGAATTTCGTTGATGATGGAGCTGGACATTGTAAAGTTACAGGATTCTCTGAAGAAATTGATAAAGATGGTGAAGTATTAAGAATTGAATTCGAAAATGAACCATCTTTCAGTAGTAGTTTGATTAAGGCTGAAGTTAAGCATTTGGTACTTAATGAAACAAATATTACTAGAGAATTCTCAAAAGCTTATGCTGATGCTGTTATTACATTCAACCAAAAATCTGAGTCTGATGTAACTAAGTTTACAATCGCTAAGATTCAAAAATACAATAGTTCTGCTGAAGTATTAGATCTACATTTCTACGGAGCAGATGGTAAAGAGCTTACTTTGAATGGTATAGTTTCTACTACTGCATTAGAAGAAGGTGATACATTTACTACTAAGAATTTAAAGAGCTCTGTATTTGTTAAGAAGATAGTGTATACAGTAAAGAAAGGATCTGATGTTCAAACTGTTGAAGTTACATATGATCCATATAAAGATTACTTCAAGACAAACGATGATGAATTAAAAGCTTATGCATATGGTGACAGTGATAATGTGCCTGATTCTAAGGCTCCAGTTGCAGTAACAGTTGCCGCAGGTACTGGTACTCCATCATGGGTTGCATCAGGAGCTGCACAATTACAGAATGCTTTGACTATAGATAATACTAACCACACAATCTCATGAGAGCTTAAAAAGCAAGCTGCTGATTTCGAGAATGCTAATGCTCACACTGATTATGCTATATACTTAAAATTCACTGGTTTAGCTGCTGGTGATAAGGTTGGTATTAAGAGCTTAGTAGCATTAGATACTGACTTAGATGCTGTAATTTCAATCGATAGCACTAATCCTGTATTGAAAATCGTTGATACAAATGGAGTAACTCAAACATATAGTCTTAATCTTACACTTCTTGATTAATGTTTAGTTATCCATAATAAATATCGAAAAAACTCCTATCCTTCGGGATGGAGTTTTTTCTTATTAAAAGACGATAACTTGATGGTTATCCTGGTTAATTATATTTTAGATAGAAATTAAAAATGTTGAGCAAATTGAATTTGATTACTTACGAAATCTGTTTCTGCGTTTACTAGATTGATATTAGCATTTACAAATAAATATCACATCACAGCTGCAAAAATAGTTACTCCATAGAAAACAATATCTCTGCATAATCTTTCCCTTTTTGTTCTTTCAGATTCCTTCTTATAGAAGAGGAAATTTTTTGTTTTCTTTTTTGTTTTCATCCTAATGTTATTAGAATATAAATACATATATATTATATATATGTTTTTTATTTTTGTCAATTTTTTGAATACTTTTTTATTTTATAGAAAATTTTAGAAAATATACCGTTATACCATACTTCTATAGTGATAAATAAAAATCTTTTTTATTTGATTTTTTATAATATTCTCATATAGTTAAACACATAAAATTAATCAGATTTTACTCTTTATAATGCTTAGAAATGGCGATTAATGTAATCATTAAAGATCCTAAATGAAATGAAGTATGACAATTTACAGCAGAAGATGGAAAGAATATTGCAGAATTGGCAGCTATGCATGGGATAGATATTCCTGTAAGTTGTGGTGCTGGAGTATGTGGGGTATGTCTGTGTAAAGTAGAAGATGGAAAAGATGCTGTAAAATGAGATGCTTTCAATTCTCCATTGATGCCACTTAAAAATGATGAAAATTGAAATCCTGAAGAAGTTTTAGCTTGTATAGCTGGATTCAATCCTGAAAAATTTAACGATTGACAGGATCATACAGTTGTACTACAAAGAGCATATTAAACCAAAAACGCAAGTGAAAAATTTCACAAAATAAAAACAAATTCGTTTAATATTAAGATGCAGAAAATATTTGAATAAAATGTTTAATTAAAATTCCCTGTTAGTCTCGTGCTTTTGAATTATTAATATGAATATATGGTAATTGACTTTATTCTTGCATTTAAACAGCTTTTAGTCCAACAGGACGAAGAAGCTTTCAATAAATTCTATATGGAAACTGTTGATATTTTTTTCCGTTATTTGAAATCAAATTATTTTATAGATGAAGATGATATGCAGGATATTATCGCAGATTTTTATATTAAATGCTGGAATGGTTTCCCAACTTTTGATATAAATCAGAATTTTTCTGGTTGGGTCTGGTCAGTTTTCAAGAATACACTCAAAGATTTCTGGAAGAAAAAATGAGAAACTGCATTCAGTGAGATAGATTTGGATGGTGAGATTACTTTTGAAGATTCACTAGAAGATGAAGAAGACTTCACTCAGATTCTAGATAATGAATATACTTTTGAACAGATTCAACAAGCTATGTATGATTTGGATGAAATGAGTAAGGAAATTATATCGTTAAAATATATTGAAGATAAAAGTTATGGAGAGATAAGTGGAATACTATGAATTTCTCAGGATTTAGTGAGACAGAGATGTTCTAGAGCATTAAAAGCTCTGAAGATTAAACTCTGACAAGAATCAGAAAAATAATTTCAGTTTATGTAATTTATACAACGAATGCAACTGTGTTTTGCGCCCATGGATTGAATCACAAATTGTGCGACGAGATTGATTACCAAAAATATTTTTGAAAAATATTGAAAAAAAGAAGATTCATTATGATTACGAACAGAATTCATGAATGTGGATGGATTTTTAATTAATCCACATCAAGTAATCAAACATGCTTTGACTACTGAGTGACAGAAACCAATTCTACAGATTTACTGATGAAAAGAAGAAACATTAATCAAAGCTACAGAAAAAATTCAGAATGAATATTCAGATTTATTTAGCTGAATTGAACTAAATACTGGATGTCCAAGCAATACTGTGATGAAAGTTGGAGGATGAAGTGATATGCTAAAAGATAAACAAAAAACTCTAAAAATAATTCAGAAATTATCTGAAATTCAAGGTTTCCTACCTTTTTCTCTCAAAACTAGAGCATGATTAAATGAAAACGATAAAGCCGAGCAAATGGATTTTATCTCAAAAGCTAGTAAGTACTGTAGTAAAATTTCAATTCATGGTAGAACTTTGAAGCAACTTTACACTTGAGAGGCTGATCGAAATTTTATCTCAGAAATTAAAAATAATATCGAAACTAGCTGAGATTCTGAATGTAAAATTATATGAAACGGATGAGTCAGTTCATACGATGATGCTGAGAATAAACTTTCAGAGTTTAATCTCGATGGAATCATGGTAGGTCAAGCTGCGATTTGAAATCCATGGATATTTACTCCTCACGAATCGACTAGCGGAGAAAAACTTGAAACTATATTGAAGCATTTGGATTATAGTATCGCCTGTGATCAGTGGTTTGATGAAAAAATTGCAAATAAGTCGTGAGAGATTGCCATTCAAGATCTGAATATCCCACTTGAATGGCTCGATAGTAGAGTCAAAGAAAATCAGAATAAATCAGACCTTCAACCGCATACAATAGTTGAATTCAGAAAATTCCTTTTCCAATATGTGAAATGAATCCCATGATCCAAAGAATGGAAACAGCAAGTTTTGAGTTGTAAGGATTATCAGGAATTGAAAAATCAGATTATTGATTTATTTTCTATGCATTAGTTTGTCATTCATGAAATAATTCAATAGTTAAAAAGCTGACCATTAAGATCAGCTTTTATTTTAGTAATTAAGTTCTATTAGTTATTCTCAGATTTTCTGAAGAAAATTGTATAAGCTCCATATATTACGATTGCAGCAATAGCTATATACAAAATATTTTCAGCTGGACCTGTAGCAGGAGTAACAATTTCAGGATCCTTTTGAGGTTCTCCCATAGCTGCATCAGCTTTATATCTTAATTCTCCACAACTAGTTGTAAGCAAGAAATTTTGTTCTCCATTCCATCTCATAGTATAAACATATTTTTCATCACTCATCTTTACTGTTGCCAATTTTTCATAGATTTCTTCATCTGGATTAAAGATAGCAATATCTACTTCATTTCAATCAACAGCTGTCCATGTAAGAGAAAGCTTGTCTCATCTTACTGTATGAGATACGTGAGCTAAATCCATTCATACACAAGCAGCTCCGTGTACACCTTCTTCTCATTCTTCATTTCCAATAATATCTTCAGGATTTACATTTTCTTCATTATTTTCAGGTTCAATTGGAGCAGGATTTACTATAGATTCAAATGTATCACAAGCATCCAACATACAAATATTTTGACTTATCTGGAAACAGAATTCTTGTGATGGAGCTCAAACACCATCATATTCATCAACTGGTGATATGAATGCATAATAAGGAGTATCTGCAGCCAATCCATCACTTAATCATAAATTGACAGTGAATTCTGTAGCAGTTCATTCTCTCTTAAATTTTTTCATAACGATTCTAGAAGGATCAATTGATCCATCTCATGATCTAAGTTGCTCAACACGATAAGGACTTACAAATATACGATATTCAGGAGCTTCGTACATCATCTCATCTGTAACTATAGGAGATGTGATAGTTATTCCATCTTCAGCGTTTTCACATGCTGTTATAGAAGCTTCAGTATATCACCAAGCATCATAGTTATTCAATAATTGTGCATATGCATCATCTACTAATGGATCTCCGTTTGAAAATAAGTCTGAGATAGTCAATGCATAAGATGCTCCCATTACACCTCAAGCTAAGGCGATAGCAGCTAATGATAATAGTGTTTTTTTCATGGCATACACTAAAATATATAAAAATTTATTTACAAAACCATTATACTAAACAAATCCCTTATACCATTATATTTAAAAAATGCAAACGGAAATGTTTGCATTTTACTAATAATTATTTCTCTTTTTAGATTAATAAATATTAAAATATTTACATATTTTAATTATATAGATTTTTACTAATAAACACATCAACGTGTTTTTTATCTTTCACTAACGAATATAAAGACAAAGCATAAATTCATGGTAATCTTACACATCCATGAGAAGCTGGTAATCATCTTATAATTACGCTCTCATGATTTATATCTTTGCTATTTATGCTTCTACTTCTAATCTTTCATTGGTGGAACCAAAATCATTCTTCATCAAACTGTAATCAATCTGGCATAGGAGATTTGTATTTCCTAGAAAAATAGTAAGGATTTTTGCTTAAAACTGTAAACTGTCAGGTCTTTGTTTTTCTACCATTCAATCAAACAGAAACATATGTTGCCATGAAAAGCTCTCAATCTCTATAAACACCTAGGACACATCCTCATGATGGAAGTCTCTTAACAACAATATCGTAAATAAAATCTGATTTTTTATCTACATTTTCAGAATTTTGGTTTTCTTGAATCTTCTTGTTAAGATCTGAAGCATCTGAATCTGAAAAAGTTTCAAATCAGTCTTCTTTTAGTTGATCAGATAAATTTTGTGGGAAAATTCACTGTAAGAATGGATCTATCAATGAAAATCTAAGAGTATCTCATGTTTCGTATTGTGTCTCGCTAGTTATTTTTTCTCTACGAGGAGATAGTTTTTGTGGAATACTATCACTCAATTCTTCAATTCAATATTCTCAAAGTAATGATGTAAAATTTTTATCAACTCATCTAACAGCCAAAGGATGTGGACGATTTCAGTATTTTTGGAATAGATGTGAAACTGGAAACTCTAATATAGTATGTTCTGGATCAGTAATAGATTCTAGAGTTCAAGTATATGTATGAGAATTTTCATCTTGTACCAAACAAATAGAAATCTCTTTCTTTGTTTTATTTTGGAGATCATCAAGGATTAAAAATTCTTGGGATGTTGTCCCATCTTCCACTTGTTCAGGTTTTGCTAAAGGAATTGAGTCATATTCATTAGTTGCGAATGTTTCATTATTAGATGAATTACATGCTCAATTAACCAATCAAGCAGAAAGTACAGTAGTGAAAAAGGCGTTTCTTAATTTCATAGCGATTCTATTAAGAATAAAATCAGATACATTAACTATATAAAATTATATATAAAAGTCAAGATATATATAAATAGATTGTACTTTATGAAATATGAAAATATATTTTTAATTTGATTTTTTTTTCTATAAACTTATAAGCTCGTCGTATGGTTTTTATATTTTTAGGTCTTTCATGAAGAAATTATCAATATCTTTGATGGCGATCTTTAGCATGGTTATTTCATTTTCGTTCGCTTCTCCTTCTATAGTAAATCCTTCATATTCAGTTAACTGAAATGATGTAAAAATATTCCGAACTGATAATTCAGATTGATGATATGTAGATATAGCTCTTCAAAATCCTGAAACAAAAGATTGGTTACATTTCTGAGAAATTAAGATGAGTGATCAAGTGTTTACATATACAAAACAATGGGATTGAGACCAGAATGTATGGATGACTCCAGGAGATGGATGAGACGAAGTTAGATTTACTGTTACATGAGATAAACCTTCTGGTGCTGTAGTACTTAACGAAGAACAACCTAAACCTGAAGAAAATAACTCAAACGCAAATAGAACAGTCATTCCTGTAGTTCCAAAGACATGACCAAGCATAAGTATAATATGAATTATCTTAGCTGCATTAGCAATATTTGGTGGATATATTTACATAAAAAAAAGAGCTGACATTTAGTCAGCTTTTTTTAATTACTGATTCATAATTTTTTTGAGACTTGTGATAGTCTGTTTTTGATTGCTTGAACAGTTGTCGTTAGAGCCGCTAGCTGGCTTTCATTCAAATAATTGGTTGAATTTAATACTTTTTTAGCGGTTTCTACTTGTTTAAATTCTTTTTCACCAACCTCTGCATTTTCTCTATTTTCTTTGTCATTGTTTGCATCCAGTTTAGATCAATACTCTTTCATTATTTTCTGAAATACAGGATCTTCATCCATCTTTCTTTGGATTTCATCTTTTATACTTCTATATTCATGTAATAATCCCTTATAATTATTGAGTTCGTTATCTGAAAGTGCTTGAAACTTTTCTTCTATTGATTTCATAAGTTTTAAGGATTCTACGGTTTCTTTCTCAATTTCTGGAGTTACTTCTACAGTAGATTCTCCGTTGTCTGTAACTTCTTTTCATTCATTTTTAACATTTTTTTCTGGTGAGTCTTGGTAATTTCTAACTTCTGGTGATGCCATTTTTAATATGATTAATGAATAAAATTATTTATTAATTAATAAGTGAAAACCGTTTTTATCCTGGCTAAGTGAATATGTCCAAGATTCTTTTCAGATTTGAATCTCATATACATTATCTCATTTTGGGATACTGTATACATTCTCTCAGTTTTTATCTTCGATATGTAGGACTAATAATTTAGTTCTTCTCTGAGAGTCATATCGGAAATTAATAGGAATAATACAGTCTCCGTTTGGAGTGAGCGTTGGCTCTATATCATTTCCGATTACTTCAAATCAGAATTGTTTTCCATTTCTTTCTCCAGCTTCGAAATCTACCAATCCACCATCTTGTAGATCTTCCTTAATAAGGTGTAGATTATGTTTTGTAAGCTTTTTTTCAGATTTTTCATGAGTAAGATTCTTTGAAAGAGAACCTAAATCTGACAAACCACTTGATTCATCCACAATCAAAGCTGAAAGTTCAGCTTCTAGTCATTCAATCAGACTATTTTGAGATGCTTTAATTTCTTGCACCTCTTTGTTGTTTGTATTGTTTTTCATTTTTTATGAGGTTAAGGAATTAAAGGTTTTTTAGTTTTGAATCTAAATCTTTTAGAGTCTTTTCGTCTTTTTTTGCTTGTTCTTTTTTCTGTTTATCAAATTTTTCTACTGCTTGGATTGTTTCTAGCATTTTATTTTCTTTTATTACAGTAGTGAGTTTGTTCATCGCTTTTTTGAAAGCGATAACTAGTGAATCTATAGTGTTATCATCAAGCTGGTCATTTTGAACCATAGCTTTGATTCACCATCACATTTCCCAATCTGGGAATATATCTAATACTGATAGGAT
>Ga0310690_10011883_pt1 | contig 10728 bp, 20 predicted proteins | sample AusTroGonzalo_MG_2_FD_207661 | JGI IMG/M metagenome (GOLD analysis project Ga0310690, IMG submission 207661) | Bovine rumen microbial communities from tropical cattle in Woodstock, Queensland, Australia - Gonzalo_04 (v2) (version 2) | ecosystem: Host-associated > Mammals > Digestive system >...
GCCGGGTTCCCGGAGAAGTGTGAGAAGGAAGGTCTGCTCGTTATAGGTCAGATATCCGAACAGGATGTTCAGATGCTCCGGCGTGAAACGCGGCGGGGGCTTGTCGGACGTTCCATCGCCCTCGCTACGATTGCGTTGCAAATAGGCCTTCGATGCCTCGCGAAAAACATTGACGTCCAGAACAACGACGCCTTCGGTCGGTCCGCCCTCCAATAGGCGGATGACCTCCTCGACGGTCGTTGCCGTCGAGACCTTCGTCTCCGGAGGAATCGGGGGCGACTTCGATTCGGTCCCGCCTCCTTCGTCGGAAGAGACATTATCCGGTGCGGTCCTGGCGGGGCGTTGGGGCTGTGTTTCGTCCATAGCGCGACACATACTAGCACAGGACGATTCCGGGCGCACCTGTTTTCGATCAAAAAAAGCGCCTCTGACGAATTTCTGACGATTGGAGGCTGGAAAACGAGGCAAAACGGTCCAGTCGGAGGCGTCAGAGTCCAAAGGCGTTTTCCACGACCATATCAAACTCGAGCTTCACGTTGATCTTTCCGATGAACGCCGCGGATGCCGTCGCGAAACTGTCGCGAATGATTTGGAGCTGTTCTTCCGAAACGGACTCGGGGATGGAAAGGGGGAGGTCATCATTCAGCACCGGGTCAAGCTCGAACGCGGTCTTGGCGATCAGCGAATCGATCTCGGCGACAAACCATCCAGCGTTCGGGCACACATCCGAGACGAAGCCGCCGTGTTCGCCGATCACCTCGTCGACAGCTGCTTCCGAGCATGGAGGATTCTCCTCAGGCATCAACCGGACGACCGGATCCAGATGGCGAACACCGCGACGAACGGCGGCCAGAAGCTTCTCGTGCGACTTCTGGTCGCCATAGATTGTCTCAAGTCTTTCGCAGAGGTAATGGATGACGTTGATCCGTTCCTTGAGAACGGACAGGAGATCGTTCGTGGGTTCCGCAATGGGCATCTGTCGTACCTTTCCGATAGTGGTGTTCCGATGGAATGAGAGCATAGCACCGACCGTTGTTGCGCGGAAGGTGCGAATCTTCAGTATTTCGTCAGTATTTCGTCAGAGGCCCGCGAACGACCGATGGGATCCCGTCGCGATACCGGAGCGCAAGCGGCCCATCCGCTACCTAACCTCGGCATCAACGCAACAGAGGCGCTGTGAGGGGCCTGTCTTCGCGCGGCGGCCCCGTGCCGCGTCATTGGCCGCCGGCCGCCCCCGGCGCGAACGTGGCGCGTTCTACGGCCTCCTCGCGAGGTCGGGCGGGAGCCCGATGCCGGGGAAGTTCCGGTCGCCGGCCCTGACGGCGGCAAGCTCGGCCTCGCAGGCCTTGGCGTAGTCGGGATGCCGGCGCTCGGCCTCCGCGCAGGCGAGGCAGATCGGGTCGGCGTTGAACCGGCTCATCGTGCGGCCGCCGGCGAGGTCGGCGCCGCACCTCGGGCAGGTCCGCGCGGAGAAGAAGGGGTCGGTCATTGGGTTGTCCTTTGCGTTGGTGTCGTTTTGGTGTTGGGTGAGCGCACTGGGGCTATGGTTCTCTACCTCGGACATGCGCTCTTGCTTTGGCGTTTCCACTCGCCGTTGAACTGCCGCCCATTCGGGAATCGGAAGCCCATGCTTCAGGCATCGTCTCCTTTCGCGTTGTCGCCGTGCGGCCTCTCTCTGCACCTTGGTGGTGATCAACGGATCATTTTTCCTGAGCTTCGCCCATCCGGGGATTGGAATACCAAGTGCGATGCATGTCTTCCTGATCCAGTATCGACGGACGGCTTTACGTTGGGCGGGCGAGGTCTTCCTCATTGTTTTCCTGAGCGCAGCCCATTCGGGGATTGGAATCCCGAGCTTCTGGCAACGCTTTCTTTCGCGTCGGCGTCGTTGGATTTCTCTCCGTGTCTGGATGTCGGTTCCGTCCTCGCGTTTCCTGAGCGCAGCCCATTCGGGGATTGGAATCCCGAGCTTCTGGCAACGCTTTCTTTCGCGTCGGCGTCGTTGAATTTCTCTCCGCGTCTGGATGCCGGTTCCGTTCTCGCGCTTCCTGCGCGCAGCCCATTCGGGGATTGGAATCCCAAGCCTAGCACAACGCAGTCTGGCTCTGCGGCGCCTGCCTGCCTCTCTATCTCTCAAGGGGGTCTTTGGAATGGGGGATCGAATAAGGGCCGCCCATTCGGGGATCGGAATTCCAAGCTTGGCACAACGGATCCTTTCATATCGACGTCTGGACGCCTCCCTCTCTTTTTGCGTGGTATTCCCACGCGAAATGCGGAGCGCGGCCCATTCGGGGATAGGGATCCCAAGCTTGGCACAGCGCAGCCTTTCATATTGACGTCTGGACGACTCCCTCTTTTCTTGCGTGGTATTCCCACGCGAAATGCGGAGCGCGGCCCATTCGGGGATCGGGATCCCAAGCTTGGCACAACGAATCCTGGCTCTGCGGCGCCTCGCCCCCTCTCTTTCTTTCAGGGAGGTCTTTAGAATACGACGTGGATGGAGGGCCGCCTGCTCGGGAATCGGCAGGCCGAGCTCTCGGCCCCCGAGCTGCTCGCTGCACTGTTGTTGTTCGTTCTTCGGCGACGTCTGCGAATCGCCGTCATCTTGGGACCTCCCGTTAGCCCTTTCGCTCATCTCGTCGCCCTCCTGGTGAATCCCAACCTCGTCCTCAAGATTGCGTCTGCCGCACAACGTGGCCGCGCTCATTTCTTCTCGTCCTCGCGCTTCTCGCCGGCCAGGTCCTTGAGGTTGCCGAGGGCGGCGGTCGCGCGGTCCATCAGCCCGATGGGGTCGTGGGCGTAGCGCTCGAGCGCCTCGACGCCGGCCTCGCAGGCGAAACCCTGCACGAGGTCGAGCAGCGCCGCCATCGTCCTGGCGGCCTCGGTTATGGTGTTCTTGTCGGTTTCGTTCATGGCTGGAGTCCTTTCGGTCTGGGTTGTTCAAAAAAATCACGTGTGCAGAGGGAGTCGTTCCTCATTTGGACTCCCCCTCTCCGCATTCGCCCACGCGCCACGCCGGCGGCAGGATGTTGCCGCCCGCATCCCGCTCGCGGCTGTTGGCGTCGGGCTTCCGAAGGGGCGCGTCACTCACGGGCGGCAGATCACCCTCGGACACGCGCGGCGAAAGGAGGGCGAGAAGCCGATTCATGCTCTCGGCGTAATGGAACCAGAACTCGTGGGACCGGAAGCGGATTCGTGCCGCCTTGGACTCATACTTCCTAAGGGTGTCCTTCATCGGTCCCCGCGGCGGATGTCCCGCGTCGCACCACGCCCGGTAGGCGGGGGCGACGAGACGCGAGCAGATTTCCTCCTCCTCGGCGGCCGAGCGGCGGTTGAGCTTCCATGCGGCAACGGCCGCCTCTAGGAGCTTGAGCTCTTCTTCGTTTAGGTTCATTGGCAGTTCTCCCTTTCGGCGTCATCAATGAATGTCATCATGGATCATGTGAGCATCATGAGCGCGTGATCATCCACCAAATATGCCGGATTGCCGTTTGAATCTCTTGGATTGTCCAACGCAGAACATATAATGTCTTCGATCCTTGTATGTTCACGGTGTCGAAACGGAACGGAATTATCGAGGCTCCTTTATGTTTTATCGCAAGGCGACAAGCCGTTGCGAGATCAGGTTCAAGATACGGGCTCGGGGTGTCCGGCGTGAATATGAGGTAGACGGTCGTGCCGCCCCACGGTGGGATTAGTCTGTTTCCACGAAAGTCGAGGATACCCGTTATGCCCGAATCGGATCGTCCGTCTTGCGCGTTTTGAGAGAATCCTTCCGAGGGCTGGCTTTCGCCGTCCCGCTCCCGTGGTGGATCGCTCTTGATTTTCCATCCCTTCGGCAAGACGCGTTCGACGTGTTTCCTGAATTCGCTGTCCATGTCGTTGTCCTTTCTAGTTGAATTCCTCGAGGACCGCCTTGAGGATCGCTTTGGCCGCGGCGTTGCGCGGGCGGACGTCCCATCCGCGGTTATAGTCCGCCACCGTGCCTTCGCCGGCGCCGGCAACGAAGAGCTTGCTCACGCGGCCTTTGCGGATGCCGAACCTCGAGGGCTCGTCGAACCACTTGACCTGCACCCGGTAGGTCTTGCCGCCGGCCTCGGCCGTGCCGATGCTCCATCCGAAGTCGTTGCGGCCGCGCGGGACGTGCAGCGTCGCGCCCCGTTCGCCGTCCGCCGCGAGCCGCTTCGCCGCCTCGTCGTATTCGCGGAGCGTCCCCTCGAGGGCGGCGGCGTTGTCCATCACCGCCGCAAGGGCCAGGCACATCCGGGTCGTGCCGTCGGCGCGGTCGGTCGGATCGAACGAGCCGGTCGCGGGAACGTTGATCCGGACGCCGAACTCGCCGGGGCGGTCGAGGTCAACGCTTCCGAACCGCACGTCGATGCTCCGGCATCCCGTGCCGGGAATCGCGTGGACGACGAGCTGGTCTCGGAAGAGGTCGATGTCGAATCCCGGGACGAGGGCTTGGATCTTCCTGGCGGTCGCGTCGCGGAGCGCTTCCCGCTCGCGCTTGAGGGTGTCGGCGTTCTTGGTGGTCATCGTGGTTTCTCCTGTGGTTGCGGGCTCGCGCCCATGTGGTCGTTGACGAGTCGGTATATTGCGTAACCGCCCCCGTTTATCCAGTCAATTCTTCGGCGTCGCTTCCTCCGCCCTGTGGACGGCGAGAAGCCGCTGCCACACCGCGGCGTATTCGGCGAGGATTCCGCGGATCTTTCCGGCGGTCTCTTCGGCGAGCAGCGAGGCGCCGCAATCGCAGTCGGGGTTGTGTGCTTTGAGACGTTCACCGGGCATTTGCTTTCCGAGTTCGACGGACACGCTCTCCCTTGACGGGCTTGAGATTTCCTTCCGCGACCTGTGGGGCGAGGCTCTTGGCGATCCGTCTCATGCTGGAATCATACCTCCATCCATACTTTCGCATGCGGTCCATCATCCTGTCGAACACTTCTTCGCACCGCCGCATCTCGTCGTGGAGAGCGCCCTTCTCCGGGTATCCTGCGTCGTTCCATTTCGCATGGATCGGATCGGCGACAAGTCGACGATACTTCTCCGCCTCCGCAACAGAGCGGCGGCAAAGCTTCCAGGCGATGACGGCCTTCTCAAGCAGGTCGAGTTCTTTCTTGTCGAGCTTCATTTGTTTTCCTTTCCGAGAGGGGGGATTGTTTCAGTCGTTGAAGTAAAAGAAGCATTCGTAGGCGTCGCCGCCGACCGTTCCGCCGCCGCCGTCGTAGGCGGCGTTCGTCGCCTTCTCGATTTCTCGTGTCTTGCCGAGGAAGGTCTCGACGGGGACGTCGAACCGATCCTCGACCGGGCAGGTCGCAATAAACATCTGCCTCCGCATGGAAAGGGTATCGAGCCGCCACCCTTTCGGGAGAGCGGCCTCGATTGTCTTCCTGAGTTCGTTCCTGGCCATCTCGCTATTCTTTTTTAGTTGGATTCCTTGAGGACCGCCTTGAGGATCGGGGCTCTCGAGGTGGAGGGGTTCGATTTCGGTTTCGTTGGTCATGGGGTTCTCCTGGTGGTGGTGGTTGCGTACGCCGCACATACATCCATACCCTGGGGGAATAGTCCAGTGAATAATCGCGCCTCCGGAAACTTTTTTCCGGGGGCGGATTTCAGGCCTCGCCCTCCTCGTCGATGGCGAGGGCGCGGAGCCGGGCGTCGAAGGCGGACATCAGGCCGTGGGCGCGCAGGAGTGCGTCGCGGTATTCGCGGTGGGTGTCGAGCAGGGCCTCCTCGATGCCGTCGATGCGGCGCGAGGTCTCCGGCGTCCGTTCGTCGTCGAAGGCGTCGTCGTGCTGCCGGTCGAGTTCGGCGCAGCGCTTGGCGAGGCGCAGGGCGGTCCGGCATTCGCGGGCGAGCCCTGCGAGGATCTCTTCGATGGTCATGGTTCGTTGTCTCCTTGTGCTTCGGTGGTGTTCAATCCACCTCGACGTATTCCATCACCGTGGCAAGGAGGTGGGTGTAGTTGCCGCTCGTCGCCTCCTTCGTGAAGGGCTCGACGAGGTCGGCGCGGCCGCCGCGGCGCAGGGCCGAGCGGACGCGCGCGAGGATCGCGAAGGCGTTTCCGTCCTCGCCGACGAGCTTCACGCGGATGCTCGTCTTCGGTCCGGTGGGCCTCGGGGGGATGTCGTTCTTTTCGTTCATGGGTCGTTCTCCTTGCGGGTTGTGGTCGGTCAGGCGTTGGCGTAGGCGCTCGCCGTGAAATCGAATTCCGCGATGGCGTCGCGGAGCGCCTGCATCGCGTCCATGAAGGCGCGGTGCTTCTCGTCCTTCTCGGCCTGCCGGCGGTCGACCTCGGCGACATCCTTCTCTGCGTGGGTCTCGAAGGCGCGGGCGAGCGCTTCGCTGAAGCCGCGGTTCGCGACGCCGGCGTTCTGGGCGGCGATTGCGGCCGCCGCGTAGAGTTCGGCGATTTCGGCGGGGGTCTTCATCTTCGTGGTGGGGGTCATCGGTTCTCTCCTTGGGTTGCGGGCTCGCGCCCTTGTGGTTGCGTACGGCGCACATACATCCATACCTTGGGGGAATAGTCCAGCGAATTGTCGCGCTCTGAAAAATCATTTTTCATGGGCGACTATTCGCTTGACTTCGGCGTTGATTTGAGCACCGGAAAAAGAAGCGGGGCCGCGTCCGCGGTGACCTGCGTCAACAACCACGTCGCACCCAGGAGGCGGACGCGGCCCCGCCGGAATCACCGGAAGCGCCGGCGGTAGGCGCGCCAGTCGCCGCCCTCGATCACGACCGAGCGCTCGGGGAGGCGGCGCATCACGTAGACCCACGCCTCGACGCGCGTTCCGTCCTCGAGGAGGACCGGGATGCGCTCGCGTCCGTAGAGGTTCGGAAAGCCCTCGAGGCGGTCGAGCCGCGCGAAGGTCTCCTCGCTCACGGTCAGCAGCTCGCCGGCGACGTTGAACGCCTCGGTGCCGTCCGGAACGAAGGCCGGATACCAGCCTCCGTTCGGGTCGTAGAGGATGCCGCTCATGCGGCAGGGCCTGCGGTCGAGGGCGTCGGCGCCGACGTGGTAGTTGCCTTCGCCGGTGAGGAGCGTGCCGTAGACGGCGACGCGGATGGGTTCGTTCTTCTTCTTCATGGTTCGTGTTCTCCTTCTTGGGTTACCGCCTGGCGTAGCGCCACGCGGGAAGTCTGTCTGTGGTTTTCGTTTTCACGCGGACCGGGGCGCGGTAGCGGTTCGCCCGGACCGAAAGCAGGACGTCGAGGGCCCGGAACGCCCAGTCCGAAAGGATCATGACCCTGCCGGGGCGGCCGTCGAGGGTCGCCGGCTGCGCAAAACGGCCGGTCGCGAGGACCGAACCGACGACGGCGTTGTCCGGCATCTCGGCGTCGACGAAGAGGCTGTAGACCTGGGCGCGCGAGTCCGGCGCCGGCCACGCGACGCGGGGGTTCGGCCAGGGACGCCCGTAGGAGGCGCCGTCGGCCTCCAGGCCGGGCAGGAGGGGCTGCCGCGGCGCGTTCCCCGCCACGGCCGGCCGGGGCCGCAGGAACGCGTTGTGGGCGAGCCCGTGGGCCTTGGCCCCGTCGCGGCAGAGGATTCGATACCATTCCGGGTAGCGCAGCCCCGTGCGGTTGCGGACGGCGACCTCCGTCATCACGTAGACCCACGCCCGAACCGGGCGGCCGCGCCAAATCGTCGTGACCACCTTGCGGTCGTAGACCGCGGGGTAGCCTTCGTAGCGGTCGAGGGCGGCGAGTTCTTCTTCGCCGATGCGGTAGAGGACGCCCTCCACGGTCTTGCCCGTGGCGGGGACCGCGTCGGCGTAGAGCCGTTCGACGACCTTCCAATCCGGCAGCTCGGCGCGTCCGATGTCGAGCGCGCCCGGAATCCGAAGCCCGGCGCGGAGCCGGTGCATGTTGCTGCCGTAGGCGAAGTAGTGGGTGACCTTCTTCATTTGCCCTTTCCTTTCGCTGTGTCGCGCTCCGCGGGCCTTGGCCGCCCCCTTGCGGGGGCCGGCCGCGGCCCCGCCTCCCTAGGCCCCCGCGCGGGCCGTGTCGCGGCGCTCGCCCTTCCACGCGGCGCTCCCGCCGAGGTGGCCAAGGAGGTGCTCGCGGGGGTTCTTGAAGAAGTCGCCGATGAACCCGATCCGCAGGAGGAAGGTCCGCAGGTCGTACTTGGCGGTGCGCTCGTCGTAGGGGCGCTGCCGCTTCGCGCTCGCGGCCTTCGCGGTCATGGCCTTGTCGACCAGGGCGAGGGCGAGGAGGACGTTCGTCCGCACCTCGCCCGCGTGGGTGGTCGCGTTGAAGAGCCGGAACTCGACCGTGCCCTTGCTGCCCCAGAGGTTGTTGAGGTTGAGGGTGCGGTAGCGGTGGCTGTCGTAGTGGTCGGGGTGGAGGTTGCGGCGGCCGAACCAGATTTCGTTGAGCCGGTCCATCGTCTTGGGGTGGCGGCGCTCGATCTCGCGGAGGAAGTCGCGGTCGGTCGGGCGCGTGTACCATCCGAGCCGCGCGGGGAGCGTCCGCGTCGCCTTGACGATGAGCTCCTCCTGCCGGTAGAAGAGTTTCACGAGGTTGCCGAGTTGCGTGGCGTTCATGTGGCGCGCGCCGACGTGCACGTGCATCCCGCCCTCGCGCGTCGCCTTCGCGCCCGCGCGGCGGAGGGCGCGGACCACCTTCTGCAGGGTCTCCATGTCGGCGAGCTTGAGGATCGGGGTGACCACCTCGGCGTGCTCGCCGCTGAGGCTGCCGTCGCGGACCGCCTTCCAGACCCGGCCGTCGGGCGCGACGCAGGTCCAGGCGTCGTAGCCGATGCTGTGGCCGGCGTACTCGACGCGGCCGCCGACCACGCTCTGGATGGCCTCGGCGGCCTGGCGGCGGCCGATGCGGTTGTACTCGAGTTCGGTTCCGAAGGTCAGGGCGCCGAGGCGCTGGAGGGTTTCGTTGGGGGTGCGGGTCATTGGGGTTCTCCTTGTGGTTGCGGGCTTTCGCCCATGTGGTTGTTGACGGGGCTCATACTCGCTCTACCCCCGACTAATAGCAAGTCATAAATGATGAAATTTCAATAATTTATTATTGCCACAATACCCGCTGTTCATCGGGCGATTCGACGAATCCCGCGGACGGCCCGCAAAAAAAGTTTTTCGGATTCGAGAAAACGGGGGCGGAGCGCCCCTGCGCCCCGCCCCTCGGCCCGCCGCTTCCCGACGCGCGTCAGCGGAAGGTGCAGTGGATGGCGATGCGAGTGATCTCGTCCTGAATCTCGAAGGCTGAGCTGAAGCACCTCTCGACCTTGTCGGTCGCGGCCTTAATCCGCGCGTCCCTGTCGGCGGGGGCATGGCCCGCACGAGTCGCGTCGCCGAGCCGGAGGATGGTCTCGGCGTGTTCCACCTTCGCCTTCTGGATTCGCTCGACCGCCTCGCGGTAGCGCTTCACCGCGTCGGTCAGTTCGGAGAGGGGTCTGGTCGGCGGAACGAGTTCGTCGCTCATGTCGATCCACGGACTATGGCGAATGAGCGCCGCGATTCTTCTTTTGGACATGGTCCTGTCCATTGTTCGTGCTCCTTGTTGCGGTCTCACTCGAACGTGCAGTTGATGGCGGCCTTTGATATCTCCCTGGACAGTCGGTTTCGAAAGCTTTCCAACTCCCAGCAAACCTGGACGATGTTCTCGTCCTTGGGATGTGTGTCCGCGGGACAATGGCTGAGGAAATCCGCATACCGCCCTGCCGCCTCATACATCTCCACGACGTTCTTGTACTGGGCGACAAGCCTTTTCAGGCGAGAGAGGTCTACCGGTTCGCATCCCAGATACGCGGCTTCTGGCCTGACGTCGGAACGGAGTCCGAGTTTGATGGCCTCCGTGTCGAAGCCAAACTGCGTCAACTTAAAGAACGGGTTCCTGCCCACGCAGGCGTAGGCGATTCGCGCCGCATCGGACAATCCCTTCCTGCGATCCGCGCTCTGTACCCATTCGTCGGCGATCATCCCCCAGTCGGCTCCGCGGGAGGGGCGGGGTGCGTGTTGGTTCTTGTCGGCATTGGTTGTCGCGCCGTTCCTGGCGGTCGATTTCTTGTTCATTCTATTCTCCTTGGGGGTTGCGGGTTGTCGGCCCATGTTGTTGTTGACGGGGCTCATACTCGCTCTACCCCCGACTAATAGCAAGTCATAAATGATGAAATTTCAATAATTTATTATTGCCACAATACCCGCTGTTTATCGGGCGATTCCACGAATTCCGCGGACGGCCCGCAAAAAAAGTTTTTCGAATTCGAGAAAAATCGGGGGCGGAGCGCCCCTGCGCCCCGCCCCTCCGACCGGAAATGGAAAGCCCGCGTCTGCCGATGATGACAGACGCGGGCTTTCTCTACGCGACGGGGACGAGAGCGACCTCGGCCGAGGGGCGCTCGACGAACGGCACCGTGCAGCCGGAGGCGGCGAGGACGAGGGACGAGATGACGAGTGCGAGGACGAGCGCCGAGCAGACGCGGATGACGAGACGGACGGTTCTCATGCCTGGACTTCCTTCGATGGAGTTTTCCACGCGCTCCAACCGAATGCTTGACAGTAGTTTCCGAACCGGCGGACGCGATTCATGAGCAGATACCTTCTCGGGTCCCACGCGCGGAATTCGACCTGGGCGACGCGGTAGCCGTTTCTTTTCCACCGCTTGTTGGAGGCGTCGAACGCCTCCCTCGATCCGTCTGCCTCGTGCCACTCGATGTCGTGGATGTACGCGACCGGCCGGAGCAGCGGGTTGAGGTCGGTGAGGACCGCGCGGAGCCAC
>Ga0310690_10011884_pt1 | contig 10727 bp, 9 predicted proteins | sample AusTroGonzalo_MG_2_FD_207661 | JGI IMG/M metagenome (GOLD analysis project Ga0310690, IMG submission 207661) | Bovine rumen microbial communities from tropical cattle in Woodstock, Queensland, Australia - Gonzalo_04 (v2) (version 2) | ecosystem: Host-associated > Mammals > Digestive system >...
ATCTAACGGCTGAAAACGACAGGAAAGAGGCAGGCTTTGTGAAAAAAATCTTGCGGCTGGGTATTTGGCTGGCATTGGTGCTGTCCCTGGTTTTGCAATGCCTTCCGGCAACTGGTGAAGGAATCAGTACACGCTGGGCGGATGCGGCAGACGAAATAGACCGGTACCTGGATACAGCCTTTGAAGAATTTCTCGCGGGAAACCCGAATGCGGCATACAGCAACGTAAATGATGCCTATTTCCGGGTTTACGAAACAACCGGATTCGAGCGCCAGACCATGAGTTATATTTCAGGGGTGCGCAAGAATGCTGTGGAAATGCAGTTTTCTTCCTGCAAGGCGGCGGTCCGGAAAGATCACACGGATTTGGAAACCATTATCTCCGTGCGTTCTTCCCTGAATAAACTCAAAAGCATGATCCGGGAAGACGGAAACAAGCTGGCCGCGCAGCAGGGCGGTATGCAGAGTGAAACAAAGTATTACAAAAACGGAGAGCTTTCCGCTTCCGATCCTTATCCGGAATACTCCGCCGACCCGAACGCGGCGGCCAAATATGCCAGCTGGTATGAGGCGGCCGGCCTGACGAAGGAGCTGCTGGACACCGCTTACCTGGCTTATCTGGATAAAGATTTCGAGGCGGCGGAAGATAACCTGAATACGGCCTACTACAGTGTATATGAAGAGTCCGGCCTGGCCCACAGGATTTATACGGAACTGGGAATAAAGGACCGCCGGGAGGTTGAGGGCCAGTTTTCAGCGCTTCGAAGCCTGATCGGCAGCGGCGCTGAAAAGTACCAGAAAAACAAATACCGCACCACCAGTGACAAAACCAAGCAGGTCCTCCTGAAAAAAGCAAAAGCGCTGGATGAAAAAATTGCCGCGGAAAAAGAAACCGCTGAACCCGCCGGAAACAGGACCGCTGAGGAACCGGAAGTCCCGGAGCAAGCCAGCCCGCAATGGCTGACATTCCTCGGTGCCTTCGGAATCATCGTCCGCGAAGGCCTGGAGGCAATCCTGGTCATCGCCGCGATTATTGCCTATCTCGTCAAGAGCGGAAACGGAAAGAGCCTCAAAAATGTATATATCGGCGCGCTGGCCGGTGTCCTGGCAAGCTTCGCCGCGGCAGCTGTGCTGTACTTTGTGAAGCAGGCTGTGGCGGGAGCCGGCATGGCGCAGGAGCTGATTGAGGGAATTACAGCCCTGATTGCCGTGTGTGTCCTGTTCTATGTTTCCAACTGGATGATCTCCAAAGCGGAAGCGGCGGCCTGGACCGGCTATATTGACAGCAAAGTGCGCTCCGGTGTGGAGAAGCGTTCCGCCTTTACGCTGGCGTTTACAGCTTTCCTGTCCGTGTTCAGGGAAGGCGCGGAAGTTGTGCTTTTCTACCAGCCGATGCTGCAGGAAGGAAACGCCGGCATGGTCTGGGCGGGCTTTGGCGCGGGTATTGTGATCCTAGTGTTTGTTTACCTTGCCATTACAAAGCTCTCTGTGAAGCTGCCCATCAAAGTATTCTTTACGGCAACTTCCATCCTGATGGCGGTTATGTGTGTCAGTTTCCTTGGCAGCGGTATCAAGGAACTGGCGGAGGGCAACCTGTTTGACCTGACCCTTCGCGTGCCGGGAATCCCGGAAAACGACGTGATCCAGGTCTTTGGAATCTATCCTTATCTGGAGACGCTGGTACCCCAGCTGATCCTGTCCGTCATTTTGCTGATTACCTTTATGATTGCCCACTACCGCGGCAGGCTGGCAGCGCAGAGGAAAGAGCTGACAGCTCCGCAATCCTGAGATTTTTCGCGCGGTGACCCCCGCGTACCGCGCTGGAAAATACCATCCCGGAAAACCACATTGTACTGTAAATGAAGGAGGAACTTACACATGAAAAAACTGCTTTCTCTGGTAATGGCCGCGATGATGCTGTTCAGCCTGTCCGCTGTCGCGATGGCTGAGGACGAAGCCGGGTTCGATGAATTCGAACTGGGTGTTGAAGGCGAACAGGAAGTCGGCTTCATGACAATGAGCATGGTTTATTTCCAGCCCGTGGATATGGCTCCCGTTGATCAGGCGACCGCCAAGGAAAACACAGATCTGCATATTGAAGTGGACCTGACCGCCAACGAAAACGGCTATGCCTTCCCGGTGGACCAGTGGGTGCCCTACCTGACCATCGATTTCGTGATCAAGGACAAGGACGGCAAGGAAGTCACTTCCGGATCCATGATGCCTATGGCGGCTTCCGACGGTCCGCACTATGGCAACAACATCAAGCTGGCTGACGGTGAATACTCCATCACCCTGTACATCAAGAGCCCCGCTGAAAACGGCTATTTGCTGCACGTGGACTCTGAAACCGGCGTCGATGCCAAGGACGGTTTCTGGACCGAGCCCCTGGAAGCGACCTGGACCGGCTGGAAATTTGTGAAGCAGTGGTAATTCATTCCTGACCTGAAAATGTTTTGACCTGCCGGTGTGCTGTCCGCGGGGGACAGTACGCCGGCAGGCTTCATCTGTTCGTTTTGTTTGGGGGAAAACATTTTGCTGTATTATCTCTGGAGTGTTGTACAGGATCTGTTCTTTACAGTAACAATGGTGACCATGATGCATGCGGTTCTGGGGTTCCTTTGCGGCCGGACAGGGCGCAGGGCTCATACCACGGGCATCTGTACCGGGATCGCGGCAGGCACAGCGCTGGCCGCCGTGAAACAAACAACCAAACTGATTATATCCAGTCACTGGAATCATTGGACTTACGCTTTCCTGATGGTTTCCATCGCGGTGTTTTTGATCTGTTCCCTGCTCCGGGGAGGCAAAACGGGGAAAGCCGGGAAAAGCGGTATTCCGCTCCTTGCATCCGGCGCGGCTGTTTCCGCGGGAATGATTTTTTTCCGGCTGCCGACTGTTCTGCTGTATCCCTTCAGTTTCAATACGATGGGAAACGGTTTTTTCTCCAGCTACTACATGGAGCGGCTGGGCGGCTGGATTCTCGCGCTGCTGCTTCTGTTTGTCTATTCGCGCATCCTGTACGGCTGCGCCGTTCACCTCCGGAAAACCGGAACCCTGCGCGGAATCCTTCGCGCAGGCCTGATTACCTATTTTGTCTACTGCCTGGGCCGCTTCTTTGTACCCTGGATCAGCCGGGCCAAATGGCTCGGCTGGCCGGTCAAATACACGGAAGCGCAATATGGCTGGATCGGTTCCTTCAGCATGTGGACCGCAACGAACGCGATGCTCTTCATCTGGATCTGCGCGGCACTGGCGGCACTGCTGGCAGTGCTGTTCCTGCTGGAGAATATCCGGGTCACCGAGCCGTATGAACACGCTGCGCAGCTGCGCAAACTGCGGGCCGGCAACCGGAAGCGGAGACGGCTGGCAGTTTCAGCCCTGGGGATGATTCTGCTGTTTGTCGGGATCCTTACGTTTGTCAAAGCTTACGATACCCGGGAGGTGGAGCTGTCCGCCCCTGAAGTTTATACCGTGGACGGGGACGTCATCCTGATTCCGACGGAATCCGTAAACGACGGCCATCTGCATCGTTTCGAATACACGACGGAGCGGAATGTAACGATTCGCTGGATTGTGGTGAAAAAACCGAACTCGGCAAGCTTCGGGGTCGGCTTCGACGCCTGCGAGGTTTGCGGGAGCGCGGGATACTACGAACGCGGCAGCCAGGTAGTCTGTAAACGCTGCGACGTGGTCATGAACATCAACACCATCGGATTCAAAGGCGGATGCAACCCCATTCCGCTGGCCTATGAAGTGAAGGACGGCAATCTGGTATTCCGGCTGGAAGACCTCCTGGCCGGGGAAAAGGAATTCCGATAAGGCGAAGCAAGAACAGGGCACGGGGTTCACAGGAAGGAGACACGGATAAATGCTGCTACGTATGATCCGCGGTGTATTGTTTCATCAGAAGGGAAAAATGCTGCTGATCGCGTTTACGATTGCACTCGGAGCCAGCCTGGCCACAGGCATGCTGAATGTAATGATGGACGTGGGAGACAAGGTGAACCAGGAACTGAAAAACTACGGCGCAAACATCGTGGTGAAGCCGAAGGATTCATCTCTCCTGGCGGATATCTATGACGTAGGCGAAAGCGGAGAAGAACTGAATACCGCCTGGCTGGACGAGTCGGATCTCGGAAAAATCAAAACCATTTTCTGGGCGTTCAACATTGTCGATTTTGCTCCGCTGCTGGATACGCAGGCGGTTCTTCCGGACGGCACGGAGGTGAAACTGAACGGAAGCTGGTTCAATCATCATCTTTCCCTGCCCACCGGCGAGGAACTGGACGCCGGCGTCGTCGGGATGCGTTCCTGGTGGGACGTGACCGACGGCCGCTGGCTGGACGAAAAGGATGAAAACGCCGGTCTGGAAATTATGGCCGGCGCCGGCATAGCCGGGGCACAGGGCTGGAAAGCCGGGGACAGCGTCGAGCTGAAGACCTCCAGGGGCAGCCGAACCGTGACGATCGTCGGTATTTATGACGCGGGCGGTGACGAAGACGAACAAATCTTCGGTACGCTTCACCTGGTTCAGGAGCTGACAGGCCGGGAAGGCAAAGTCGCGTCTGTGGAAGTTTCCGCCATCACCACGCCGGATAATGAACTGGCGCGCCGTGCGGCCAGGAACCCCGCGGCCCTTTCCAGCCGGGATTATGAAACCTGGTACTGTACAGCCTATGTGAGCGCAATTTGTTACCAGATCCAGGAAGCCATCCCCGGTTCCGTTGCCTCCGCCGTCCGGAAGGTTGCTGAAGGAGAAGGCGCAATCCTTGAAAAAACCCAGCTGCTGATGATCCTGATCACAGCGCTGAGCCTGATCGGTTCCGCGCTGGGTATCAGCAACCTGGTCACCGCCAGCGTGATGGAACGCGCCAAGGAAATCGGCCTGCTCAAGGCCATCGGCGCACGGGATCATTCCATCACCGGGGTTATCATGACAGAGATTATGGTAACGGCGCTGATCGGCGGCGCGGCAGGCTATTTCCTCGGTTTTGGTTTTGCCCAGCTGATCGGCCGGAGCGTATTCGGCGCGGCGGTGGAGATGAAGCCGGCAGTAGTGCCCATTGTCGCGGGGCTCGTGGCGATTGTGACCCTTGCCGGGAGCCTGCCCGCAATCCGGACGGTCCTCCGGTTGAGGCCGGCGGAAGTGCTGCATGGAGGTCATTAAACGATGACAAGAAGAAAAATGTTCCTGAGGATGATCACCGCGTCATTGCTCAGGCGCCGGAGCCGGATGCTGATCGCCCTCCTGTCCATCGGGATCGGGGCAACCATCCTCGCCGGATTAATCACTATCTATGTGGACGTACCCCGGCAGATGGGAGCTCAGTTCAGATCCTTCGGCGCGAATATGCTGCTGCTGGCAGAGGACGGAAAAACCATGACCGCGGAGCAGATGGACAAAGCGCTGGAAGAGATTCCGGAAAACCAGCTTGTAGGCGCCGCGCCTTATCGTTATATCCGCGTGGATATGACAACACGGCAGCAATCCTTTACCGCTGCCGGGACGGATTTTGAACAAATTACCAAAACCAGTCCCTATTTCAGCGTGGAAGGCCTTTTCCCGGAAGGTACCCGGGAAATCCTGATCGGCAGGGAAATCGCGGAAAACATCGGCGTGAGGGAAGGTTCCGGAATGGAACTGACCTGGCAGCCGGCTGCCGGCAGCACGGAAGGCGATCCCTCCGAAGACAGGCAGCCAGGAGCGGTGCTGAACGGCAGCGCGGAAGGCTGGGGCGGCGGGACAGTCTATGTTACCGTCAAACTTGACCAGTCATCCCGGATTACTTCCCTGACCATCGACGCGGGCACCCAAACGCCGGAAATCGGCGGCCTGACGCAGACGGATGAGAATTTCACCAGCCAGTTTATCGGACTGTCCCTTCCGCTGGAACCGGGGAAAGACGTGGATGCCCTGAGCGGCGCGACCGTTACGTCAACGGCCGTCGTGGAAGCCCTGAACACAGCGCGAAGCGCGGAAAAAGCAGCGGCGGCGAAAACGGTTAAATATACCGTAACCGGTATCCTGACAACCGGCGGCGAAGAAGAATCCTATATCTTCATGAGTCTGGAAGACATGGCAGCCATAACCGGCACGGAGGCTGTGGATGTGGCGGAGCTGAGTGTCAGCGCTTCAGCGGAAGAGCTGGAGGCTTACGCGGAGCGGATTACACAAAACACCGACAGCATCCGGGCCCGGCTGGTGAAACGGGTAACCCGTTCCGAGACAGCTGTCCTCGGAAAACTGCAAAGCCTCGTTTTCCTCGTTACCGCCGTGGTGCTGATCCTGACAATGATCTGTGTCTCCACAACCATGATGGCAGTTGTATCGGAACGGCGCCGGGAAATCGGCCTTCGAAAAGCACTGGGGGCTTCGGACGGAAGCATCCGGGCGGAATTCCTGGGAGAAGGAATGTTCCTGGGGCTGCTGGGCGGAATCATCGGGGCGCTCCTCGGGTTTGTGTTCGCCCAGGTGGTCAGTGTCAACGTATTCGGTTCCTCGATCACATTCCAGCCCCTGCTGCTTCCTGCCGCAGTGATCGTATCCATGGGTGTGGCGGCCGTCAGCTGCCTGCGGCCTATTAAGCGTGCGGTCGCGATTGATCCGGCAATTGTACTGAAAGACGAATGACAGGAGACGAAAGAAATGAGCCTGCTTGAATTGAAAAACGTTTCGAAAATCTATGGAGACCTGAAAGCCCTGGACAGCGTGAATGTCCATGTGGACAAAGGGGAATGGGTTGCGATCATGGGCCCTTCCGGATCCGGCAAAAGCACCATGATGAATATCATCGGCTGTATGGATAAACCGACCCTGGGCGAAGTGCTGCTGGACGGTGTGGATATCGCCCGGGAAAGCAGCAAAAGGCTGACGGACATCCGCCGCGACAAGATCGGACTGATCTTCCAGCAATTCCATATGGTGAACTACCTGACCGCCGTTGAAAACATCATGGTCAGCCAGTACTACCATTCGATGCCGGATGAACAGGAGGCTCTGGAAGCTCTGGGACGGGTCGGCCTGCGGGAGCGGGCGCATCACCTGCCAAGCCAGCTGTCCGGCGGCGAACAGCAGCGGGTCTGCGTGGCGCGCGCGCTGATCAATCATCCCGAACTGATCCTGGCGGATGAGCCCACAGGCAACCTGGATGAAGCGAACGAGAATATCGTACTGGACCTGTTTGCACAGCTGCACGCGGAAGGAACGACCCTGATCGTCGTCACCCATGATCCGGAAGTGGCGGAAGCTGCCCAGCGGACCATTGTCCTGGAGCACGGAAAGGTCGCCCGGGAAGTCATCAATGAGAACTTTGAAGCGCAGCAGAAAGAATGGGCGAAGAATCGGTAACCGCCCGCGCCGGAGATCTGACCGGTTCCGGGACCGGGCCGGATAAGACGGGCCCCGCGGCTGGATACCGCCGCCACAAGCCCGGAAACAAACGGAGGTGACCTGAATGAAAAGAAACGTTTTCTGCGGAATCCTGCTGGCGTTGGCAGGCATAATAACAATCGGTTCATTCACCGTTCTGGGGCCCTGTGTGCATGAGGACGGAAGTGAGGCGGTCTGTACAACAGCGGGGAGGGCTGTCCTGCTGGCGGGATGCGTAATCACCGTGCTGGCTGTGCTGACCTTCCTCCTGCGCGCGCCTGCCACCCGTATTTTCCTGTTTTTTCTCTCCATGTGTGTGAATACAGTGGGAATCCTGCTGCCGGGAACGCTCCTTCCCGTCTGCAGAATGGATACTATGCACTGCCGTACGGTGATGCAGCCGGCCATGATTATTCTCTTCGCGGCCGCGCTGGCAGTGTCCGTCGGCGGCATACTGGCGGAACGGAGCCGGATCCGGAAAGGAAGAACATGAAACGCTTTTCATTGATCCTCCGGAACCTGGTCCGGAAACCGGGGCGGACCACGGCGCTGGTCCTGCTGACTGCCTTTCTGTCTGTTTCCGTCTTTTGCGGTACCATCGTCGTTTCTTCCCTCCGGCAGGGCCTGAACAGCATGGAAAACCGCCTGGGTGCGGATATCATCGTGGTACCGGCCGAGGCGGAGTCAAAAGCCAGTTTGAAGAACCTGCTCCTGCAGGGAACCATCGGCACCTTCTATATGGATGCTTCATCCGTGGAAAAAGTACTGGAAACAGAGGGTGTTGAAAAGGCTTCGGCACAGGTTTTCCTTTCTTCCATGAAAGCGGACTGCTGCTCTGTGAAAGTCCAGGTTATCGGTTTTGAACCGGAAAATGATTTCGTTGTTCAGCCCTGGATCGCAGAGAGCCTAAACCGCTCGCTGGGGGACATGGAAGTCGTGGTGGGCTGCAGGGTGGAGACAGATGTGGGGAATAATTTCCGTATCTATGACCGGAACTGCAGGGTTGTGGCAAAGCTGGCCGCCACCGGCACCGGCCTGGATACTGCTGTTTACTGCAATATGAACACCATCCATATGCTCCTCCAGGCAGCGGAGGAAAAAGGAATCTCCCATAAAATTGATTCCGGGAACGATTCGGATGTGGTTTCGGCGATCTATGTCAAAGTGCTGCCCGGATCAGACCCGGGCCTTGTGAACAGCCGCCTGAACGGACATATAAGGAAAGCAACCGCGATCCGGACCGCCGGAATGATGACAGAGGTTGCGGACAGCCTGTCCGGTGTCTCCGGAACAATTGCGGTGCTGATCGCGTCGGTGTGGGTACTTGCCCTGGTGATCCTGTTTATCGTCTTTTGGATGATGGTAAATGAAAGGCGGAGGGAACTGGCCGTTTTCCGCCTGCTGGGAATGAGCAGAAAAATGCTTTCCGGCATGATTCTGAAAGAAACCGCATTATGCAGCTTCACGGGTGCGCTCTGCGGCGTGGCACTGGGAGCAGTCCTGGTTTTTCCTTTCACCGCGCTGATAGAATCCAGCCTGAAGCTGCCCTATCTGACACCCGCCCCCGGGACAATCGTTCTGTACGCTGTTTTTGCGATCACTGTAACAACCGCGGCCGGATGCCTGGCAGGCACCCGGACCGCTGCCAGACTGAGCCGGGTGGATCCGGGAACAACGCTGAGGGAGGGCGCCTGAGATGGAACTTCGAGCGGAAAACATTTCCCGGCGATATTTTCGCAAACATGGCGAAGCCAACTTTTTCGAAGCGGTCTGCCCTGTATCCCTTCGCCTGGAAGGCGGGAAAATGACAGTGCTGAAGGGAAAAAGCGGATCCGGAAAAACGACTCTGCTGAATATGCTGGCTGGTCTGCTGAAACCGACAGACGGAAAGGTCTTCCTGGACGAAACGGATCTGTACGCACTGGATGACGCGGCGCTGTCCCGGTTACGCAATGAAAAAATCAATGTAATTCCGCAGGGACGCAGCGCGGTGGATACGCTGACCGTTTTTGAAAACATCCTGCTGCCGGGCATGCTGTATGGCGGTCTTCCGCAAACGGAAACCGCGGAAAACTGGATGGAATCACTTGGGATATCCGGGCTTCGGGACGCGTTTCCGTCCGAATTGTCCGGCGGAGAACTGCGACGGATGGCAATTGCCCGCGCCTTGACCGCGAACGCGGAAATCATCCTGGCAGATGAACCGACCGGGGACCTGGATGATGAGAATACTTCCCTGGTGCTGTCCGCTCTGCAGCAGGCCGCACGGACCGGGAAAACTGTTCTGGTTGTCAGCCACGAAACAGGCGCGGAAGCGTACGCGGATCAGGTTCTATTTATGGAGAACGGAAAGATCAGGTAAAGGGGTGTTCAGAAGATGAGGGAATACGAAACCGCTGAAAACTATCTTAAGCAGATCCTCATTCTCCTGGAGACAAAGGGATATGCCCGTTCAAAGGATATCGCTGAAGCCATGGGGGTCACAAAGCCCACTGTATCGGTCGCGATGAAAAAGCTGAAGGAAAACGGCTACATTACCATGAAAAGCAGAAGCCCGATCTGCCTGACGGATAAAGGATATTCCATTGCGAAGCGATTCTGTAACCGGCATAAAACGCTCACCCTCCTCCTGATCCGGCTGGGAGTGGACGATCAGACTGCGGCCATGGACGCGTGCCGGATGGAACACGATCTGTCCGACGAAAGCTTTGCGGCCATCTCCAGGCTCCTTGCGGAGCAGAACTGAAAAAAGAAAGCGGGATGCCGGTACGCAACGGCATCCCGCTCCCTTTGGAGGTAAGGTATATGGTATATCATTCGGATGGAATCACCCGATTGATACCTGTCTTGTTGGTTAGTTTTCACTAACCTCTTGTAGGATAACAGCTTTTCTTTTCCCTGTCAATCCTGCGATTGTATTTGAGATGTTTTTTGTTGGCCCGGAAAGAAATCTCCTTATTTTTTTGCGAATTCCTCCCTCTTCAGAGGGAGGAATCCGGCACTTGACAATTCTCTTCCGTTCTGCTAATATCCATTAGTGTTATCTAACCTCTTTTGTAGCTGCCCTTGATTGTGGGGTTTCAAAGGGCAGCATTTTTCAGGAATATCGGTTAGTTATGACTAACGTCCAGGAGGAATCCATGTCCGATGAAATGGTAATCCGTTGCTGCGCGCCGACGCTGGCCGCAATCAAAACCGGAAGCCTGTTCAATTGCGCCTTCGCGTCCCGCGGGGAAATGACCGCCAGCCTGCGGGCCATTAACAACTGCCTGCTCTGCAAAGGTGTACGCGCGATTCCGCTCCGGTACCGGGACGGCAGGGCGCTGGTTTATCTGTTCCGGCCGGACATGCTGGAG
>Ga0310690_10011885_pt1 | contig 10726 bp, 9 predicted proteins | sample AusTroGonzalo_MG_2_FD_207661 | JGI IMG/M metagenome (GOLD analysis project Ga0310690, IMG submission 207661) | Bovine rumen microbial communities from tropical cattle in Woodstock, Queensland, Australia - Gonzalo_04 (v2) (version 2) | ecosystem: Host-associated > Mammals > Digestive system >...
ATCTTCTTTTGTTTACGTTCTTGCCATATTTTATTATAATCTTCACATGCCGCATAGAAGCTACGCGCTGCAGAGAGGAATGCCATTGCCGCAATTGACCATCCAAGTTCCATAGTTACATGAAAAAAGTTGAAGCAAATGAAAGCCAACCACATAATCAAGGCAATCCACAAAAAAGTAACCATACCGAGTACGTACGTCGATCCCATTATATGGAAAACCATTGGGCTCTTGCTTCTTGACGTCCAGCCGAGGTATGTCGTTTGTATCTTGTTTGTCAGCGCAAGCAGCAAAATGGCTATCAGCACTTGCAGCCACAGAGGGGGTTCCATTATCTGTCCTCCCTCCAATAATGTTTGGGTGGCGTATGCAAGCAATTCCACACCTGCCATCTTTCCAAGTGGGGTGTAATGCATGTCTGTTTCGTCTGTCAAAGTGCCGAAAAGAACTATGCGTCCCTCTATCATGTCTCGGCATAGCGGTATCTCAGCAGGGTCTATAGTTGTGAAACGTGTGGGAGCGAAGTTAATGTTCACATCATCATCCTCAACGGTCACGACCTTGTCGCCAGCATAGAGGTTAACAATCTCGCCCACCATTGACAGTTGTTTTGTTCCGTTATGGAGCCAACCAAGCTTCAGGTTTCGCTTGATCCCATTATACATATTATCGCGCTGCATGTTGGCGACACCTTCACAGACAGGAATCTCGTCAGTGAAGAACGAGCGTACGCTTCGGCTGTAGCCAGAGCCGTCTGCCTCTTCGTCCAACAGTTTGTAAGAAAAGACGATATTGTTGTAGCTTCCTGCCACTCTTTTGATGGCATCATCGGCAAGTTTGTCATCTTTCTCTCCCTCAAACACGCAGTCCATACCTACAACAGCAGGATGGCATGCTTCTATTTCCTCCAGCGCAAGGGCAATATCACCTCGATTATACAGGGATGTCAGGTCAACAATCACAATAGATCTGTTGTCCCTCTCCGGCATCATTTGGTAATACTTGTCGGTGATGGAGAAATTCTCAATGGCTTCGGATATAGGATTCAAGAATGAGAGGTTCAATGCAATCAATGCATAACCCCATACTATGATAAAGGAAAAGCCTACAACCACTAAGGTTTTTAGCGGTTGTAGGAGAATCTTATTCCAATTAATGTGTTTCCTGTCCAAGAGCTTTATTTCTTATCAAAGCCTTCCTTAATAAAATTGCTTACCTTCTGGGCATACTTCTGTGCAACTTCACTTTCCCTCTTGGCATTCTCGAAGGCACGAATGCGAGCGTTGGATGCTGCATCCTCGTCAACAAGGTAGAAGACCTGCATTTCGATATGATTGCTGCTGACCTCTCTGATCAAAGAGAAAGAAGGAATCAGTTCGCCCTTAATCTCTTTCTCCACGAGTCCTTGATATGCCTGATAAACATGCTCGAACTCAGACTTCTCGTCGTCGGTCAGGCCCTGATCCACTGCTACTCTACCTTGCAGCTGCATTCCGCAATCTCTTGCGTATGTGGTACATGCATTGATTTCAGCAGTTGACTTCAGCAAGTTCTTATGCTTGGGGTCGGTAACAGATGCTACACCTACCACTTCGCCCTTACCTTCGTTGCGTTTCTCATAGTGCTTCAGGAGTTCAACCTCCAAAGAACGAGTAGAACCGAAAAGCTTCCAGCCTTCCTTCTTCAATTCCTTCATCTTCTGCTTGTATTCCTTAGCCAATGCTTTGTCCAAAGCCTTATTCTGTGCATTAGAAACTGCTGGCATCATGAACAGCACAGAGATTAACATGATAATAATCTTTTTCATAACTTTCTGTTTTTATAGTTAATAATTAAATTATTCGGAATTAGAATGCGTAGCCAAGGCCAATGTTGAGAACATGATACACACTAGCATGTCCATCTATAGGCACTGAAGGTTGATATCCAAAGTGTAACAGAAAATGATTCTTAATCTTACCAATTAAACCTATTTCAGGAGTGATTACAAATTCTTCATCAATAGCTCCAGCACCAAGGCCAATGTATGCATGCAAGGGATTTATGATTCTTTTTGTAACGCCAGCAGTCACTGTCCCTGATATTTCATCATCATTATAATAAGAGGTGCCCCAGGACGACGTATAACGATTCTCTACTTCAGATAGTCCAACATTAATTTTACTATACCAGCCCCATTTCCCTAAACGACCAAACATGAGACCGCCCATATTTCCGGAATATTCAATTTTAGTAGTACCATATCTAGAATAATCCCCCGAAACAATACGTGAGTAGTTTGCTATGATAAACCACTGTTTCGCTCCTTTAGGTGTCATTCGGAAAATAAGGTCTTCGCCCTTAATTTTCATTTTCTTGTCCTTCATGCCTGCATACTGGGCTGTAACGCTCTTCAACCAAACGGGAACTTCCATAGAGAAAGAACCATCGGCATCAACAGACGTCACTTCGGAGCCGCCAGTGGCATTAACGGTTGCACCAGGCAAGGGATTTCCGTTCTTGTCGATAACTGCACCTTTAATCACGCGCGTTGTCTGAGCTGATGCTGCAATGCTCATAGCTACCACAGCAAACATTAAAAATAATTTCTTCATTGTTTAATTTACACTTAAAATAACTTTACCCGTTGGGGGAATAAATATTTTTGTACTTGATTCTTTCAGAGCGTTGTATTATGATGTGTATGATATTATCATGGTGCAAATATACGTTTTTTTTTCGAAACAATGGTTAGTCCGATAAAAAATTGCGTCTTATTTCCTGACTTTAGCATTTATATTTTGTATTATTTGAAAATACTTAGCTTTCGAGTGTTGTAAAATGGCGTCAAATAAGGAGTTACACGCTTTGCTTCAACTCCGAGGCAGGGCACATGTTTTTGTTTGTTTGTTCTTCCCCCCCCTATATATAGGGGAAGAACGAACGAACGAAAATACACATAGCCTCGGAGCATTTGCAAACATAACGTGCCGCGTTGGCAAACATAACATGTTTTGTTGGCAAGGATAACGTGTTATGTTGGCAAGGATAACGTGCCGTGTTGCTCAACAACCCACGTACTTCCGGCAATAAGTACAGTAGTTGTTGCCAATAAGTACAGTAGTTGTTGGTTAACATAGCGTGTGTCGTTGATAGGATATTGCAATAATCTGATGCGACAACTAAGTGTATGAAGCCATTAAGTTACTAAAATCCTGCAACATGTGCAACACTTTCATCAGATTTTTAACTGACAATTAATTCCGTCACCATGTTAACTTTCTTATGATTGATACATCTTTTAGAAAGCATAGCCAATACCGATGTTGAGAGTATGAAACACTCTAACATCTCCATTGGTAGGAACTATGGGTTGATATCCAAAGTGTAACAAATAATGATTCTTAATCTTACCTACTAAACCTATTTCAGGACTAATTACCACTTCATCTCCATCTATAGTTCCTGCACCAAGTCCTAAGTATGCATGTAAAGGATTAATGATTCTTTTTGTAACGCCACCTGTCACAGTCCATAATACTTTCTCATAATCACCATGATAGGTGTTTGTATATGTACTATAACCAGAACTGCCATAATTATAGGAAGAATAAGTATATGTTCCCAATCCATCTGCTTCAACTAATCCAACATTAAATTTACCATACCAGCCCCATTTACCAATACGACCAAACATGAGCCCGCCCATATTTCCGGAATAATCATAAGAAACACTATAAGAACCACCACTATACCAAAAACTATGATAATTACCCGAAACAACACGTGAGTAGTTTGCTATGAGAAACCACTGCTTCACTCCATTAGGTGTCATTCGGAAAATGATATCATCGCCCTTAATTTTCATTTTCTTGTCCTTCATGCCTGCATACTGGGCTGTAACGCTCTTCAACCAAATTGGAACTTCCATAGAGAAAGAACCGTCGGCATCAACAGTGGTCACTTCGGAGCCACCGGTGGCATTAACCGTTGCACCTGGCAAGGGATTTCCGTTCTTGTCGATAACGGCACCTTTAATCACACGCGTTGTCTGAGCTGATGCTGCAATGCTCATAGCTACCACAGCAAACATTAAAATTAACTTCTTCATTTCTCTTTAATTTATGTATGTAATATCTTTCTTATAATTGATGCATCTTTTAGAATGCATAACCAATACCGAAGTTAAGAACATGGCATACTCTAATGTTCTCACTATAACTCTGCCACCATTCGTTATGTATACTTATCATTGGCTGATATCCAATATGTAACAAATAGTGTTTTTTAAACTTTCCAATTAAACCTATTTCTGGGCTGAGGAATATCGTGGTATGATGCTCTTCTGTTTTTCCTCCGCCAAAACCTATATACATATGCAACGGCTCTATGATTTTCTTTGTAACACCACCTGACACACTCCACACAACTGTTTCATTCTCATAACACCCGTTATTAGTAGCATAATCGTAATTGAAATAGTAGTCACACTTAAGAGTTGCGTTGCCACAATTAAATTTTCCATACCAGCCCCATTCACCTATTTGACCAAACATGAGACCACCCATGTTTGCCGAATAATCGTATGTTTCGTAGCCTCTAACATAACTTCTATTATAACCTCCCGAAATCAAACGTGAATAGTTTGCAATAATGAACCACTGTTTATTGTAATTGGGTTTCATTCGGAATACAATATCATCCCCTTTAATCTTAATCCTTTTATCTTTCATGCCAGCATACTGCGCCGTGAGGCTTTTCAACCAAATAGGAACTTCCATTGAAAAGGAGCCGTCGGCATCAACGGTAGCCATGTCGGATCCACCTGTAGCATTGACTGTTGCACCAGGCAGGGGATTGCCCTTCTTATCAATAACTACACCCTTAATAACGCGCGTTGTCTGTGCTGATGCCGCAAAAGTAATAGCTAATAGCGCAAAAGTAAAAATAAACTTCTTCATAATAATGTTTTTAAATAATTCTTATTTGTTTTCTTTTGCAACAACCATTCTAACTACATAGCCCTTGCCAGACTTTTTGTAGATGGACATGACCTTAATAATATCATTCATCGTGCCCGCATACTTCGTTTTAGCCACCTGCGACTCTCTCACATCAACCTGCACCCCTTCGCTGCCGCTAACCTCTTTCGTCTGTATAGAACTCTTGAGTTCCATGTTAGACAGTCTCCTAACAGCTGTGCAGGCATCGTTCCATGCAATGCGTCCAGCCAGTTCCAACTCTTTGTTTTCAACCTCCAAGAAATGTGTGACATATTTGTTTGAGCCGTCTGCCGTCTGCTCCGACTCCATTTGGTGCCACGTGGTATATTGCGTCTCAACGTCACTGGATGGGTCCATTGTCCTCCATCCCTCTTTGAGCAAAGCTTTCAGTTCCTTCTTCTGCGCCTTCCCCAGCTGATAAGACTGCTGGGCGAGACATGCAAGAGGAAACATCAACGACAATACTAAAAACAATTTCCTTATCATAAATTATTATTTCTTAATAATATCCACAAATATCTTTTCCACCCACATCTGCAAATCCCTTCTGCGATTCTTAGACAACCACTTTTGGAAGTCCCTGAAATCAATAACGGAAGGCAAGTCCTCGTCGATTGTCTGGTCTGCCGCTTTGGTGAAGGGATTAGGAGAGAATATCACAAAGAACTGATTGAAGTCGTGACTGGTCCTGCTACGCATCACACATCCGCGAACAAGTGACTTAACACTCGGCTCAGCCTTTTCTTTGGAAAAAAGGATGTAATCCGTATCTGCCAGAACCTTGTGTATGCCGCCAGCCTCTCCCGGATATGGAAGAATACGCTGAGTTGTCATGTTGTCATCGTAATCGACAATATATACAGCCAGATAGCCATCAACCGGTGCCTTGAAATACAAATACATTTCATCTCCATCTTGGAAGGAATAGTCACGTATCTCGTTCCTGACGGGGTCTGTACCATTGAAGAGTAGTTTTGTCTCGATAGCAATCGGTGCATTCTTGATTTCCATTATCTTACCCTTCATGCGTACCTCATAATATACACTTCCGTCTGCCAGGTGCTTGGGAGTGTTCCAGATGGTATCTCCTATTGTTTCCAACCAAATACCACGTACATCACCTTCTTGCAACGAGAAGAAATCAGAAGAGGAAGCAGCATCCTTCTCTCTTACGAAGGACATGTTTTCGTCACTGACAATTGTGCCGAAGTTCGCTGCCACCGCATCTATCTGAGCCTTGAGGATTACTTGATACCGCGCCTCCTTGGGAGTCATGGTGGGAGGGGCTATATAGGTGGCATGAGCCTCAACCGTCTCAACCTTCTGCGCCCGAAGAGCCTGTGTACAGAAAAACAGGGCTATTGCAGCTATGATTAAACTGTATTTCATCCTTTTACTTTATTAACGACAAGGTCTTCCATGAGTCACCCATCGATACGGATGCTTTCACGGTAGGTGTCTGGTGCTTGTTCTTCTTATCGTAGGCAGCATTATCAACTTCCTTCTTCAGGTTCTTGGACAATGCCTCGAAGTTGATACCACCCTTACTCTCTTTCAAGTTCTTCAGCAGGAAGTAGGTGAAGAAGCCATGATGCTGGTCATCATAGAACAACGAAGTCTGGTTGCCGGAGGAAGAAGAGAAGACTACCACATTTCCCTGCACATTGGTTTCCTTTGGTGTATATTCCACATACCTCTCCTTGAAGAGCATGTCGCCATTGCCCGTAGCACCGCTGAAACATGCATCGAGGAATACGGTCACACCCTTGGAGTCCATAGAATGGAACTTGGCATAGAGCGAATCCAGATTACAGCAGTACTTGAAGTTCGTACCAGAAGCATCGGTAGGCAGAAGATAGGATTCACCCGTACTGGTATCTGGCAATCCGTGTCCAGAGTAATAGAAGATGAAGTTCAGCTCTCCAGGATTCATGCTGGCCTTTGTGGTCATAAAGTCTATCTGCTCATTAATTATACCCAAAGTGGCATTGGTGCGCAGGCGTATATGGTCCTGAGGAATGCCCAATGTTTTCTTACAATACTCGGCAAACACCTCTGCATCGTTTTTTGCATAATCCACCTTTTGGTGGTCCTGATAATCTTCGTTGCCGATGATTACCGCATAAGTGTTGTTATTCTTGAGCGTTGCTACAGGAATATCTATATCAACGTCCGACTTGAATGTATCCTCATTCGGCTCAGGGGTATAGGCAAGGGATGACAAGTCTGCCGTAGGCTTGTAGTTTGTCTGGAGGGAAGGCATATCACCCATCTTCACGGTTTGGGATTTCATCGCCATCAGGTTCTGGTTAGCCTGTTCCAAAGCTGCGGCATTGTTCGTCACGCTATGACACATGGCCAAGGCCTTGGCAACATTGACGGCATAGGGGCTATTGTCAAGAACATCCTGAAGCAGAGGTGCAGCCTGACTGAAATACCCTTTGGCCATTTGCTCAAGCTTGCTTTTCTCGCTCTTTTGGGTTGTTGTCCTTGCCTGTGCCAACAGCTGAGCACCAGCATTATAGGAATTGAAGGCAAGATGACACACAGTATTCAGGTCATTGGGAAGCATGGCGTCCATCTGCTTATAGACGTTGACAGCCTCGGCATAATTTTTCTGCTTCTCGTACATCATACCCTGAATCTTCAGCAAAGAAGGTTCGTTGGGTTTAATACGCATTGCTGCATTCAGAAACTTGGGGAGCATCGCATAATCGTTGCTTTCCACACAGGCATTGACAGCAGGAGATGCAATGTTCCAACTATTGGGGAACACCTCCAAGGCACGCGATGCGATATGCTTTGCGTTGTCATAATTCTTTAGATTGTAATACGTCCAAATCAAGCCCTGGAAAGCTACCTCTCTCCGTCTCATGTCGGAATCAGAGGTTGACAGATAAGCCTGAAAATAAAGGATTGCCGTCTGCAACTGATTCTGATAGAAGGTGTTCATGGCAGCGAAGTAGGACAGCTCGATGTAACCATCCTTGCTGGTGAGGTCTTGGTCGCTGACAGCATAGAGCAAAGACAGGTCAACATATGCTTGAGCATACTTGACCGCCATTGCCTGATTGTTCATCTGCGTATAGAAGTAGGCACCGTTGCCCAGCACAGGGAACACCTCTACCAGTCTTTCTTTACACTTCTGATACTCCCTGTGGGTGGCATCCATATCCTTGATAGCCGCAGCATACTCCGTATAGGTCTGAAATGCATAGTTATACAGGTTCGCAGAAGTGTTTCCCTGCTGTAGAAGTTCTTTAAACTGCATGTAGCAGTTATCTGCCTGAGTAAGTGACTGTGCAGACGCGGTTAGGCAGGCAAAGAGACAGATAACATAAAGGACTTTTCTCATATACATTATTATATATATATTAGGACTTAGAATGCATCTACGAAGGTGAAAGTCACACCGATTCTACGGAACTCACTACCCTCTTGTTCTGCGACCTCTACATTATACTTGTAGTTTATATCCATGCCGTTGATGGCATTCAGATTCTTGGTCAGATACGAGGTAACGCCTTGTGCACGCATGAAGGCCAGCTGTTCGTTGTTCTTGATGCCCGATGCCTTTGTTACAGTAAGATTGCTCAAGTTACCGCCCAGATAATAAGGCTCGTTCTCGAAGTCGCCATAGCATCCGTCGTAGGCAATTGAGCCACGGACTGGTGATGCATCAGCAGAACCGGTAACACTGATAATAAGTTTCTTACCTGGAACAATGTACTTGGCAAAGTCCTCGGAGAACGCTTTTACCATAATCTCCAGCATGGACATGGCTGCATGAGACTCCTCTATCTTGTACTTGCCAGAAGGGAAGTCTTCCTTGATGGAATAGTCAGCATCTACTGTATAATTGAAATCAACTTGATAGTTATTGATTCTCTTACCATTGGCATCAAAGTCAGAGACAACATTTGCATTCACCTTAATATTTGTATGCTCAGAGATAAGGTCCTTCTGGCGAGCCTGCTTCACGATATCTGTTGCCACACCCTGCAAAGCCAAATCTTCCTTGCTTGTCTGCTGCATGATTTCGAGGGGGACAAAGGTGTCATCGGTAGTAAGGAAGTCAAGAGACTGTCTTTCAAGGTTATCAAAGATATATTCTTTGCCTGTAACCTTATTGCGAACTTTAGCATAAATCATCTCGAAGCGGTCATCCTTGGTCAAGCCATATTGAACATCCGTGAACTCCAAGTTTGCAGGATTATCGAAGGATGCCAATTCTGCCTGAGGCACTTTCAGGAAGACAGGACCCATGTTATCCATCTTCAAGGTCAACATGTTTGTCTCAGGGTTATAGTTTCCAAGCGTAAGGTTTGCACCAGCCATCATGTCACCAGCTAAGCGGGTAGATATCTCGTTGGCAAATAACTTACGTTTCTTGGCCATTGATTCCTCATTGACACGCTGGTTGAACTGTTCGTCCGTTTCACCAGGAAGCCTCTTGCACCATTCCATCATACGGGCGTTCAACTCATCGCGCATCATCTTGGTATAGTTGGGTGTCAAACCCTTAATCATCTTATACATAATGGAAGACGGAGTGGTATAGGAAAGATAACTGTTTGACTTGGCATCTTTCAAATAGCGAACCGAACCCACACCAACAGGGTCAACAAGATTAGTCTTGTCCGACTTGTCAATCAGGTTATAGAACGACAACTCTTTGCCGTCTGTGCCAATGGTAACAAACTTGCCTTCTGGGTGGAAGTCAAAGGATGTTGCAGACAGCAGATTGTCAAAGCTTATCTCCTCCTTGAAATCAATAGTGCTGTAAACCGTCAGCTTGTTAGATGTAAGAATACCCAAACGTGTTGCATCTTCTGAGAACCTAACACACAGAGGAGTCCCACTGACAGGGATGGAAAGGCGGACGCTGTTTCCCTGAAGATTAACAATATGAACTTTCTGGTCGGTACCTGTTGCCGCAACGAAGTAGCCATTGGAGCTGGCTGTCATAGCGGAAATGCTGCTGGAGAGAGCAATCTGATTCACTTGGGTATAACCTTTTGTCTCAAAAAAAGAAAGACCCTGACCAGGAATTGCAACAATCAGGTTACGGCTGTCGGCACTATAACAGAGAGCTGTGGCGTTGGTAATATCTTTGAACTTATACAGCACCTTGTTTGCTTCGACTATATCGTAAATGGCTATGCCGGTCTTCTTGGCATTTCCACTTAAGACTGCATAGGAAAAGCCTGCGGGATTAACCTTGAAGTCAATCACTTCAGAGGTTGATGACAACTTGAAACCCTTCAAGTTGTACGTTGTCTTGCCATTGGTAAAATAAGTCGAGTACATGTAGTTGTCCACCAGTTCAGGCTTTACCGCTTGGCGGAAGTTTTGTGTCTTGGTTACTTCTACACGACTCTGAGCCAACATATTAACAGGAAGTGTGAAAGCAACAAAAGCTAAAACGATAGATGCAAAGTATTTCATCATCTGACTAATTAATTGTTATACTATTTTTATACTTATCTTTCTCCTTATGTTTCATACAAACACGCTGCAAATTTAATAAAGAAAAAGCAAAAAAAAGTATAATGATAGAAAAAATTACAAAAAAATGATAAAAAAGGGCTCTAAGGCAATAAAGGCGTGCCTTCCTAATTGGGAAGGCACGCCTTTATTGCCTTATAAGCTAACCATTAAGTATAATGGTCCGCCTTGCTTAAAATGTCATCTGACGAAACTACTATAGTAGCTTCTTCGTCAGTTTTTCCAGCATATCCTTC
>Ga0310690_10011886_pt1 | contig 10726 bp, 8 predicted proteins | sample AusTroGonzalo_MG_2_FD_207661 | JGI IMG/M metagenome (GOLD analysis project Ga0310690, IMG submission 207661) | Bovine rumen microbial communities from tropical cattle in Woodstock, Queensland, Australia - Gonzalo_04 (v2) (version 2) | ecosystem: Host-associated > Mammals > Digestive system >...
CATTATCCTGTTCCTGTTCTGCCAGAAATATCTGGTGCAGGGCATTGAACGTTCCGGTATCGTGGGTTGATACAAAACAAACGAATACCCCGCTCGGGTTTACCGAGCGGGGTATTTTGTCGCCGCCGAAAAGGGGCTTATTTTTCGTTTTTCAAAAGAGCGCGGTGCACGGCAAAGTGCCAGTCGGCAAGGCGTGCCTGCCGCTCTTTTTCGCCGATGGAGGGCGTGAAGGTGTGTTCGATCCGGCAGATGTGCGCGATCTCGTCAAGATCTTTGTATATGCCGACGCCGAGTCCCGCCAAAAAGGCGGCGCCCTGTGCGGTGGTCTCCACCGAGGCAGGCCGCAGGGTGGGCAGACCCAGAAAATCGCTTTGCATGGAGAGCAGCAGATCGTTGGCGGAAGCACCGCCGTCCACCCGCAGAGCGGGCACCGAAAGGCCGGTGTCTTTCTGCATGGCGTCGACCACGTCCACGGTCTGAAACGCCATGGCTTCGAGCGTCGCGCGCGTCAGGTGCGCGCGTGTGGTGCCGCGGGAAATGCCGGTGATGATGCCGCGGGCGTAAGGATCCCACCACGGGGTGCCAAGCCCTACGAAAGCGGGCACGAAATACACGCCGCCGGTGTCTTTGACAGAGGCGGCCAGCGCCTCGCTTTCCCGCGCGCTGCCGATGAGGCCGAGACCGTCGCGCAGCCATTGAATGGCGGCGCCGCACACGAACACGGAGCCCTCAAGGACGTAGGTGACGCGATCGCCGATCTGCCAGCCCACCGTGGTCAGCAGGCCGTGCGACGAGGTCACGGGCCGCTCGCCGGTGTTCATCAAAAGGAACCCGCCCGTGCCGTAGGTGTTTTTGACCTGGCCCTTTTCAAAGCAGCCCTGCCCGAACAGCGCGGCCTGCTGGTCGCCCGCCACGCCCGCGATGGGAACGGCGGCGCCGAACAGCGCGGGATCGGTCATGCCGAAAAGCCCGGAGGAGGGAAGCACCTGCGGCATCATGCAGGCGGGGACGTGAAAGAGCGAGAGCAATTCCTCGTCCCATTTCATGGTATGGATGTTGAAGAGCATGGTGCGCGCGGCGTTGGAGGGATCCGTCGCGTGTACGCGGCCGCCCGTCAGTCTGTAGATAAGCCAACTGTCGACGGTGCCGAACAGCAGCTCGCCCTGCTCGGCACGGCGACGCGCGCCTTCGACGTGCGACAGGATGTAATCGAGTTTGGTGGCCGAAAAGTAAGGGTCGATCGTCAGGCCCGTTTTTTCGCGGATCATATCCTCATAGCCGGCGGCGCGCAGTCGCTCGCAGGCGGGCGCGGTGCGGCGGCATTGCCACACGATGGCGTGACAGACGGGACGGCCTGTTTTCTTTTCCCAGACCACCGTCGTCTCACGTTGATTGGTGATGCCAATGGCGGCGATTTGTGCAGGAGAAAGACCGCTTTCTTGCAAAGCACGCTTGGCGACGGAAAGTTGCGACTCAAAAATTTCTTCGGCGTCGTGCTCAACGTAGCCCTCCTCCGGGAAATATTGCGTGAATTCGCGCCCCACCTTGGCCACCACGCGGCCCTCGCGGTCAAAAATGATGCAGCGGGAACTTGTCGTGCCCTGATCCAGCGCCATCAGATACTCTTTCACGGCGTTGCTCCTCCTTTTGAAAAGGGTTTTTCGCGGGATGTATCTCCTATTATTATACCGTTTTCCGCCCCGGCTGTCAAGCGCCGACGCCGATGCCGCAAAAGCGGCTGTTAAGAATTTTTTAAGATTTAATCTTGCAAAATGCACGGTTTTTTTACTTTTGTCCTATTGACAGAAACAGGAGAAACGAGTATAATTTTAGTAATACGCGTTATGGTGCGAAGAATGTCATTTTATTGTGGAGGAAAACGATATGAACAGAGTGTACAACTTTTCGGCAGGCCCTTCCATGCTGCCGCTGCCGGTGCTTGAAAAAGCGGCCGCCGAGCTGGTTTGCTACGGCGACAGCGGTATGTCCGTCATGGAGATGTCGCATCGCTCGCCCGACTACGAGCCCATCATCACGGGCGCCGAGGCCGCGCTGCGCCGACTGATGAACATTCCCGACAACTACCGCGTGCTGTTTTTGCAGGGCGGCGCCTCGACCCAGTTTGCCGCCGTGCCGCTCAACCTGATCGGCAGAACGGGCAAAGCCGACTACGTCGTGTCGGGTCAGTTCTCGGGCAAGGCCTATAAAGAGGCCGAAAAAATGGGCTTTGACGTGCGTCTCGCCGCCACCACGAAAGACGACGTTTTCAACCACGTTCCGGCACTTTCCGCCGATATGTTCCGCGCCGACGCCGCCTATGTGCACATCTGCTACAACAACACCATCTACGGCACCCGCTACCCGGCCGTGCCGGATACGGGCGATATTCCGCTGGTGGCGGATATGTCCTCATGCATCCTCTCCGAGCCGGTCGACGTCAGCCGTTTCGGCGTCATTTACGCCGGCGCGCAGAAAAACATGGCGCCCGCGGGCGTGACCGTGGTCATCGTGCGCGACGATCTGCTTGGCTTCGCCGATCCCGAAATGCCCACCATGCTCGAATGGAAGACGATGGCCGAGAACGGGTCGATGTATAACACGCCGCCCTGTTACGCTATCTATATGCTGAAACTGGTGTGCGAATGGCTGCTCTCGATCGGCGGTCTTGACGAGATGAAGAGGCGCAACGAGAAAAAAGCCGCGCTGCTCTACAACTACCTTGACAGTCAGGACTATTACATCGCGCCGGTGCGGAAAGAGAGCCGCTCGATGATGAACGTGACGTTTGTTACGGGCAACGCCGACCTCGATAAGAAATTTGCCGCCGAGGCGACCGCCGCGGGCCTGAAAAACCTCAAAGGTCACCGCTCGGTGGGCGGCATGCGCGCCTCCATCTACAACGCCATGCCCTATGAGGGCGTTGAAAAACTGGTCGAATTCATGCAGAAGTTCGCTAAAGAAAATCCGAAAGGGTAAACGATATGAAAAACGTATTGCTGCTCAATAAGATCGCCAAGGTCGGCACCGACCGGCTGGATCCCACGGTGTACCGCTACGGCACGGACGTGGAAAATCCGGAGGGCATCATGGTGCGCTCCGCCAAAATGCACGATATGACATTCGGCCCCGAACTGCTCGCCATCGCGAGAGCGGGCGCGGGCGTCAACAACATTCCCGTTGACGCATGCACCAAGGCGGGTATCGTGGTGTTCAACACGCCCGGCGCCAACGCCAACGGCGTCAAGGAACTGACGCTGTGCGCGCTGTTTTTGGCCGCCCGCCGCGTGGTAGACGGCATTATCTGGGCCCGGTCTCTGGCGGGCACCGCCGACGTGGCCAAACAGGTCGAGGCCGGCAAGTCGCAATTCGCCGGCACCGAACTGCAGGGCAAGACCCTCGGCGTCATCGGTCTCGGCGCCATCGGCGGCACGGTCGCCAACGTGGCCGTGCACCTCGGCATGAACGTCATCGGCTGCGATCCGTTCCTCTCGGTCGAAAGCGCCTGGAACCTCAACCACCACATCAAAAAAGCCGCCTCGTATGAAGAGGTGTATGCCAACGCCGACTATATCTCGCTGCACGTGCCCGCCACGGATAAGACGCGGGGCATGATCAACGCCGCGACCATCGCGGAAATGCGCGACGGCGTCAAGATCATCAACCTGGCGCGTGCCGAATTGGTCAACGCCGCCGATCTGCGCGCCGCCATGGCGAGCGGCAAGGTCTCGGCCTACGTCACCGACTTCCCGACCGAGGAGACGGTCGATATCCCCGGGGCGCTCGTCATCCCGCACCTCGGCGCTTCCACCGAAGAATCCGAAGACAACTGCGCCGTTATGGCCGCCGACGAACTCGACGACTACCTGCGCTACGGCAACATTCGCAACAGCGTCAACTATCCCAATATTTCCATGCCTGCCGCGGGCGCGGTGCGCGTGTGCGTGATGCACGAAAACGTGCCGGCCGTGCTGACCAACCTGGCGGGCGCGTTCTCGGCCAAGCGCATCAACATTGAGAACATGCTCAGCAAGTCGCGCGGCGAATATGCCTACACCATGATCGACGTCAACGCCGTGGTCGACGACGATATTCTGGCGGCGCTCGGCGCCATCGAGGGCGTTGTGCGCGTGCGCGCGATCAAATTCTGATCGCTTTCCATTTTGAAAAGGACCCCGAACGGGGTCCTTTTTTGCGTTTCGGACAAAAAATGACGCAAGCCCTCTTGCCAAAGCGCGTGAAAGAGTGTATAATATATTATAATAAGCGTAGTATGCCCGCGCGGGCATGCGAGCGACATGTATGGGAGGAACCGTTTTGATCATCGCTTTGGAAAACGCCCGGCACGAACTGATCGACCTGCGGGACAACGTCAAAGATCTCGGCAGCGCGCTGCGCATCGAGAGCCTGCGGGGGCGCGTGGCGGAACTGGAACAAAAAACGGCCGACCCGGCATTCTGGAACGATCAGGAGAATTCCTCCAAGGTTTTGCAGGAACTCAAACAAAGCAAAGATACCATCGCCGATTACGAGACGCTGTGCGCCCGCCTTGAGGACGCCATCGCCCTCTCCGAGATCGCCATCGAGGCGGAGGACGAGAGCTGTGTGGCCGAGGTCGAAGCGGAACTGGACGCCATTCGCCGCACCGAAGAGACCCAGCGTATGGAAGTGCTGCTGCACGGTGAATACGACCACAACAACGCCATCGTCTCTTTCCACCCGGGCGCGGGCGGCACCGAGGCGCAGGACTGGGCGCAGATGCTGTATCGCATGATCACCCGTTGGGCCGAGCGGCATAACTTCAAATACAAACTCATCGACTGGCTCGACGGTGATATGGCGGGCATCAAAAGCGCCACCATCATGGTCGAGGGCAACAACGCCTACGGCTATCTCAAGAGCGAAAACGGCGTGCACCGCCTGGTGCGCGTCTCGCCCTTTGACGCGGCGGGCCGGCGGCAGACGTCGTTTGCTTCGGTCGAGGTCATGCCCGAGTTTGCCGACGTCGATAAAGTGGTCATTCGCGACGAGGATATCGAAGTCACGGCCCACCGGTCGAGCGGCGCGGGCGGCCAGCACATCAACAAGACCGACTCTGCCATCCGCATCCTGCACAAGCCGACGGGCATCGTGGTGGGCTGCCAGACCGAGCGCAGCCAGCTGCAGAATAAAGAGACGGCTATGAAAATGCTCAAATCCAAACTGATGGAGATCAAACTGCGCGAGCGGCTCGACACCATTGAAGAGATCCAGGGCAACAAGGTCAACATCGAGTGGGGCTCACAGATCCGCTCCTACGTGTTCATGCCCTACACGCTGGCCAAAGACACCCGCACGGGCTATGAAAACGGTAATATCAACGCCGTGATGGACGGCGACATCGACGGATTTATCAACGCTTATCTCAAAATGAACGCCAAGCAGGCGTAAAAGGAGGAACCCACATGAAACTTTCACAACGCCTCAAAGAGAATCTCGGTATCTCCATGCTCATTTCGGCCATTTCGCTGGTCTTCACCTTTCTTGTGCTGGCCATGCGCAAAAAGAGCCTGTTGCAGGCCATGTTGGTCTTTGCCGCCGCCGAGGGCACCGTTGGCGCACTTCTGGTGACGGAGCGGGAACGCAAAAAGGAGCGGGCCGAGGCCGCCGCGAAAGAGGAGCCCGAAGAACTGTTTGACGAGGAAGAGAGCCGCGAGGCCGAACTCCGCGTGCGCAGTGTGCTGGGCGGTCAGCGCGACGACGAGTATGAAGATGTGCCCGCCGTGCGCCGCGAGATCCCCCGCGACGAGGACGCCACCGAGGCCGATTTTCAATGATCTTTCCGCGCCGCCCCTGACGTGAGCGGCGTAAAACCCGAAAGGCCCCGCAAAGGGGCCAAGGAGGAACCACCCGTATGAAAACATTTTTGCGCACGTTGGCGTCGGTGCTGCTGTTCTCCGTGCTGTCGACTTTCTGTCTGTGGCGGCACGGCGCCATGCCCGATCTTTCTAACTTTACGCGCTTTATTCATCACATGACGGTCGCGGGCGGCCAGGCGATCTCGGCCATCAAAAACGGAGAAGACGTTGCCGGTGCGATCGCCACCAAAGCGCGGCCGGTCGAGAGCAGCGACGCCTATGCCAACTACGACCTCTCGGAGCCGCTTGACCCGGGACTTGAGAACACCATTTGCCAGGGTCTTACCAACATGTCTGCCGAGATCGACATCTCGGCGTATAATCTCTCGCCCGAAGCGGTGAGCGCGACCATCAACCAGATCCGTTTTTCGCACCCCGAGTTTTTCTATGTGGGTCAGGAGTATCAGGTCGGTTCGTTCGCGAGCAAAATCACCACCTATCGGCCGCAATACATGTACAATGCGAGCACGGTGGCAAGCATGCGCGCCACGTATCAGCAGAAGCTGAACGAGATCACGTCGGGCGTGCCCGCGGGCACCACGGATTTTGACAAGGTGCTGTATCTGCACAACTACTTTATCCGGAACTATACCTACGACTACACCTATACCATCCGCGACGCCTACACGCTCTTTACCGAGAAAACGGGCGTTTGCCAGGCGTATATGCTGGGCTTTATCGCGGCGGCCGGGGCGCTCGGCGTCGAGTCTATTCCCGTGACCAGCCAGACTATGAACCACGCCTGGAACCTGGTTAAGATCGACGGCTCCTGGTATCACATGGACGTGACGTGGGACGACTGCATGGGCATTGACACTTTCGTCAATTACACCTATTTTCTGCAAAGCGGCAACGGCCTCGCGGGCATCGACGCGGGCAGACCGGACGGACACCGCGACTGGACGACCTGCCGGGATGCGGACAATTCCAAATACGACAGCGTCATCTGGCGCACATCCAACGCGCCGCTGGTCAAAGCGGGCTCCACGTATTACACCGCTCTGTCCGTTTCGTCCGATGAGAGGGTGGCGCGCGGCGTGGTCTATTCCGGCACGGACGTGACGGATCTGCAGCCGGACTTCAACATCACGGGCGGTCACTGGATGGCAGGCACCGGCAGTTCTTACTATACCGAGTGCTATTCCGGCCTTGTGGTCGTCGACAACCGCCTTTACTACAATTCGGGCAACACCATCTATGCCCGCGACCTCACCACGGGCCTTGTCGTTTACACCTACGCGCCGAACCTCGGCGCCTTAGGCCGCTCTATCTACGGGATGTACGGCGTGACAGACGGCAAAGTCGTGTTTGCCGCCGCTACGGCGCCGAACGACACCAATTTTATCGTGATGCAGTGCGCGGCCGGAATCTGATACGGCCGGAATCTGATAAAAAACACCGGGCGTACCCTTGCGGTACGCCCGGTTTTGCGTTGCCTTATTTCAATACGATGCGGCGGTAGTTCTTTTTGCCGCGCTTTAGCAGAATGCCTTTTTCAAGCGTTGCCCGGTCGAACGTCTGGCGGAAGTCCGTCACCTTTTCGCCGTCCACGGTGGCGCCGCCCTGTTCCACGGTGCGCCGTCCCTCGGAGCGGGAGGCCACGAGTTCGCCCTTGACGAGCAGGGTGATGATGTCGATCGCGCCGTCCGAGAGATCCGCGTCGATCAGTTCGGTGGTAGGCACGTCGGCCTCGGCGCCCGCGCCGAACAGCGATTTGGCACCGGCCTCGGCTTTTTTGGCTTCCTCCTCGCCGTGCACCAGTTTGGTCAGTTCAAACGCGAGGATCTCTTTGGCGCGGTTGAGCTGTTCGCCCTGCCAGGCATCCATCTCGTCGATCTGCTCAAGAGGCAGGAACGTCAGCATGCGGATGCACTTGAGAACGTCCGCGTCGCCCACGTTGCGCCAGTACTGATAGAAGTCGTAGGGGGTCGTTTTTTCGGGGTCGAGCCACACGGCGTTGCCGGCGGTCTTGCCCATCTTCTTGCCCTGCGCGTCGGTCAGCAGCGTGATGGTCATGGCGTGCGCGTCGCGGCCGAGTTTTTTGCGGATGAGCTCGGTGCCGCCGAGCATGTTGCTCCACTGATCGTCGCCGCCGAACTGCAGACTGCAGCCGTAGTGCTGGAAGAGGTAGTAAAAGTCGTAGGACTGCATGATCATGTAGTTGAATTCGAGGAACGACAGGCCTCTTTCCATGCGCTGTTTATAGCACTCGGCCGTCAGCATCTTGTTGACGGAGAAGCAGGCGCCCACCTCGCGCAGAAGCGACACGTAATTGAGATCGAGCAGCCAGTCGGCGTTGTTGACCATCTGCGCCTTTCCTTCGCCGAAATCGATGAATTTCTCCATCTGCCGTTTGAAGCAGGCGGCGTTGCGGTCGATATCCTCGCGGGACAGCATACGGCGCATATCGGTACGGCCGGTGGGGTCGCCGATCATGGTGGTGCCGCCGCCGATCAGGGCGATCGGTTTGTTGCCCGCCATCTGCAGGCGCTTCATCAACGTCAGCGCCATAAAATGCCCCGCCGTCAGGCTGTCGGCGGTGCAGTCGAACCCGATGTAAAAGGTGGCTTTGCCCTCGTTGATGAGCGATTTGATCTGCTCCTCGTCGGTCACCTGGGCGATCAGGCCCCGCGCCACCAGTTCGTCATAAATGGTCATGGTATCTCTCCTTGTCGAAATTGCTTGTTCCATTATAGCAAACGCGGATGTTTCTGTCAAGGGAACAAAAAAAGAAAAGCGGGCGAGGCCCGCTTTTCTTGTGGGAATTCTATTATTCTTCGGTCTTGCTCTCTTCGACAGCGGTCTTCTTTTTGATATTGACCAGCAGGTTGGCGAGGATGCCGAGGATCAGCGCGCAAGCCACGGCGGTGATCGTGACCTTGCCGAAACCGATGGTCAGGCCGCCGATGCCGGCGATCAGGATCACGGAGACCACAAACAGGTTGCGGTTGTCTTCGAGGTCGACTTTCTGGATCATCTTCAGACCGGAGACGGCGATGAAGCCGTACAGCGCGATGCACACGCCGCCCATGACGCAGGAGGGAATGGTGGCGAGGAAGGTGACGAAAGGCGCGACGAACGAGGCGATGATGGCGAGAATGGCCGTGCAGAAGATGGTGACGACCGAGGCGTTGCCGGAGATGGCCACGCAGCCGATGGACTCACCGTAGGTGGTGTTGGGGCAGCCGCCGAAGAACGCGCCGGCAATGGAGCCGATGCCGTCGCCGAGCAGGGTCTTGTCAAGGCCCGGATCTTCGGTCAGATCTTTTTCGATGATGGAGGAAATGTTCTTGTGGTCGGCGAGGTGCTCGGCAAAGACCACGAACGCCACGGGAATGTAGGCCACGGCGATCGTGCCGACGTAGGCGCCCGTCAATTCCTTAAAGCCCTTGAACGCTTTGAGGAACGTGAAGTCGGGGACCCATTGCATATGGGCAAACTTGGAGAAGTCGATGATGCGCAGGGCGGCGACGTCCGCGGCAATACCGATGCCCGTGAAAATAGCCGCTACGATATAGCCGGCGCAGATACCGATGATGAACGGGATGGTTTTGAGCGTCTTTTTGGCGTAGACCGAGCACACGATGGTGGCGGCCAGCGTCACAAGGCCGCACAGCAGCGCGATGTAGACCGAACCGTCTTGTCTCGTCAGGGTGAACACGAGCTCATGGGTCTCTTCGTTTTCTTCGGCGGTCACGGTGATCTCGTCATGGATCTTGTCCGCGGGGATGGGGGCGGTCAGATCGACGTCTTTGTCGATGGCGGCGTATCCGCTGGCGGTCGGGTCGATCGAATAGGTCTTGTCGTCTTTGTTGTATTGCAGGAGAGAAGCGTCGGTGGCCACGATCTGATAATCTTCCGCTTTCAGGGTGGTCACAAAGTTGCCGCTTTGCAGATCGCCGACGGCGTTGCCCGCGAGCGACAGACCGATGATGGCGACCGTGGGGCCGATGATGACGGCGGGCATGATCTTGTTGATCCATTTAACGCCGGCAAATTTGACGATAACGGCGATCACCACGTACACAAGGCCGGCAAACAGCGCGCCGAACAGCAGGCCGAGATAGCCGAGCTGCATGGAGGCGGCGCCGCCGAACGCGGCGAACATGGAGCCGATGAAGGCGAACGAGGAGCCGAGGAACACGGGGCTGCGGAACTTGGTGAACAGCAGGTAGACCAACGTGCCCACGCCGGCGCCGAACAGGGCGGCGGACTGGGACATGTCGTTGCCGATAATGGCAGGTACCGCGATGGTCGCCGCCAGAATGGCCAGCATTTGCTGCAGGGCAAAGACAAGCAACTTGCCGTACCCTATCTCACGGGGTTTTGCGTCAACGTTGTAGGTGAGTTTCATTTTCTTTCCTCCGTTTTTTATTTTTCAAGGGTCACGAGCCGGCGGCGCCGGACAGAAAAAAGCCCCGCGACGACACGCGCCACGGGCAGGATTCAAGTATGGCAAAATCGTTTGTTCTTCACCATACGCATCTGCCGTGTAGTGCCCCCAAACTCTTGTTTGTAGTATAGCATACATCGGCTCGATTGTAAAGAGATTTTGTCGAAAAATATTCCACAAAAAAACGGTTGCGTTTTGGTCATTTTGGAGAGAAAGAAGTCCCGTTCCCGCGCCGCCCGCTTTGCCCCTTGACTTTTACCGCTCGCGCGTGTATAATGATAATATTGAAAGAAATCAGGGCCAGGCCCGGTTTTCAAAGGAGCGAACGATGAAACGGAATCTGTTGCAGTTGATGACCGAACGTATGACCGAATTTTCAAAGGGGCAGCGTCTGATCGCCCGCTACATCATCGAGAATTACGACCGCGCCGCCTACATG
>Ga0310690_10011887_pt1 | contig 10726 bp, 20 predicted proteins | sample AusTroGonzalo_MG_2_FD_207661 | JGI IMG/M metagenome (GOLD analysis project Ga0310690, IMG submission 207661) | Bovine rumen microbial communities from tropical cattle in Woodstock, Queensland, Australia - Gonzalo_04 (v2) (version 2) | ecosystem: Host-associated > Mammals > Digestive system >...
CCCGCCGGTTATAAAATTACGGTTAATGTAAAGAAACAGAAGTCGGCACCGTTTGATCGTAAATTGGGCGAATATTATCTTATGGCACAATCCGGTCTGCGTATTGATTTTGAGTTCGTTAATCTTGCCATAACCAAATATGACATAATTCGAAAGAACGCCGGTTGGTATACTATCTGTGATCCAAAGACCAAAGAGCCGTTGGAAACCGAAGACGGTGCTATTGTTAAGGTCAATGGTTTGGCTAAGGTTTATGATTATGTTCAAGTTAATACTGACTACTACTCAGAATTATGCACAGCAATTATAGATGACATAAATCATAATGGTTTAGAGATTGAGGACGTTTCCGAAGATGTCGAATAATAAATATTATTCTAATCGACAAGAAACTATGATAGCTAAATATTTAGGTTGGAATCAGGTAGTTGGCAGTGGTTCCCGTCCGTTTACTCCCGGTGACGTAGGTTCATATCAGTGGTTAGGCGAATGTAAAACACATGATACTGAGAAGAAAAATATTGCGTTCCTTAAAAAGCATTGGCTTAAAATTAGTGAAGAAGCGTATGCCAAGCACAGGCGACCAATATTATTTACCGATAACGGTACACAGCGATCAGAGAATACTTGGGTAATGTTGCCGTTAAATACATTCAACCCAACAATCGTTAATATAATTGAGGGGTTGAAGAATACTTCTACCAAAGGTACGTCTCTTACTTTCAATATGGCTGACGCTAAATCACTTTACCAAAGTAATTATGTTGATGGTAGATACGCGGTGTTCAAGATCACTTGGGACAGCAGAGATTTGGCTGTGATACCCTTATCCGTATTTAAGGACTTTTGCGAAGCGGAGTTTGGATAATGAAGAAGTTTATAATTTTATTATTAACTGTCGTAACAATGTTATGCGTTGTCAGTTGTAATTATCAGGTGGTTGATTTGACTTATAACTTCGATTATGCCTACATCAAACTACCTACCGGAGAAGTAATTGAGGGCGAGGTACAGGCGTGGCGTGATTATGAGGACGGAGATCAATTACAGATTACCATAAATGATGTAACATATTTGACACACGCTAGTAATGTTTGTCTGATTTCACATTACTATTACGAGTATACTGCGGAGACTTGGTAATGCTGTCAATACAAGATATAGGTCTGAGTATATTAGGTGATACTCCTAAGAATTTTTATATTCTTGGGGGGTCTGAGTATGGTATCAAAGATAAGTATATTGATGTGCTAGTTTCAAAAGTCGGAGCTAAGTTAGAGTATGCAACGGTAATGGATGTTGTTAATCTGATGTCAAAATATCATATTATTCCGTTACAACCACAGGTCTATGTAGTTCGGTACGATAAAGGATTTGTTAGTTCAGCTACAAAAGAGTTGGCGACTAAACTACTATCGTTAAATATTGTAGGGACATTGGTTCTTATTTACGAAGATTCTAAAGATATTACCAAGTTAGATAAGCTGTTCCCGGATAATACCGCCATCATAGATCCGGTAGATATTAAGCATTTGACTAAGTATCTTAGGTCTGATTTTCCTGATCTCGATAAAAAGACAATAGATAACGTAGCTAAACATACATCTAATTATTATCGGGCAAAAAATATTTGTCGGTGCTTAGATGTAATAAAAGACAAGGTACTTTTAACTGAGAAGCAGATAATGGCTTTATTCGATATACAGCCTAATTATTCTGATTCCGATATACAAATAGCGGTTGTAACCAAAGACTTTAATTCGTTGGTTTATATGTCAGAACATTATGACGGCGACGTTCAAAGTATTCTGTATCTGATTCTCCGGACAATGATAGAACTTGATAAGTGTATCGACGGCAAATACGTTAATTCTCCATTAAAGAAATATTCGAAGAATTGGACTAAGCCGGATATCTATTTTATGTTTAATCATACATACAACGCGATCAAGGCTTTGCGATCAGGCTATACCGTGGAAGTCGTAGACCTAATTACATATCTTGGTGCGTTAATGCGGTTTAAAAATATTCCTGATATGAAACTATTGCATTGACTATGAAACTACAAGTTTATGATAAGGATAAAGGGTATCACTTGTGTATAGGAAGATTCTATGGTTCTGCGGATTATTCGTATAAAAAAGAAATCTGAAATGTGAGGTTGTTATTATGAAGAATAAGATTAAGGTTTTAGGGCAAGAATATAAAATTGAATATCACAGAAATAAAGATGATGTTAAATTAGATAAGTGTTTTGGGTATCACGAGCAATTCTCTAAAAAGATTGTCATAGACCAAGATTTAATTGATGAAGCTGATGGTAAAACATACAATCCTAAAACTTCTGAAAATTTAGAGGTGTATGTTAATAAGGTATATCGACATGAGATAATTCACGCCTTTTTTGAGGAAAGTGGATTGACATATCATTTTGATCGTATAGAAGATGAAGATTTTGTAGTGGATTGGATTGCCAGACAGTTTCCAAAAATGAAGAAGATATTTGAAGAACTTGGTGTAGATCAATAATCGTTAGTATTTATATAAGGAGAATTGACAATGCTCCGACAGTTTCAAATCGCTATAACGAAGGTTATGCACAAGGTTATATTGACGGAAGTACCGGAGCAGATTGGAGAGGTGAAGAAGAATGACAAATAAAGAATGTATAGAGCATTTGCAGAGATTAAAAATGGGTATCAATATTATTAACGCATTTTGCCCTGACGCAGATAAAGATCACATTGATATTGAGGCTTTGGACTATGCTATTGCAGTATTGAGAGGTGAAGAAGAATGATTAAACTTAATTATGAAGTAATAGACAATGATGAAATTCAGAAATCAGTGCATCTTTTGGATTTATTTACAAAGACATTTTGTCGCTATCTAAATGATTATGAAAGGTTCGATGATTTGAAGTTCAGATGTGATGAATGTCCATTTCAAAAAGAGAATGGAGATTGTTTGTGCAAGGTATTCAAAAATAAGTATGCTCCTGATTATAAGGATTTTGGTTCTATGGGTGATTTATGAAAGGCGGTGCAGAAATGAACAACGATTTAATCAGCCGGGAGACTTTGAAAAAGGCGTTGCATAATTTCTTTGACGAAAAAATTATTGACGAGCCTACATATATTTTACGTGATGTTTTTTGTTACATTGACAATGCTCCGACAGTTGAATACACATTTGAAGATGCATTTCAGAAAACGGTATGTGAACAGAGATTATATTGTCCGGAAAGACCACAAGGCGTATGGATAAATACTTCTCCATACGATGATAAGGGAGAGTGTTCATTGTGTTGTTATTTATCGAAGAAATACTATAAATTTTGCCCGTATTGCGGTGCTTCAATGAAAAAAGGTGATGAAGAATGAAAACTATTTATTCTTGCATTGTTACAAATACAAGGTTGTGGTATGGAGATAGACTTTTAAGAATTATATCTGCGATATTACATACAGTTGAACTTGGACTCATTATTTATTTGTTAGTGAGGTGAAAAGAATGAAAGAAAATTCAATAATCAAAATTGATTGCAAATACTATCTTCCTTGTGGAAGATGTGATAAGACGAATGGGTTTTGTTCGCAATTAGATGGGATCGAATTTCATGCAAAACCGGATGTTACTATATCAGCAGATAATCCTTTTTATACGCCCGTTGATAACGGTGGGGTTATTCCGGTATAAAGTGGAAAAGGAGTTAATTTATGGAATTATCAGAAGCCATAAAACATTGTGAAGAAAAGGCGAAAGAACTTAAAGAAGAAGCACATAGTTATTCTGATGATGAAAGATATTCAGGTGCAGAGGCAGATTGCCTTGAATGTGCTAACGAACATAAACAGTTGGCAGAATGGTTGAAAGAATTATATGCTGTCCGTGAGATCGTAGCACATTGGAACGATGAAAAAAGTAATTTTGTAGCCGCGTGTGAGGCTTTTGAGAAAATTCTTGCTGTAATTAGGATTGAATAGGGGACGTAATGAATCTGATATGTCAACAGGAAGCTATAGATCAACTTAAATTACTCGCGGAACATCAGCAACACGGGGTAATTATAGTCGGCAACCCCGGAAATGGAAAAACACATCTGTCACGTATGTACGCTGAGTTCTTGCGGATATCAGACTTTTATATAATCAATCCTGTCATGGCTGATCTAAAATCAATGATTTCAACTTGTATCGATAATAAGAATCCGGTGGTGCTGTGTATTGAAAATCTTGACGAAGGTGTAGTTCAGATAGCGTATCCGCTATTAAAGCTGATAGAAGATTGCCCGAGGCATATTTATATAGTAGTAACTTGTAATAATTTATATGCTGTGCCGGATACTATTCTCAGCCGTTGTGCTTTAGTCACTATCAATCCGCCGACACGATCCGACATAGAACAGTATGCTAAAGTCAAAGACCCCTCAGCATACGAGTTATTGCACGAAAAGAAGATATGGTCGTATATCAAATGGCTGTCTGAGGTAGATATCGTGTTAAATTTTACACCGGAGCATTTGAAGTATTTTAATGACTTAGCGAAGATTCCGGCGTCACAAGATACTGTTGCTAACATATCTTGGCGGCTACAACATTATGAGGACAAAACAGAGACACCCATAAATCTAGTAATCAGGTATCTTATGCAATTCCTGAGTATCGGTCATCAGCGGGCTTGTCTTGAATGTCTTAATGATCTTGAAGCAAATAGAATAGGAAAGAACGCGATTATAAGTAAATTAGTGTTTGAATTAAAATATACAAAATAATATTTGTATCGCTTGAATACCATAAGTAGTTGATATATACTGATGATGTCAGCAAAACTAATCTTACGATTAAGGTGTTTACAATTAAGCCGTTAATGAAATGTCCGGGAACCGGAGGCTTATATCATAGGAACACCGACATATAAGGGTTTGCTGACACGAATACCTTTTGTCGGTGTTTTAACGATGCTTATGACAACATTCTCGCAAATAATCCCTGAGTAACCTTTAATATAAATGTAATTAACCATATAGCGGTACAGAAAGGTATAGTATGAAACTCCCTTTATTTTGTATATCAATAGATATAGATGTAGAGCGACAGATAGATTTTTTCTCTGATCGCTGTGTGGTTGCGTCAAAAAATCGCAAACGGGGTTTAAGACTACCGTATAGTGAATATTCTGAGTTAAGGGATTTCATACGTGGATTATTTGCAGATGACTCTAAATTTCGCACTTTAGGGTTCAAACCTAGTGATAACGCATTGGACGATATTGAGCGTTTAAAATCAATATTACCTCTTAGAGAGATTGATCCTGATGAGTATGCTCGACAGATAACACAGTATTTAAAAACGGAACCAACAAGCAAGAGTTTTTATATTGTGGCGGACGCTTTGAATGATTCCGGCAATCCTATAAGCCGTTGGCTTTTTGATGTGAGAATTTCAGATCATGAATTACCAAACGGTACATTAGGCGTAGATAATCAGGACTTTTTTCTTGACAAGTATGCTGATGAGCATAAAGACGCGGAATGGTTGCCTGTAAGATTTAAAATTACATACAATATTAAACAAGTACGGGATGTTGTATTTAATCAATATCGGTTGGATATTGCTGATAGATTTAGTAAACGACCTCCATTTACCGCTACTTCTATTGATGCGGTTAAATCAGAGTTACGCAACTATGTTGATTCCCTGTGGGACATTTGTAATCAGGAGTTACCGGATACTGATACAACGAATATTCAATCTAATACCAACATTGATAGCGATACTAGTTATAACGATTTTGATGTTGAAAGTATCATGACCGATATTAACTATTTCATTTCGGACTATAATAATCGTTTATGTTCCGCGGGTAACTGTCGGTTCGCATCATACAGATGGGAGTGCGTTTATGCTGATGTAGACGAAGAGGATTATATTATTCAACTTATTATTACAGATAATTATGGGGAGACATTTAGTCTTGATTGCGATATTTATATCCCTGATTATTTTGATGATGATGTTTACAGGGATGAAGTTTTGCTCGATGTCTGTATGTGTTTGTTCGAAGGGTATGGACCAAATTGGTGATCTATTAAAATTTAATTACAGTTTGTGTGGGAGAAGCGAGTTTGATGATACAAGATAATATATTTACAACAGTAATCCAAAGTAGCACCTTACAAAATATACCTTCGCATACAAGGGTATATAATTCCAAGGACTTTTCCGATATAGTCTGTGTAAAATTGCCGCCGGAAATGCCTAGAGATATGGAACTCTCCGAAATCTATAATCTTACGGCTTCCGAGGAAATAGATTATATAGATCAGGTTACAAGAGATGAGCATAAGCCTTGGGTAGATATAAGTAGTTCTATTTTGGATTTAACGCCGGGACAGCACACTTACAGAATGACTTTTAGTAAACCTGATTGCCGGTTGAAGGCTACTTGTTGGTTTGCTTACATCATTCAGGAGAATAATCCGGAGAAGCCTTATATTTATATGAAACGAGATGAAGATACCGGTGATTCCGGTAGCTCGGAGAATTAAATCGTTATAATACATAGAAGAAGTAATAAACACATAGGGGGTGTTGATTATGAAAATGTTATTAAAACAACCTATATTCTGTGGAATAAAAGGTGAATTGGGAACAGACAAAAAATATCATTTTACTGTGGACTTTACTAATAATGATGAAGTCAATGACGCTATATCTTTTGTTGCCCCATTTTACCATACTGCTATTATAGATGGCGTAAAAACCTGTTGGTTTGGATATGAGTATAATGACAATCTTCCTAAACCTTATAAATCCGCGTGTATTAAGTTTCTTGAAAATGTTAAAGAGGACGCTGAGGTATCTGATACAGGTATAAGTGGGCATGATTTATATGATATGGTAATTCAATCACTCGACAGTATCGGGTTACAGGATCGTATGATTGATACTATTGTGTATCCGGTGTCGAGTAGTAATTTAACTTTTAATATTGTAAATGACGTACTTAAATATCTGCCTAATTCTGACAGAGTTTCGGTGTATGACGTACTTAAAGCTGATCCCGCCACGCTTACATTGGACATTGATCGCTGTTTGCGTGATGTTGAGTCCGGCGTATTAAAGCATAAGACTTTTGTGGATAAACATGGACATAAGCGCGAGATAAATCGTGAAAATTTGGAACGGTTATTATTAGACGCGCAACGCTCAGATAAATTTTCTATACGTCATGTTACAAAATCTTGGTATATGCGCGAGTATTTTAGCGATTTCTTCGTATTCCGAAGGGCAGATCGTAATTTTGAAAATGCCGCAAATATTTTAATTATTGATGATAATAAAACTTCGGGGTCAACTATAAAGGAAATTGTTAAGATCATAAAGAAATACAACCACACACGTTGTACTATTTATGTGTTCGCATTAACCGGAAGTAACCCTAAAAAGAAATAACGGTATCAAGTTGACACCCCTATTGTCAATTTTGATATATTATGGGTGGCAGGTTGGAGAGGTCTGTCACCCATAACCTTATATTAAGATAGGTAATAATATAGGAGAATCGGCTATGCCAAGATCGTTTAGAACGTATCCTAATAAATATGTAATGGCTAATCATATAGATGTTGATGTCAGCCTTGAAGAAGCCATCAAGATTCTGAGAAATCAGAGGTATGCTTACACAAGCACTATTGATGGGTTAAAATTAAACAAGGCATTGGACATGGCGGTTATCGCTTTGGAAAAAGAATTATATAGGAGAGATAAATAATTATGGCAAGAAAATTTACTAAATATCCGAGTGAGTTCGTACAGGCTTCTCGATATGGTAATGAGATCAAGTCTAAATATGAAACAGTAGGAGATTTAATTAACGCATTATCTAAATTTCCTTCTGATTATCCGATTAACTTGGTTGGTCAATATGGTTGGGGTGTAAACCCACCTGATAATGATTTATGTTTTATCAAGGAAATCAGCGATTCAGGCGATTCATGTGATATTTATTTAATATAAGGAGAATATAACAATGGCAAGAAAGTTTACTAAATACCCGAGTAACTATGTAAAGGCTGATACTTCATATAATATGGACGATACTTCGGGTATTCGGCTCGTATGCGATGATAAGAAAACCTATCCGCGTCAACTTACTGCAAAGGTTATGACCGATTTATTAACTAATTCAGATGTTACTACATATAAAATGTTTGAAGAATTAGGTCGCAGATATTTAGCGGCAGACGCTCAAATGCGTAAAGGAATGGATTATGCGTGTATAATACTTACATATAAAAGTGTACCTGAAATTGCATCAGAAATTATGGGTGCAGTTAGCGGTGAAGATAGCCCTAACGCTTTTGGGCGTTTTGATTAAGCGGTAAATAAAATGAGATTACAGAGAATTTATTCATCAAAGTTATATGTAACAAGTAGCCGTAAGGACAAGATTCATGCGGCTATTCAAGATCCGATCAATGCTCCGTTAGTTCAGCAACTTTCCGATTATCTTGACGAAGATTCTTTGGTTGAACTCAAACAGGCGGAATCTGAGATCAAGTCTAAGGAAGCACCGCAAAGTGCCGGAGATGATACCGTTGTCGCTCCTTCTGACAGTTCTTTTACACCTTCGGGCGGTTCTCATTCCCATTTTACCGGTGACGCGATTAAAGATTTCGGCGGAGACGATATGGGAGAATCTGATTTAGTGGAATCTGATATTCCTGATATTGACGCCGGAGCTACAGATATTCCGGAAGCACCCGCGGAATCAGAAGACCTTGCCGCTACTACTGAGATTTCCGGTACACCTATAACCGCGAATTGTCATATTTGGACTACTCTCGATGATGTCATAAGTGATTGTGAGGTTATTCAGGGCACCCTTAACGCGAGAGAAGATACTAAGGGTGTTACACGTTTACAGGTAAAAGATCATGAATTGTGGGTATATTTCAATGACGAAGTAAATCTTAATGACAAGATGATCGACGTAATTGAAGTCCTCAACTCCACAGGTTATACCTATTTGACATTTAACCGTTTGGCAAGATCAAATAATGCCATCGTATTCGATGTTAACTTGAACACACAGAATCCGGTTAAGCCGGAATCAGAAGTTGCTGATGAAAAATGATAATGAACTTTCGATCACGGAAGAATTAGATTTCCAATATCTTCTTCAACTTCTTCCGCCACTAGAAGATACTCCGGAGTTTGCGTGGCTACCGGAGTTATTCAGTATTATCGGAGCAAGAAATCTGATTACCCTTTGTAAATATGCCGGCGGTGAAACCATAACATTACCAACAATAGAACAGCTTTCTAATGACATTGACGCATTACAGTGGTATTACGATGTCTTCATTAGTAAGAAAAAGAATATAGGTGAAATCCCTGCGAATCTTTGTGCTTTGGTAATGAAGATACGCGACATCTATCAATAAGGATTATGGGACAGCCGGTTTTTACATTTTGGGAAGGCAAAATGCCTGAGTATATTAAATTGTGTATGGCTACGTGGAAGTTTCCATACACAATTTTGTCTTATGAGAATTTACATAATTACATCGATATCCCGTTAGATAAATTGATGCGGTTCACACTTCCACAGATAGCCGATTATATCAGAGTGCATATTTTACGTGATTATGGTGGTTATTGGTTAGATACAGATACGATCATGCTAGATTCCGAATTGCCTGATGATGTAATTTTCGGTAATAATGAAACTCGCGATAATACGATTGGTTTCTTACAGACTACACCTCATTCTGATATGTTTGTCAGATGGGCGGAATATCAAGATGTTGTAATAAACCAACCTAGCCCGTCATATCATTGGGATGTAATGGGTAATGCGTTTACTGACAATTATTTAAAAGAACATACGGAAGTATTTATTAGCGATATAACCGAGCATTGGGCGGAAACATATATGATAACTTCTGATACTTCAAGGAGAAACAAATACCGGTATCAGAAATTTTATTTCGAAAGCAATTTTACGCTTAATAATATTCGTAAAACTAATATGCTTATGTTGCATAATTCTTGGACGCCTGATTGGTATAAGAAGCTATCTAAGACAGAAGTTTTGTCGAAGAACTGCACATTAACTAATATTTTAAGGGGGTTGGGTATATGATGGAATATAAATACATTATTATGTGTGGTGGTGATTATGAGTGGTGGTCAACCCCTAAACAGCTTAGTCTGATCTGCGGAGAGCCGTTAATAGTCAGGACATTGAGGATGTTGAAGGAAGCCGGTGCCAATGATATAGCTATAAGTTCTAATAATCCTATGTTTGATGGTTTTGGTGTTGACGTTTTACATCATGATAATCCCTATTCGATAGACAATGACAATAACGAAGTAGGTACATGGGTAGATGCGTTTTACCCGGTTGATACACCTGTTTGTTATGTTTTCGGTGATGTAGTATTTTCACCCGAGGCGATAAAGATTATCGTTGAAACTGATACCACTGACATAGAGTTCTTTGCGTCAGCACCGCCGTTTGCCAAAAATTATATGAAACCATGGGCTGAGCCTTTTGCTTTCAAAGTAAAGAATACCAAGCATTTTAGGGATTCAATATCAAAAGTCCGGGAGCTACAACATAAGTTCAAACGTGATCCTATTGCATGGGAACTTTGGCAAGTTATCAAGGGGACTCCGATAAATAAAATAAATTATACTAATTACACGGTAATAAA
>Ga0310690_10011889_pt1 | contig 10725 bp, 6 predicted proteins | sample AusTroGonzalo_MG_2_FD_207661 | JGI IMG/M metagenome (GOLD analysis project Ga0310690, IMG submission 207661) | Bovine rumen microbial communities from tropical cattle in Woodstock, Queensland, Australia - Gonzalo_04 (v2) (version 2) | ecosystem: Host-associated > Mammals > Digestive system >...
TGTTTGGTGCGCAAATTGTAACAACACCATCTTCATCTGTTTCATATTCTTGTACATCTACATCAGCCATTAATAAATTTTCTAATGCTTCATCTTCACTTAAGTTATCGAATGCTAATACTGCATAGTTATGGAATTGATAACTGGCACTACCAGCTACACCTAAGTTGAAACCGCATCTTGAAAGTGCAGTACGAACTGCTACTAATGTACGATTAGTATTATCTGTTAAGCATTCAACGATGATCATTGATCCTTCTGGGCCAAATCCTTCATATCTAATGCTTTCATAGTTTTCACCAGTACCACCTTTAGCTTTTTCGATAGCTTTCTTAATGCATTCAGCAGTAACTTGTTCTTTCTTTGCTCTTTCAATTTCTTTCTTAAGTGCTTGGTTAACGCTAGGATCAGGTAGTCCACTCTTTGCAGCCATATAGATTAATTTTGACCATTTGGCATTTAATTTACTTTTAGCAGCAGCAGTTTTGGCCATTGATGCTGCACGAACTTCATGTGCTCTTCCCATAATTTAACCTTCCTTTATTTGTTTTATTACTTAACCATTATACCACTTGATAGGGTATTTGTAAAATGATTTAATGATTTTTATATAAATAAAATAAAGCTAACCAATCGGTTAGCTTTAACATTTATTATTCATTGTTCTGCATCATCGCATTTAGATAAACAGCTTCGTTTACGCTATCCCATGTTAGGCCAATCCAAGCATTATCATTAGTATAATCATAATTAGTATATTCACCATCTACTCTTGGGCCAGTGCATGTCCAGTTAGCAAGTGCACCATCTAAAAATACTTTTAGTAGAGCAAATGTAGACTCACTTAATTCTTCGCCACCAATAATATCAAAGCAATAACTTGTAGCACCTTCTGAATATGGATAATCATCAACTTCTAATCCTTCTAATTCAGGAAGTAAAATACCAGTTACTTTTTGGAATTCGCTTCTTGCTTTGGCAAACGATTCGCTCATATTTGCAGAAACAGGTTCAGGAAGTGTAGGAGCAGTCACTTGAGAACCAGTCTTGAATTCAGTTACTTCATAACTGAAGCTTGAAGTTTCTCCTTCTACTGTAGCTGCAAACTCAACTTTCATTGTAATACCTGTTTCTTTATCCACATATACTTTATATGCAAAATTAGAAATACCTGCAATTTTTCCAATTGCGCCACCAAGTCCTAAATTTAAATCATAAGTATAACAATTTCTACCTGCAACTTTTGCATCTGCACCTTTCTTGAATTGTCCATTATATGCATTTGCCCAATATAACCAACTAGTAGATGCTACTTTATAACCGCTAATATATGATTCACCTTGTTCTTTTTGAACAGTCGATTCATATTGATAACCAGCTTCATTATTATAAGAATAATAATGAACGTTGCTTTCTTCCTCTAAAAGGGCTGCACCTTCACCATCTGATAGCATCCATACAACGTTACCTTTAGCACCAATTGTAAAAGTACCGCTATCACCTTCATCATCACTGTAATGGAAAGTAATTAAATAGCCATCGCTTTCCATCTTTTCTAGTTTTGCTTGTGATTCTTCTTGCGTAATCTCTAAACTGTCAGTTCCGCCTTCATCACCAGTAAGTTTACCCGCAATATCGCAACCAGCTAAAGCGAATGTAAATAAAAATAATAATAAAAAACTTAATACTTTTTTCATAATTTTCCTTTCGTAGCATAATATGCTTACTTATAAATTTTAGCACATCATCTAATTTCTAGCAACATTTGTTAATAAAAGGCAATATCGATAATGATAATAATTTTAAATATATGATTTTTTTGAATAAACTAGCGCTTTATGTTATAATCTAATAGATAGGAAGAGGTGATGCTATGGGCTTAACGCGCCGTAAGAATATGCCCGTTGTTATGTTACTATCAATTGGCTATTTCACTACTATTATATTAGCAACAATTTTACTAATGTTACCATTTGCATCACGCGAAGGGCACACTAGTTTTATCGATGCAGTCTTAACTGCAACTAGTGCCACATGTGTTACCGGTTTAATTGCTTTTGATACCGCAGCGCATTGGACGCTATTTGGTCAAATTGTTATTATGGTAGCAATTCAAATCGGTGGTCTTGGCTTTATGACAATTATCACTTTGTTATTTATGGTAATAAAGCGAAACATCGGTTTATATAACCGTACCGTCATAATGCAATCAGCGGGATCATATAATATATCGGGTACTACTAAACTGATTAGACGTATCATCTTAGGTACTTTATCATTTGAAACTTTAGGTGCGATTCTTATTTATTTAAGCATTAAAGATACATATACTGAAAACACATGGTATTATGCGATATTCCATTCGATATCGGCTTTCTGTAATGCGGGATTTGATGTCTTTGGTGCCTATGGTACAACTAATCCAATATCGCTAATGAATTTCTCCCATAATTACGGGCTATTATTTACTTTAATGGGCTTAATAATTATTGGTGGATCAGGCTTTATCGTTTGGAGCGATGTCATCGATTCAAGATTTAAGTGGAGTAGATTCCAAGTTCACACAAAAATCGTTGTGGTAGCTAATAGCATTTTAATTGCTATCCCTGCCATCTTATTCTTCATTTTTGAATTCACAAAAGTCGGAACTAATGCCGCGTTTGCGGATATGCCGTTCTGGGACAAGATCGTAAATGCCCTCTTTATGTCGGTATCACCAAGAACTGCTGGCTTTAATAGCGTCGATTTAAATAGCATGACCGCTAGTGGCCAGTTGCTTACCGTATTCTTGATGTTAATCGGTGGTAATTCAGGTTCTACTGCTGGTGGAGTTAAAGTAACAACTATTGTTATTATCTTTGCTACTTTAATATCTTCTGCTCGTGGACAAGAAAATGTCGTAATGTTTAAACGTCGAATTAATGAAAAGTTGATAAAACAATCCTTATCGCTTTTAATTGCTTACTTAATTATAATTTTAACAGCAACTCTAATTATTGGTTCTTATGAAAACTACACTTTAATGGAAATCTTATTTGAAGTAGTATCAGCCATTGGAACAGTTGGCTTATCCCTTGGCTTAACCGGCACTTGTGCCGTCGCCACAAAAATTATAATTATTATATTAATGTATATCGGTAGATTAGGAGCTTTAACGCTATTTGATCTATTGCTTAAAGATACAAATGATACGATTGTAGAAAAACCAGAAGGAAAGGTATTGGTAGGATAATGAAAACTATATTAATTATTGGAATGGGTGAATTTGGTAAACACCTAGCATATCGTTTACTTGATTTAAAAGCTGATGTATGCGTAGTAGATACTGATAAAGAATTGATCAATGTTTTATCAGAAGATTTTGAAAATGCATATGTAGCTGACTGTACTAAAGATGCTGCTTTAAAAGATTTAGGTGTTAAAACATTTGATGTTTGCGTTGTGTCAGTAGGTAGCGACTTACAAACATCATTAGAGATCACATCAAAATTAAGACTAATGGGCGCTAAATATATTATTGCGAAAGCATCAAATTCGCTTCAATCAAAGTTCTTAGTTATGGCGGGTGCTAATGAATCAATTTATCCAGAAAAAGATATTGCTTCAAAAGTAGCACAAATGTGTGTAGCTGATAACGTGCTTGATGCCTTTGTAATTTCTGATGAATACAGCGTCTTTGAAATGAAAGTAAGAAATGAATGGGTTGGAAAACCACTTAATCAATCTAACATCAGATCAAAATATAACTTAAATGTTATGGCAGTTAGAGGTGATAATGGTATCATCGTTCCTGATCCTGAATATGTATTTACTGAAGATGATAGTATATTCTTATTCGGTAAAGCATCAGTTCTTAAAAAACTATCTAAATAAAATAAGAAAACAGACATTTTTAAATGTCTGTTTTTTTTCTTATTATAATTCTTTAATTGATTTATTAAAGAATAAAAATAGGGTAGTTATTAGTAAGCCAGCTGTACATACAATTAGTAGGCCAGCTGATCCTAGATAAGTGATTGCAACTCCACCTAAAAACATTGCTACTGGGATTAAGCCTTGTGAACCGATACTTCCAACACTTGTAACTTTACCCATTTTATCTTTATCCACAATTTTCATAGTTAGGGTTGATGTAGATACGTTGATTAAAACAAGTAGCATTCCAAGAGCAAGTAATACTATAATCGTTGCTGCTAAGACAACGTTAATCCCCACAACACCGCCTGTATATAAAATGTAAGCAGCAGGAATCAAACCGATTACTACCGTAATAGCAACCATTGACCATCTAATCGTGCCACTAAATTTTTCTTTTTGTTCCGCATTTGACATGATAATTCCCATAATCAAAGAGCCAATTCCAATCGCTACGCTAAAGAATGAGCTCCACATCTCTGGAGCGATATGTTCTTTAAACATATAATCAGAGTTTGCAATATCAGTTGCTACGAAATATGGAGCGAAATTATCAAATACTGGCGAGAAGAAAAAGTTTACAAATAAAATACAAAGAATTAAAGCTAGAATTGCTTTCATCGATACTACATATTTAAATCCTTCTTTAATATCGCTAAGTACTGCTTTTACTGTAAGCTTTTCGTCACGTTTTTCATAAGCACTTTCATACTTAATAAACATCTCTGATATTCCACTTAGGATGTAGCAGACACCAACGATTAAAAACAGTGTATTAATTGGTACTAAAGTATATAAAATACCTGCTAGGATTACCCCAACTATTGATTGGAAACTACTCATGATTGAATAATATGATTGAGCTTGTTGATACATATCTTCTTCTACGATTTGCGGAAGCAAAGCACTAGATGCTGGTGTAAAAATACCTCCAATTGCATTACCAATTATTGTAACTACAAATAGAGCAGCAACTTTAGCCGTAGCTGAAGTAATTACTGTCATTAAAAGAATCGTAAAGACAATAATTACAGCTCCTTTTATGTAGTCACAAATATACATGATCTTGGCTTTATTAAATCTATCACCAATTGCTCCGCCAAATAAAGTAACAACACAAAATACAGCGCCACCTACTGCTAAATATAATCCTTGGATCAAAGCATTATTATCAGTTATTTTTAAAATATAAAAACTAACTGCAAATGAATAAAATAATGATCCCACATTAGATACTAACGCTCCTAAAAATCCAAGCGTAAAGTTTTTATTTCTAAATACATTTTTCTTAACTTTCTTTTCTTCTTCATTCATAATCTTCACCCATTACTTCTTTATAAATGAACACTGCATCTTCTTTTAATGCTTTAGGTGACTCATCAATAAATTTACGACGCATGTCTGATAAATCAAAAGATGCATAAATTGGTTCTTTATCGTTATAATAATATTTAACTTCTCCTGTACTACTAACATCCACATTGTTAATAGAATCTTTCGTTTCTTTTAAATAATTTAGAGTATCAGAATAATCCATACCTAAACTTCTTTCACAGAATGCTTTTAAGAACATATAAGCAAACATAATATTATTAAATAATGTACCCTTCTTGGTAATTGAATTAATAAATGCAATACTCCACAAAACTAAATCATAGGCATCTTTTACTTTATTATTCTTAAGCAAAGCTTCCACTTGCGTATTATTAGTATTAATAATATCGGCTACTGACTTTAAGAATGCTTCAGATGCAATTTTCTGCGCTGCTTCTATATTTCCTAATGCCAATTCGCAACTAGCTAGTTCGCACTCCACATTTTGAATATCATTATTCTTAATATATTCTTTAGCTAAATCATATTTTTCTTGTTTAAGATAAACTGATATAATCCCTTTTTGTAATTGGTTAATTGTTACATTATTGATATTATCTTTTTTAAAGATAACGATCCCTCTTTCACAATATTCAATTACAAGATTTCCTACTTCCTCTTCACCACTAAATAATAAATAACCAGCAAGGTAATTAATAGCTTTGCTTAACAAATCAAAATTATTAGGGTTCTTAGTAACAATAAGTTTAACCTCATCAACACTAATATCAAATTTTGACGCTTCTAAACATTTATCAATTCTTTCAATAAATTTCTTTACTGATGTTGATTTAATATCATAATCAAGTAAGTAATCAATTGATACATCAAAATAAATAGCTAGTTCTCTTAATTTATCAATATCAGGAAGTGATTCCCCTCTTTCCCATTTTGATACAGCTTGCCTAGATGTATCAATGATATCTGCTAGTTGTTCTTGGGAAATATCTTTACTCTTTCTTAATTCAATAATCTTATCACATAACATATTTACCACCATCTTTCACTTCCATTATACCATCAAAAAAGCGATAATCAACCATTTATGGTTGCTTTTGTGTCATTTTTACGCAACCACTGGTTGCATTAAAAAACATCTTATAAATTAATATAAGATGTTTTTTAATAAATGGTCGGAATAATGAGATTCGAACTCATGACCTCTAACTCCCGAAGCTAGCGTTCTACCAAGCTGAACTATATTCCGATTTCTTATCCATTATAACATAATCTCACACTTCATTTAATGAATAAATAAAAATAACTGGAAGATATTCTTCCAGTTATTTAATCGCTAATGTTTTTAAATCAACACTAGCTTTCTCTAAATCATAATTTCTAAAATAAATTATTACTTTCTTAATAGTTTCAACTTCGATTCCTAAATCTTTAAGCGCATTTTCATATTCATCAAGTTGGACTTTGTATTTTTCAATTAAAGAAGCTTTAAATACTTCTTCATCGCTAATGTATACTGCTTCATCTGACTTATAATCAAATATGATAGCATCCTTTCCACTAATTGCTAGCAAGTCGATTGATCCATTAGAAATAATATCTTTATCTTTTAAATAACTATAATTTAATTCTGAATATAAATCATATTTATAAATATTATTATCTAAATAATATTTATTTAAGGCAACCGCACACGTATGAATAAAGCTAAATAAGTTATCATAGTCTTCAATAATTGAAGCATATAGTTCTAGTGCCTTATTAACTGATGCATCCACGTCATGATTATTATCTTTAACCATTAGTTCAAATGCTTTATGCATAATTGTCCCCACAATTGCGGATTGTGGACGAGGGGTAGATAAGTCTTCATCTTGATGCTTCAAGAATTCTTGATACCTAATCTTAGATTTATTTTCTAGTCTAGATGGAGAAATGTAAGTTAGGCCTTTATGGGTATTGCTAAAGTCTAATTCACGCACTTGATAATCGCTGCATTCCTTCTCATCCACTATTAAAGTCTCTTCAGCTTCAAGACTTCTTAAACCTTTTATTCCATAAATATCATTTTCATATTCAAAGAATAATCCTTTAGATTTATCATCATATGCATAAATGAATGCTTCTTTAGGGCGAGTTGCTATAACATATTCAAGCCTTGCTAGTTCTTCATCTTCTTCTTTTTGGATTAACCTAGCAGCTTCTTCATCCATTAAATCGATTTTAGAATAATAAAAATGATCTTCTTTTAAGCGTTCATTGAGATAGAGGATACCACCTTTATATGATGTAGCTGGATGTTCTTCTTTAGTTACTTTATCTAAAGCAACCCAAATAACAATTTTAGCTTCTAGCCCTTTAGCTTTATGGGTATTAATGATGCTTACGCAGTTAGCATTATCTTCAATTAATGATTCATATTCAATTGCATTGTTAACATAATCATTAAATCTAGCATCTAACTCGTTACCGTTATAATAATCTGATGCAAACACTTCTTCAATCATTTGGAATAGTTTTGATCTAATATTATTGATGATAAATCCTTCATTAATACTATCTTCTTCAATCAACCATTCTAAATGATTAGCAAGATAAATTGCTTGGCCGTATGCGGACATATCATTAGTTTTAGCTAATAATTCTTCATATAATTTATTAACTAAATCATTTTCTTGTTCTATTGTTAAGCCATTAAATTTATCTTTATAAATATTTTTAAATACCGACGAAGCAAGCTCTATTGCTCTATCACTAACACAAGCGATAGATGCAAATAGATTCACAAATGAACGAAGTGCTTGGCATGCACTAAAGTTACTTTCCCCAGCTACTTTAGTTGGGATACCGTATTTAGTAAATTCTTGCACATAATCGCTCATTGCATTATGGTTTTGCATCAAAACCATAATATCTTTAAACTCGACTGGTTTATAGCTTACTATATATTCCCCATTTTTATCTTTAGTTACATCTCTTACTTTTTTATTATTAACTAAATATAAAATGAGTTTAGCGATTGTTTCTGGATCTTTATTTAAATGATTATAAAAACCGATTAGGTTTTCTTCATTTAAATAGTCAGCTTCATCTACGATATTCTTTTTAGCTACTAGCATATCGTTATATGCTTCACTAGTTAAGCAGATATTTCTAAATGTGTCATTAACATATTCAATTATTTTATTATTAGATCTAAAGTTAATATTTAGGTTATAACATTGCGCATTAGATTTACCTTTTTCGCCTGCCCCAAACATATCGATATCATATAATTTCATCGTATCGAAATATACATCTGGTTCAGCTCCTCTAAAGCGATAAATTGATTGTTTAGGATCGCCTACTAAATATAAGGCATTATCAATAAATTTATCATCTTCACGCGTAAGTAGTAATGCTATATCTCTTTGTAAATGATCAGTATCTTGATATTCATCAATATAAATATGTTTATAATGCTTCTTTAGTTTAGCTAATACATCTTTATTTTCTTTTAACAGTTTTGCTACTAAATAAATACACTGGTTATTAGATATATTATCTTTATCTTTATCAATATAATCTAAATACTCTAAATATGCTTTGTGTGCATACTCTACAATCTTAACTGCATAATCTTTACGGTAAGCATCTTTGTGTTCATTATAAACTTTGATCTTCGCTTCAAAATTAGCTCTAAATTCTTGATATTCTTCTTTAACTACATTCTTTCTATATTTATTACCATTAAATGGAAAGACGAATTTGTATTTTAGAATATCACCAAAGTCTAACTTATTATTTCCATATATTTCTTCATACTTACCAGTAATTAGAATTGCTGCTTCATCGTTTAATACTTTTACTTTCTTAGGATTCTCATCATAATTTGATAATTCAACCATGTAAGCCATATTTTCTTTAATGAATTCAAAATATTCATAATAATCATTTTCAATATCTTGGGCAGTTAATCCGCTACTAAAGTCATGATTATAAATATCTTTTAGTTCAATCTTATCTACATAGTTAGATAGTACATTAAAAATATTTTCCATATCTTTTTTAATAACTACGTGTCTAGCTCCACTAATAGATAAATCATCAATATCTTTTTGGCTTAGTTTTTTAAAGAAAGCATCAAATATATCTTTCTTTCGTTTAAGATCATCTTCATCTACTAATACTTTAAAGCTTGGATTTAGATTTGCATAAATAGAATTTTCTCTTAAAATATCATTACAGAATTTATGGATTGTAGAAATATGCATTAAGTCGATATGATTTAGGGCATATTCTAAATTATCCTTATAAGATAAATACTCTTCATCCATTATTCTTCTATTTAATTCTGTGATAATCTTTGATCTTAGCTCTTCTGCTGCTTTATTAGTAAATGATATAGCTACAAAGTCATCAGGTTTTTCCCCATTTCCCAAGAATCCTACGATTCTAGAAACTAAGGATGTTGACTTTCCAGCTCCCGCTCCCGCAACCACAAACACGTTACGTTTATCAACTAACAAGTGGCTGCGCTTAATCATCTCTAAATCGTATGCTTCTTTAATCAAGGTATCCATCTTTAACCCTCTTAACGCAAACGCCCTTGTAGCTACAGAACTTACAATGATCTTTACCATCCTTAGTATTAAGGAGTGGCACTACTTCATCTACGCTCTTTCTTATTATATTAAATAAATCTGGCCTCTTTTCTAAAAACGGAATAATTACATTATCGATACAGTTAAATACCGATTCATAAGTTTCTCCTTCCATTACTTCAAATGTATCATATACATTTTCATCGTTAGAGAATGGATAACTATAAACAAATGAATCGACTACAATTACATCATAATCAAGATTAAACATCTTATCTTGATATAAACTAATCGCATAAGGATAAAGGATATGTTGAATATAAGGGTTATCGGATTTATCCTTATATTTACCACTCTTGTAATCCACAAATCTTAAATGTAAAATTCTATTTTCTAAATAACCATCAAGCCTATCAATAAATCCACTAAATACTAATTTATTATTTTTAGGATAAATAGCTTTATATTTATCACTTAAATTAAATTCAGTAGCAAGCACACGATACTTTTTATTCTTAAAATCTTTCTCAATCATTTTAATAATATAATCATGAGCTGTATCTTTGATTTCTTTAATCTCTTTGTATTTAATGTATTCGTTTCTTTCAGCGTTTCTTTCTTCAGCCTCTTTTTTCGCAATTCTAAATGCTTCGCTAAAGATAACTTCATCAATATAAGGTTTATAGTTTTCAAGCTTTAAAGCTCTGTCTGCATATTCTTCTAATATCTTATGGAAGAATGTACCTTTTTCATTAGCTTCTAACCAGTTATAAACTTCTAGTTGTTGGTAACTGACATCACTTAGCTTAGCCATATACTGGTAATAATATTGTAATGGACAATTCATTAAATTAGTTAGTGCACTAGGCGATAATTTAAATACATCCTCTTTTTC